>Ga0164313_10003245_pt1 | contig 14520 bp, 11 predicted proteins | sample GuaBasSedimGuay4_FD_113735 | JGI IMG/M metagenome (GOLD analysis project Ga0164313, IMG submission 113735) | Subseafloor sediment microbial communities from Guaymas Basin, Gulf of California, Mexico - Guay4, Core 4569-4, 0-3 cm | ecosystem: Environmental > Aquatic > Marine > Hydrothermal vents... | reverse complement strand
TTTCAACAAATTCAAAAAAGTGAGCAAAAAATAGTACCTTTAATAGATTGGAGGTATTTGTTAGGGCTAATTGTTTTAACTTTGTCGATTGAATGGTTTATTAGAAAATATAATGGTCTTATATAAACAATAATAATTAATAAAAACTAAATAGAAAATGGAAAAATTACCAAAAATTGGAATCCCCGTAATCGTCATACTTATTGTGGCTATCATACTAGTTGCAAAATCTGCCGTGACTATCAGTGCAGGTGAAGCAGGTGTATTGTATAGAACATTTGACAATGGTGTTGTAACAGATGAGCCGCCTCTTGGAGAAGGTTTTCATATTATAGCTCCTTGGAACAAGATATTTGTTTATGAGGTAAGACAGCAAGAAATATTTGAAAAAATGCAAGTATTGTCTTCTAACGGTTTGGAAATTGAATTAGAAGCTACTGCTTGGTATCAACCAGATTATCCTAATCTAGGTAACCTACACCAGCAAAAAGGTCAAAATTATTTATCTAGAGTATTACAACCAGCTATTCGTAGTGCTGCCCGTAGTGTAGTAGGACGTTATACACCAGAGCAGTTATATTCTAGCAAGCGGGATGCAATACAAGTTGAAATATATGAAGAAACCAAAAAGATTGTAACTGATCAATATGTTCAATTAAATGAAATATTAATACGTGATGTAACTTTGCCTAGAACAATTAAAGATGCGATTGAGCGTAAGCTAAAACAAGAGCAGGAATCATTAGAATATGAATTTAGATTAGTGACTGCTGCAAAAGAAGCTGAGAAACAACGTATTGAAGCTCAGGGTAAAGCAGATGCAAACAGAATTTTAAGTGCTTCCTTAACAGATAAAATACTTCAAGATAAGGGTATAGAAGCGACTTTAAGACTTTCAGAATCTCCTAATACTAAGGTGATAGTGATAGGAGCTGGAGACAGTGGATTACCATTAATTCTTGGTAATAACTAGAACTATAAAATAACATTTTGAAAAACCGCTTTATTATCGAATGAAGCGGTTTTTTAATTTTTTATTCCAAACCTTAATCAGTAAAAAACCTGAAATAACAATCATCACTATTAGCCAGGAAGCAGTGGTATAATTCCCATAAAGAAGATTTCCGGTTGCAAACATGCAGCTATAAACAAGAATACATCCTAAGACCATTGCTAATATTCCAGAAGGAACGGACCATTTTTTATTCAGCTCTAAAGCTTTAAGTTCCTTATCCTCAATATTATTAATAATATTTTTCCAGCCAGGACCGCCTGGTGTCGTCTGCAAATAAAAACTAGTTAATGTCTCTTTGCGTTCTGGTTTTGTTAAGAAAGTTACTATAACCCAGATGATAGTTGTAATTAATACTACTAGAGGGAATTTTGTCCAAGCAGGAAAAACGCCATCCACTATAAGTCCTCCATCAATTTTATGATCAAATAAAATTGTCTTTAAGGAAGTAAAATTTAAGAGTATTGATATGATACCTGAAGCGAACATAGCTGAAATCTCACTCCAAGCATTAATTCGCCACCAAAACCACCTAAGAATAAAGATTAGTCCTGTACCAGCACCAAACATTAATATAATTTCAAAAAGCTGCAATGCATTCGTTAATACTAAAGCGAGCAAAGCACTAAATACCATCAAAATAACGGTAGAAAGTCTGCCGATATTTACTAGTTCTCTTTCAGAAGCATTTTTATTAACCTGTTGTTTATAAAAGTCATTTACTATATAGGATGAGCCCCAATTTAAGTGTGTAGAAATGGTAGACATATAGGCAGCTCCTAAAGAAGCTAGTACCAGTCCCAACAGCCCACTAGGTAATTTTGTTAGCATTGCTGAATAGGCTAAGTCATGACCTAATTTACTTTCTTCCACATTAGGAAAAGCCTCCTGTATACTTGCTAAATCGGGATATAAGACCAGTGATGCTAAAGCGACCAAAATCCATGGCCATGGTCTCAAGGCATAGTGCATTATGTTAAAGAAAAAAGTAGCGCCTATTGCGTGGTTCTCATTTTTTGCTGCCAACATTCGTTGTGCGATATAGCCACCCCCACCTGGTTCTGCTCCAGGGTACCAAGCAGACCACCACTGAACAGCAAGTGGAATAATAAAGATGCCAATTAAAGCCTCTTTATCTGAAAAATCCGGAAAAATTGACAATTTACCTGAAACATTTTCATGACTTATTAAGTTTTCTAGCCCTCCAATTTCTGGTAGGTTAACTAAATAATAAGCTGCACCAATAGCACCAGCAATGGCTACAAAAAATAATACAAAGTCTGTAAATACAACACCTCTAAACCCTCCTAAAGCGCTAAATATAACAGTGATTGTGCCTGCAATCGCTACTGTTTGTATTGGTGTTATACCAAGCATAACTTGCCCTATTTTAATAGCCGCTAAAGTAACAGCTGCCATTGCCATTATATTGAAAATTACTCCTAAATAAACAGCTCTAAATCCACGAAGAAAGTGTGCTGGTTTTCCACCATATCGAAGGTCATAGAACTCCATGTCTGTTTGTACATTTGACTTCCGCCAAAGTTTAGCATAAACAAAAACAGTTAGCAGACCTGTTAATAAAAAAGCCCACCAAACCCAATTTCCAGAAACTCCATTGTTTCTTACAATATCGGTAACTAGGTTAGGGGTGTCTGTAGAAAATGTAGTAGCCACCATAGAAAAACCCAATAACCACCAGGGCATACTGCGGTTAGATAAAAAATATTCAGATGTGTTTTTTCCAGATTTTTTTGAAACTATTATACCTATAGCTAATACCAAGGTGAAAAATGAGATAATTAAAACCCAATCGAGAGTAGCTAATTTCATAAGGATAGATTATTTGACTTTTAAAGCGCTTGCTTGACCAACCCAGTTATCTCGCTCTATTCTGTCAGGGAAGAAATCGATTAGTTCCGTAATTACTCGTATGTCTTCAATAGTGAACTTACTTATTTGATCGAAAGTATAAATACCAATTTCATTTAATTTTTGCTCAATATAGGGCCCAATACCATTAAGTTTAGTGAGGTCATCACGGTTTTTGCTACTGGCATGACCAAAATTATTAAAGTTTAATTTTGGTTTTGTTTTAGTGTATGTTATATAACTAGTACGCGCTTTTTCAGCTACAGTTTTTGGAGTTTTACTTGTGATTTGCTGTTTTTTATTTTCTTTAACAACTTTCAGTTCTTTGGGTTTGACTTCCGTAAAAACGGTTTCAATATCATTAATATTTTTATTATTAATTATTATATTATTAGATTCAATTAAGATTTTTATTCTTCTCTTAAGGCTCTTTATTTTACCTTTATATTTAATCTTTTGCATCCACCATGATGAAAAATAACCAATAAGAAATGTACTGAACATTAGAATAAATATTCCTAAATATTCAGTTATTAAATATGAAATTTCTATTGGTTTTATCATTTTACTTAAAAATAACCTCTATTCTCCTATTAGCAATTCTGCCACTTTCTGAATAATTATCATCGATAGGTTCAGACTCTCCTTTTGATGAAGCCTTTATCGAAGAGCTGCTAAAATTTCCTTTATTTATTAGGTATTGCCGTACTTGCTTCGAATATTTTAATCCAATATCATAGTTGTCTTTACTATTTCCAATATTATCTGTATGACCAACAATTTCAATCTTTTTATCGGGATTATTCTTGAAATATATAATTAATTCACTCAATAATGTCTTTAAATCTTTATTAATAGCTATTCCGGTTTCTGAAAATTCTGGATAAATAATTAAAGGAATTAGAGCCTCCTTCTTTAATGCCATTATTCTTGTCTCATTTAAGGGTTTGAATGTAAAATGAATGCCATTATCAAAAAACCCTTCTTCATTAAATGTGATGTCTCTTATCATTGATTTTAAAACAATTTTTTCATCTGAAACACCCTCATTCACAAGTTGCCTTGAAATCACCTTAGCCCTTTGTATGCCAATGTTGGGTGTTGATACAAGTTCCTTTGGGCTGTATATTGAATTAATATGAAGTTCATACTCAGGATGCTCAATTAGATATTCCTTTAACTTTATTAAATAGCTTTCAGACGACTGTGAGATAATTAATTCAGAACCGTTCTTTTTAAAAGAAATACTCTGCTGAATAACAAAAACGAGCTTTCCTTTATCATCAGTAACTTTCAATTCAGAAAGCTTATTTATATCGACTGGATTAACAATCTCTGAAGCGTCATCTTGATTTTCGTTTAAATTGCCACTATCTGTAATTATAGCTGTATCGTTATTTATTAAGGATGGATTTAATGGAATATCATCAGTATTTACCATTTCAAGTTTTGCAGAATCTTTTTCTGGTTGCAACCAAGAATATATCCAAAGCCCAAAAAAAGACCAAATCAAAAAAACTCCAAAAGCGATAAAAAAATTTTTCATTTAAGGTAAAGCGTTGGTATATAGCGGAATAAAACTTACAATCTTCTTAATCAAATTTATAAAAATATTTCCTCTAATATTGAAAATTACAAATATGTTTTCCACATAATTTTAAACATTGTATTGCAATAAAAAAAACCTGCTTTGTTTAGAATTAAAGCAGGTAAGTTATTTATAGTCTTATTATTAGTAAATCAGGCCATTAGCAGCAGCCTTTTTACTATACATATACAAGAAAATGGCAATCACAACAATTATTAATGGCATGACTATTCCTTGTACTACTCCATATACTTCAGCGTGATTAGTAGCAAAAAGAGAATAGCCCATATTTATAAGAACTGCCAAAAGTGAAATAAGAAATAATGGAGATGCCCATTTTTTTCTGAGTAAAAGAAGTAAACTTGCTAAAAAAGCACCAAAAACTGCTACAGCAAAAACTCCTGTAGACCAAGCGGGTGTATTAGTAAATAATTCTTGTTGCTCTGTGGTCATAGTATTTAAAACATCATCGGTTATATAAACTTGCCCTAAATAGGCCATAACTCCCATAATGTTCCAAAGAAGTGCAATAACGGCTATAATCCAAAAGCCAGTCGAAGGTTTTCTTTTTGTTGTCATTTTTTAATAGTTTAAGTTAATAAAAGTGATTAATTATTTGAGGTTTCAATTTAGTGAATAGTTTTTAAAATATCAAGCAACTGATGTAGTGATAGTTATACTTGTTTTCTTTTTTACTAAATTTAGAAAAAATATATACTTATGAGCAGAATTCCTAAATCGGCATTTAAATTTCTAAAATTCCTAAAGAAAAACAATAATAGGGATTGGATGCAAGAAAATAAAAAAGAATATCTGTCAAATGAAAAATCATTGAAACAGTTTTACAGCGCTATAGAATCTAATTTAAATAGAGCAGATGAAATTTCCAAGTTGAAGGTTTTTAGAATCAATAGGGATTTAAGATTTAGTAAAGACAAAACACCATATAATGTGCATAGAAGTGCAAGTTTTAGTAGGGCAGGAGTACACAGAAGAGGAGGTTATTACTTGCGATTAGAGCCTGGTAATTCAATGATGGCTGGGGGCTTCTTTTCTCCAGAATCGGCTGATTTATTGCGTATTAGAAAGGAGTTTGAAATGGATGCCTCAGCGATTAGAGAAATTCTAAATGAGAAAGAATTTAAAAAAGCATTTAGAGGTTTCAATCAAGAATATGCAGTTAAAACAGCACCTAGAAATTTTGATAAAGAGGATCCCAATATTGATCTAATAAAATTGAAAAGTTATTTTGTAGTGCATCATTTTACAGATGATGAAGTCTTTTCAGAAAATTTTGAAGAGAATTTAACCAATCATTTTCTATTACTTCGACCATACTTTGATTATATGAGTGAAATACTTACAACCGATCTTAATGGTATATCTCTGATCTAGTGTGCGTAATGATATTCTAGTAACTGCAAATTACTTTTCAAACTATCTTTTACAATACCCATCATTCTTTTATTAAGTGACGAAGAGTTCAAAACATATTGTCTATGCTCCTCAATTGTGAACTGTCCTATTATAATTCCTTTTATTGAATTTCGAAATTTCATATCCTTATGAATAGCATTTTCAATATAATCCAACCGTTTTTCAATAGGAAGGTCATAAAACATATTTTTATGCTTTTTTATATAATGCTTAAATACTTCTACCAACAAATCGTTTTGTAATTTTGCTATTGGTCGGATTGTTTTATTCTGAAAAAATTCCTCTTCTGTCATAGAATTTGATACAATAGCAGAAGGAATTTCGGGACGAATATCCAGTAATGCTTGATCTCGGGAGTTCATATCTTTGGGTTTTATTAAAATTAATGGATAAACAATGCGAATACAAAAAATCCTGAAATAGTTATAAACGTTGTTTTCAACAAAGAAAATTGATATAAGTGCCACAAATCATCTCTATTAATCCATATACAGGAAAGCAAGTTGATGTCTTTTCTGAACACAGTAAAGTTGAGTCTCATAAAATATTAGAAAATGCTGAAAATCAATTTTATAAGTGGCGTGAAACCTCTTTTGCTTATAGGAAAAAATTAGTTTTAAAAGCTGTTTCAGACTTGCTTAAAAACAAGAAAGAATATGCAAGTAAAATTACCGATGAGATTGGGAAACCTATTTCTCAGTCTATAGCTGAAGTTGAAAAGTGTGCTTGGTTATGTGAATATTATGCTACTAATGCTGAAAATCATTTAGCAAAAGAGTTTTTTGAAACGGATGCCTATAAGAGTTATACCTGTAATGAACCCCTAGGGGTTATTTTAGCAATAATGCCATGGAATTATCCTTTTTGGCAGGTATTCAGATTTGCTATTCCAACATTAATGGCAGGGAATGTTGCTGTTTTAAAACATGCTTCCAATGTGTTTGGAAGTGCCTTGAATATAGAAAGGATATTTCTGCAATCTGGCTTCCCACAATATTGCTTTTCTGCATTATTAGTAGGAAGTAAGGCCATGAAACCCATTATTGAAAATCCATTAATCAAGGCAGTATCTCTTACAGGAAGCGGGGCTGCCGGAAGTTCGGTTGGCAGTATAGCCGGAAAAAATATAAAAAAATCTGTATTAGAATTGGGGGGCAATAATGCCTTGATCGTTTTAAATGATTGTGATATTGATAAAACAGTTAAGAGTTGTGTTATTGCACGTTTTCAGAATACAGGTCAGAGTTGCATTGCAGGAAAGAGATTATTGTTAGAGAAAGGAATTGCTGATGAATTTATTGATAAGCTAATTGCTGAAGTAGCTTCATTAAAAAGTGGAGATCCAAGCGATGTGCATACATACATAGGCTCTCTGGCCAGAGAAGACTTAGCAATTGAATTAGAGAATCAAGTTTTGGAATCGATAAACTTGGGTGCAAAGCTGAGCCTAGGAGGGAAAAGAGATGGAGCCTATTACGAACCTACAGTTCTCACTGAAGTAACCCAAGAAATGAAGGTGTTTAAAGAAGAAACCTTTGGCCCTGTATTGGCGATTACTATTTTTAATGGAATTGAAGAAGCCATAGAACTTTCCAATAATAGTATATTTGGTTTGGGTGTTTCTATTTATTCAAAAGATATAAAGCGAGTAGAAAAGTATATTCCATATTTTGATGAAGGAGCTGTTTTTATAAATGAATTTGTTAAAAGTGATCCTAGGTTGCCTTTTGGAGGGATAAAGCAAAGTGGATATGGAAGAGAATTGGGGAAAGATGGGATATTGGAGTTTGTAAATAAAAAAACAGTTTACATTAATAAATAAAATTATATGAAACTAAATGCTAGTGTAAAAAGAGTTCTTTTAGTTTTAACAGGCGTTTTGATAGCGCTTTTTTTCTATTATCTAGTTCCAAATGAAACGTATCCGCAAGCACCAGCAGTAGCCGCAATGATTGTTTTTATGGCTTTTTTATGGGTCACAGAACTTATCCCTTTGGCGGTAACGTCATTGATTCCTATTGTATTTCTTCCTGCCATTGGTGTAGGTGGATTAACCGATATCACTTCTTTTTACGCCCGACCTATAATCTACTTATTTTTGGGAGGGTTTATTTTGGCTATTGGAATTCAGAAAACAGGATTGCATAAACGAATTGCTTTATTTTTATTACATAAAATAGGGGACAAGCCTCATCAACTAGTTTTGGGCTTTATGTTGGCTAGTGCTATGCTTAGTATGTGGATTTCAAATACTGCAGCGGTTATGGTAATGATGCCTGTTGGTCTTTCGGTATTAGACACTGCAAAGAATAATGGTCTTTCTGGAAATTCGTTAAAGAATTTGGGTTTAGGGATAATGTTAGGTTTAGCCTATGCTGCTGATATTGGTGGGATGTCTACCGTTATTGGTACACCTCCCAATTTGGTTTTTCTGGAAATGTACAGCGAATTATTTCCCAATCTCCCGCAAGTAGGGTTTGTAACATGGATGATCATGGTGATGCCAATGAGTGTGCTTTTTTTATTTACTGGTTGGTTGGTTTTGACTAAAATTGTTTTTAAACTTCCTAATAAACGCTTGCTTGGTGGTCATATGGTAATAACTCAGGAGTATAAAAAACTGGGAAAAATGACTGCAGACGAAAAGAGAGCTGGACTTATATTTTTATTAGCTGCTTTATTATGGTTAACAGGATCTGATATACAAATTGGTGAAAGCTTTAGAATTAGTGGGTGGCGAAGTATATTCAACTTGCCAGAGTTTAAGGATGCTTCTGTAGCTATTTTTGCAGCTATTTTACTTTTCATTGTCCCTTCAAAAAATAAAAACACGAGAACTATATTAATTTGGGAAGATACATTGAAAGTTCCCTGGGGTATTTTACTACTTTTTGGTGGAGGATTGGCTTTAGCTGGAGGATTTCAGCTATCTGGCTTAGGGCAAATTGTAGGCAATGGATTTGCTAATTGGCAGATGGAATCGGAAATCGCAGCTGTTTTTACAGTATCTTTTGTATTGACTTTCTTAACTGAAATCACATCAAATACTGCCATTACTAATTTGATATTACCCATAATAGCAGAAGCTTCAAAAGCTTTACAGATCGATCCGCGTTTATTGATGATTCCAGCTACTTTATCTGCTAGTTGTGCTTTTATGATGCCTGTTGCATCACCCACTCAAGCCATCGTATTTGGCTCGGGATATGTGAGTATCAAGGATATGATTAGAGGCGGCTTATGGTTTAATTTTATAGGTATTATCCTCGTTTCCGTATTCTTTTTAATTTGGGGACGATTTGTATTGGGAATATAACTTTTACTCTGGAAGGGTTAGAAACCCTTCCAGAGTTATAATAATTATTTTAAAAATTCATCCTTACTTTTAATTGCAGGTAGTGGGATTTCATTTTTTTCTAGAAATGAATAAAGCTTCTTCACTTCCTTATCTTTAATAGCTTGGTATTTTTCTTTGGCTGAATCAAATTCTTCAGAGACTACTTCAAAATTCTCTAATCTGGCACCTGTTACTTTTCCGTAGTTACCAGCTACACCACTATATAAGTCTCCCATTTTTTCACGTAATTCTGGATCTGCCGAAGCTACATAGTTATCTCCTGTAGTGATAACCAATGTTTTTAGCAAACTGTTTAGAGCATCATAGGCCTGTTGAGCTTTTTTCTTGCCTTTGGGGTGATTATTTATTACTTCTTGAGCGGAATCCATATTCTCGTTAACCTCATGCACCATATAAGCTAAATCTTCAACCATATTAAAAAGTGTTTCCGTAAGCTCTTCTTGTTCTTTTCTTTCAGCTAAAGTGGTTATTGAGTTTTCATCATATTTAACTTCAATAATATGCTCGTATGTTTTTTTACCCTTGGTCATGACAATTTTATACTTTCCAGCAGAAACTCTTGGAGAGGCAAAACCGCCAAAGCTTAATGTTTTTCCTTCAGCCATCTTAGGAATGTTTTTATTGAAATTCCAATAAATAACATTAATACCCTTTGATTTAGTAGGGGAAAGGTCAGTTATTTTAGTACCATCCAAATCCTGAACTTCCATTCTCATTTTCCCGAAAGTATGTCTCTTTTTTAAATAGTAAACTATTCGTGAAGCACTTCTTTTACTCGTTCCTACAAATTGTGTTTCACCTCCAAAACCTCCTGCAAAACCACTGTCTTCAGTCATTGTAAAAGGTTGTGAATTAAAGAAGTGTACATTTTCAGCAAGTACTTCCTGACTTAATTCTCTTAAAGGGCTGATGTCGTCTATTATAATTACACCTCGGCCATGAGTTCCCATTACGATATCGTTGGTTTCTTTTTGAAGATCTATAAAATGCACCGCGGTAGCAGGCATATTGTTTTCAAATTTCGACCAGTTTTTTCCTCCATTGATGCTTACATACAATCCAAGCTCTGTTCCTAAAAACAGTAAATTTTCACTTTCATAATCTTCTTGTATGTTTCTTACAAAACTCTTGACATCTTCTGTAATGATATTAGTCCAAGTTTTTCCGAAGTCAGTTGTTTTTAAAGTATACGGTTTCATATCACCATGTGCATGTCCTTCAAAAACAGCATAGGCAGTTCCCTTTCCGTGGACACTTGCTTCAATATGATATACCCAAGTATTTGCTGGAATTCCAATTAAATTTTCAGTAACGTTTGTCCAATTTTTACCACCATCCTGAGTTATTTGCACATTTCCATCGTCTGTACCTACCCAAAGGATATTCTCATCTAGTGGGGATTCAGCAATTGTAAATATTGTTGTATGATTTTCAGCTCCACTATTGTCTACTGAAAGACCACCTGACTTAGATTGATCTTGTTTAGACTTATCATTTGTAGTTAAATCTGGTGAAATAATTTTCCATGTATCACCCATGTCATTAGATAGGTGTACAAACTGGCTTCCTATATAGAAACGATCAGGTGCGTGGTGACTTGTTGCTATTGGAGCATTCCAGTTAAACCGGAGATCTGGATCATTCTTACCTTTCATTGGCTGAATGGTTGTTGTTCTATTTCTATCTGCATCATATCGCCATACGTTTGCAGCACCTTGCATTTCAGAATATATTATATTCTTTGTTGGGTGTCTTAATACTCTAAATCCATCGCCATACCCAACACTATTCCAATCGCGGGCGTTTACTCCACCGGAAGATGAAGAGGGTCCATACCAGGAACCATTATCTTGTAATCCGCCGTAAACATTATAAGGAGTATCATTGTCTACACTAATGTGATAAAATTGTGACAAGGGTAGATTTTCTGTGATTTCGAATGTTGTTCCTCCATCCCATGATCTATAAAATCCTCCATCGGTTCCAGAGTAAATAATATCAGAATTGTTGATATCGAAAACAACATCATGAATATCGCTATGCATATTTCCAAGAGACTTAAAGGTTTTTCCTCCATCTCTACTAATTGACCCACTAAGTCCTCCTTTTACTACAACATCAGGGTCTTTTGGGTCTACCGTAATTCTTGAAAAGTAAAAAGGTCTAACCGTTAAACCAAAATCGCTATTTAAATGTTCCCAGCTTTCGCCAGCATTTATAGATTTCCAAAGGCCATTAGTCTTTTTTTCTCCAGTTTCTAAAACAGCGTACAGAATAGAAGCATCACTTGGTGCCACAGCTACAGCAATACGGCCTAACTTTCCTGAAGGGAAACCAGTATGAATTTTATTCCAGGTTTTTCCGCTGTCGGTAGATTTATATAATGCACTGGTATCACCACCCGATGAAAATCCCCAAGCAGTTCTTCTAAACTCCCACATAGAGGCATATAATATTGTTGGGTCATTGGGATCCATTATTACATCTGCAGCTCCCGTAGATGGACCTATATAAAGAATGTTTTCCCAAGTTTCTCCACCATCGGTAGATTTGTAGATTCCTCGATCTTCACTATCACTCCATAAAGCGCCTAAAACTCCTACATATATTTCATCTGTATTTTCTGGATTAATGGCGATAGAAGCTATTCGTTCTGAATTTTCAAATCCCATTTTTTTCCAGTTCGCACCTCCATCGGTAGATTTAAATAAACCATCACCAATTGAAACTGAATTACGAGTCCAAATCTCACCGGTACCTACCCAAATTACTTCGTCTGGATTCTTAGGGTCTAATTTTACAACTCCAATAGACTGTGCGTGTTCTTCAAATATTGGATTAAATGTAGTTCCTCCATTATTGGATTTCCATACACCTCCGCCAGCAGCACCTAGATAAATGATACGTGGATTTGTTGGGTGACTTTCAAGATCAATAATACGGCCACTCATTAAAGCTGGTCCAATATGTCTGGCTCTTATTCCTCCAAAAAGCTCTTTACCTTTTAGTGTAATATCCTGCCCAAAAGTTGTTATTGGCAGCATTGCGATACATAATAATACTAGAATAATTTTTTTCATGGGTTTAAATTTAAAAACCCCCTTTTAGTTTTTGTTTAAACAGAAAGGAGGTGGATATAAATAAAAAGTGAATATTTTTTATTTGCCTTCTTCTGTTTCTGTAGTCACTTCTGGAAAAGCAAACATATTTTCATCTATTTCTGGATTCAGGATAATCTCACTAAAGGAAATAAGTTGCCCAGATTGTGTAATTGAAAAGGGAAAATATAAGCCTTCAATTTCTTCATAATCACTAAAAGTAGAAACACTGGTTTGTCCTTTCATTGGACCTTGATTTATAGTTGATTCAACAAGAATTGGAACAAAATTTTCGGTATCAAAATAGTGAAATGAAACATTGGGTTCCTCAACACCATCAACAATGAGTGGGTCTTGAGTTAATTTTAGCTTAAAGGTTTCGGTACCTTCTTTGGTTTCATTTTCAAGAAGTTCGACGGTAAACCCATTCTTTTTATAATTTAAAAAAGGTGAAGGAAAATCCTTAGTTTGCTTTTTCATATTATCTGTGGTCTCCTGATCACTTTTTTCTGGCTGCATCGTCATAAAATTTGTAACCCACATAGTTTCCCCATCGAAAGCAAACTGTGTTAATTCTTGTCCTTGAAGGGTAATTTTTAATAATTGTTTTCCGTCTTTAGTCTGATACATCTCCAAGGGAATATCCATTCCTTGTGCATTAACAGAACCAATATATTTAACAGATTCAAGGTCATTCCAGTTTTGTGCTCCGCCAGTATTTTCAAAATAATTATCAATTATTTCGTCAGCTGTTTGAGCTGTTAAAGGCGCAACAGCTATTAATAAAAGTGCAATAAAAAGTGTTTTAATGGTTTTCATAGTTTTTTATTTAGATTATGTACAGTTTTTTGACGCCCATTTTTGTTAATTGTTACAAGATTCAACAAAAAATAAGGGAATATATTTTTTAACGATATGTTTAATGTCGAGTTTCAGGTAATAAATTTCAACATATAAAAAATTCAAACTACAAGGTATTTCAACAGTTAAATTAGTGCTAAAAATATTATTTTTTGTTATCCACAATTCGTCGAACTGGAGCAGGAGCCTGTATACCTGCCTCTTTTAGTTTAGCAAATATTTCTAAAGCAATAGCGCTATCTGTTTTCAGTGTGTCTGAAAATGTTGACCAATATAACAGTGCAAAACTTAAGCTTCCATCAGGGTCGTAGCCATAAAAATAAGTTTTTGGAGCGGGGTCTTCAAATATATTTGGATGACTTGATGCGACTGAATTAAAAAGCTCTATAACCATTTCTGGTTCAGCATTTGGTGCGGTCTTCATTAAAATTTTACTCCTTCTATCTCTATCGGCAAGTGTATAATTATTTACTTTTTTAGAGATCAAATCCCCATTTGGTATAATTGATTCATAGCCTGAATACGATTTGATATTACTAGACCTAACCCCAATATTTGTGACGACTCCAAATTCTTGATCTACTTGGATGGTGTCACCAATATTTATAGGTCTTTCAAATGCAAGTATGAGACCTGAAATAAAATTCAATACTACATTTTGTAATCCAAATCCGATACCAACACCCAAAGCACCTAGCAGAAAGCCTAGTTTACTAAGGTCTAATCCTGCAGCAGATACAGCAATATAAAATCCAGATCCAACAATTATTATTCTTAATGTTAGAGAAATAGCTGGTGCTGCTCCTCGGGGAAGCAATTTGTTCATCCATTCATCCAGAAAAATAGAAGAAATTATTTTCGCCAAGACTAATGTAATAATGAATATGCCAACAAAAGCCAAAATACCACCAAGTGATATGGTCATTTCACCAATATTCCATTCCAAGACCATTATCTCGTCGATCCAAGTGGTAAAGAAATTTAATAGATCAAAGCCTTTTAATGTAAACATGATCCAGACGAACAGGGCAATCCATATTAAAATAGGTTGAATTCTTTGATGTGTTGCACTTAACATTGTGGTTAATGTCTGAATATTACTAGATTTTTTCAATTTGAAAAGAAGTACTACTAGACTCACTACAACTTTAACGGTTAGATAAACAACCAAGCCCAGTACAGATGACATGATAACCCCTGAAACCAATAATGTTGAAAATGCTACCATCCCAATGATATTGGCAAGAATAGAGATAATTAGTATAGAAAAATAAATTGGATAAACAATCTTGAA
>Ga0164313_10003244_pt1 | contig 14521 bp, 20 predicted proteins | sample GuaBasSedimGuay4_FD_113735 | JGI IMG/M metagenome (GOLD analysis project Ga0164313, IMG submission 113735) | Subseafloor sediment microbial communities from Guaymas Basin, Gulf of California, Mexico - Guay4, Core 4569-4, 0-3 cm | ecosystem: Environmental > Aquatic > Marine > Hydrothermal vents... | reverse complement strand
TGGAAGAGCCTCGCATAACTGAATCTCTTAAAAGAATTAAGATGAATGTAGTTGCAGGGCAAGTTGAACTTTCTGATTTTGAAGGACATCTTCAAGGTCATATAGACGGCGAAATATTTCTTATTGACTTAGCAGAAGATGCTGTATGTGAGTTTAAAACGATGGCTGAGAAGTATTTCTTAGCTGCACAAAAGCAAGGTATTAAAAAAGGATACTACGCTTATTGGGTACAAGCTGTAATGTATATGTATTACAGAAACAGAAACTACGCTCTCTTTATCGCATCCAATAAAAATGATGAACGTTATTATCCTGAGATACTCGATACCGACCCTGTTGCTGCGAGGAAGTTCATAGAAAGAGCTAGTGCAATCATTAATAGTCCTATCCCAATGGAAAAAGTCAGTGAACGTTCTGATTACTTCTTATGCAAATCATTTAAATGTCCATTCTTTGGTCCTTGTCATGAAGATGAGAACTTTGATAAAAACTGTCGTACATGTCATTTTAGTGAACCATCAATTAATATGCAATGGACATGTAACTTTCATAACAAACAATTAATAGTTAAAGAACAGCGTTTAGGCTGCGAAGATTATAAGATGCTTGTTTGCTAATGTACATTCCACGTTACTACCAAGAACAAGCTCTCAAACTTACTATAAAGTTTCTTCAAGAAACTCGTGGTAAGCATGGGCTTATTGCACTTCCTACAGGCTCGGGGAAGAGCTATTCAATAGCTGATATAATTAAATATGTACTCGAAAACTGGCCTACAGAAATATTATTAGCTTCTCACAGTAAAGAAATTCTCAAGCAAGATTATGAAGCTTTACGAGAGTTGCTACCTGAGACGGATATCCAAATATATTCTGCGTCACTTAAATCAAAAAAGATTGGCCAAGTTACTGTTGCTAGTATTCAGTCGATCAGAAATAAAGGTAACTTATTTCAAAAAGTCAGATTAATTATAGTTGATGAAGCTCATCTCATAGGTCCTGCTACGGAGAGTTCTTACATGAAACTTTTCAGCACGCTTCCTAATGCCGTAGTACTTGGTTATACTGCGACACCGTTTCGCTATAAAGGAATGCTTACAGATGCTGATCATTTATTTGACCAAATAATATATGAAGTTAACACATACGATCTTATTAAGAAAGGGTTCTTGTCTAAACTTACTACTAAGAATACAAAAACTTTAATCGATAGATCGAAACTTAAGGTAATTGGTGGCGATTATTCAAAGAAATCTCTTAGTGCAGAAGTTGATAGATTTGGATTAACTAAAGCTATTTGTGATGACTTAATTCTATATAAAAATGAACGTAAGCATTGGTTAATAGCTACAGTTAGCATAGAACATGCAAAACATGTTGCTGAATACTTAACTAATAATGGAATATCATCTTATGCTGTGCATTCAAAGCAATCACAAGAAGAACGCGATTTAGTTATTAGACTGTATAAAGCAGGTAAAATACAAGCTGCAGTTCAAGTTAATATTCTTAGTGTAGGTTTTGATTATCCTGAAATAGATCTTATAGGTATTCTGCGTCCTACTAAGAGCCAAGTATTTCATCGTCAACTCTGTCTCGATACTGAAACAGAAATTTTAGCTCCTAATGGATGGAAAAAAGCTAATGAATTACACGATTTAGATGAAGTGTACGGGTTTAATTTAAGAACAAATAAAATAGAAGTTCAAAAAGTGCTGGATACCGTTTATAGGCCACTTGGCGATAATGAACAATTCGTAACTTTAGAAACTACTAATGCAAATATAAAAATTACTGATAACCATAAGTTAGTTTACCAAAATAGAAGAGACACAAGAGGTTGGCAGTTACGGCCCATTAAAGAACTTATTGGCGGTAGTGAATATGTATTACCTTGCTGCGGAGAGTTAGATATAAAAGGATTAGATTTAACTAAAGCAGAATGTAATTTTATCGGTTGGATGATGTCTGATGGCTGGGTTGCTAAAAATCAAAATCAAGCAGCTTTAGGTCAATCTGTTAAACATACTGAGTATATTAAAGAAATACGTGGAATATTGCAAGAGTGTAATTTAAAGTTTACAGAAACTGTAAGAGAACGAAAAGGAACTTTAAGTATTAAAGGAGTAGAGACTACTTATTCTTCTTTTCATATTTTTAATTTATATGTTAACGATAGCTCTAAAGGACTTGGATGGACATTTTACAAACCTTTTTTAAAAGCAGATAAATCATTACCTCCTATTTTTAATCAATTATCTAAACAAGAATGGTTATGGATAGTAGAAACATGGTTTAAAGGAGACAGAGCAAAGAGTTTAGAAAGTGGACGACGAATAGATTCTTTAGAAATTTTTATAGGTAATAAATTAAAAACAGCAGATAGATTTCAAGAGCTCTGTGTAGTTCGTGGAATACGTTGCTCATTACATATTAGATCAGATGGTCATACAGTTAGAATTCAACAACATAAAAATGCCCATCGAATTTCTTTCAAAGGTAAAATTTATAAAGGGTCATCTAATTATTTAAAATATGATAATAGCAAAGGTGATGTATGGTGTATTGTAACTCGATTAGGAACTATTGTAACAAGACGTAAAGGTAAAGTTGCAATAATGGGTAACTGCGGACGTGGTTTACGTAAAGCTGAAGGTAAAACTGACTGCCTAATACTTGATTACGCAGGTAATACAAAAGCTCTTGGGCCAATTGACATTGATCCGGCTATTAGTAAATATAAGGCAGGTGGAATTGGCGAGGCTCCAACAAAAACATGTCCACAATGTGATGAGATTGTTTTCCTGTCTTGTAAAGAATGCCCTGATTGTGGATTTAAATTTGAATCACAAGAAAAACTTTCGATTAGATCATCTTCAGCACCTATATTACAAGGAGATAAGCTAAAGAAAACGGCAAATAGATACACAGTAGAAAAAGTATTCTATCACAAAAATGTAAAGCTTACAGCGCCACCGACATTGAAAGTCACATACAAATGTCCTGGTTTAAAAAGGTTTTCAGAATGGCTACACTTTGAAGGTCGAATTACTGGCTTAAGAAACAGATCTCATATTTGGTGGAACAGACGCTCAACTCGTGTGGCTCCAATTTCTGTGAACGAAGCATTAGAAACTGTTTCAGAATTGAAACAACCTTACATGATTGAAGTTGACGAATCTGGGCAATGGCCCAAAATTACGAAATATATCTTTCAGGAGAGTACTTCATGGACACATTAGAAACTCTTATTTACGCACAAGAACAAGTAGAACTTAACCTTGGAGGTCCTATGGGCAAAAATGAAGCAGCTATCAAAGAATGTATGCTTGCTCTTATTGTTGAAGCTACGGAAGTCTTAAATGAAATTAATTGGAAGCCGTGGAAGCAACCTGTAAAACAAGTAAATGAGGATGATTTGCGAGGCGAACTCGCTGATTGTTTTTTGTTCTGGGCTCTTGCAGTTAATTCTGCAGGGATTAATCCTACTGATATGCTTACAGAAATTAAAAATAAGCAAGAAATTGCCGTTATAAGGCATCGTTCTAAATACCAATAAGAATAATTTATGCGGGTATAAGAATAATTGATTGTACAAAGCAGTTATTTTCTGTTATAATAGATTAAGAAATAAGAGAAAAATCCTATGATAAGTGGACAGAAGTTTGATTCAGACAAACCAGATGTTGGTCTTGTTTTTGAAGACTTTCCAAGAGCCTTACTAGAAGTAGCTAAAGTTGCTACATTTGGTACAGAAAAATATGCTCGGCATAATTGGCTCACTGTCGAAAATGCTGAACAACGTTATGCTTCTGCATTAGGTCGTCATATACTGAAGCATGCTAAAGGTGAAATACTAGATGACGACAGTGAGTTACCTCATTTAGCACACGCAGCTTGGAACGCTCTTGCTGTACTTGAGTTATTTCTTTTACATGAAGAAACTAAAAGGAAATCATAATGGACAATCAACATAGAAAGATTAAGGGTTATCGTGAACTCAACGAACAAGAAATATTGGTTATGAATAAGATAAAAGAAAAAGGGGCAGAACTGAGGGAATTGGTGGAAGATTTAAAGAATAGCCTTAATCTCGATCAGAGCTGGGTATCTATCGGTGCTACAGATCTTCAGAAAGGTCTAATGGCACTAACTCGAGCAGTAGCAAAACCTGAGTTTTTCTGATGAAACTTAACGCAAAGCAGATATTTGAGGAGTTTGAGAGAGCGGAGAAGGAAAGAGCAGAATTGATGCCAGATGAAACAACCGCACTCAAGGTCATGTTTTCAGCTTATCAACGGTTGGAGGAACTAGGCTTTAAAAATGCTATATATTGCCCTAAAGACGGAACAGTATTTGAGGCAATCGAAGCCGGCAGCACAGCTATCGGTCGATGTATGTATAATGGTAAATGGCCAACAGGTCACTATTGGATGCTTGAAGCTAGGGAGTTATGGCCATCTCGCCCAATTTTATTTCGATCAATTAAATCAATAGAACAAAAATAAATAATGGACACAGAAACTAAACAACAAATTGAACAAACAACACGATTTATGCAAGGTGCATTAAATCATATATCACAAGCAACGGAGAAACAAAAAGAAATACTACTTAAAGCTATCTTAGAACGCCCTCCACCAAATGCTGCAGTAGCTATAGCAGAACAAATCTGGTCAGGATTGACTGAGAAAGAATTCATGTCTTTGTGCGCTAGTATTCAAAAGAGACATAACAAAGATTTCTGGATTTATGCCACACGTTGGAGAACTTAATGATAATTTCAAAAAAACCGACAGACATCATAGCATGTTTACTCCCTGTTACTATACCCAAGGAGTTACAACATTTAGATTTACATCCAATAACTAGATTACCTTTAAGTGCTGTTATAGCTATGAGTGTAGGAGAAGATGAGTGTTTCTTTTATCTCTTAATGTAGAACAAGAGAATGCTTTAGGAGATTATATGGTAGAACAAGGAATAGATTTTAATGAATGGACTTGGATAGATTGGGAGAAATTTTAATGTCAACATTACTAACTGATGCGTTACCAGTAAAACAATCTACTGTTGAAGAAGCTCAACAATTTATTGACCACAGTATGAAAAAGACTGTAGAATCTATTTTAGCTACAGGTTATGGTTTTCGTGTACTATCTGAAGCGTGCAAACGTGAAGACAAGAACTTTAGCGAGATTGTTGATGAGCGTTATCAAATCAACAAATCAAACGCTTCTCGTTGGGTACGTATAGGATTAAGCTACGAAGTCCTTCTCCAGCATTGCGATAAGCTTCCAGCTTCTTACAGCACAATCTATTCGCTCACAACTTTACCTAAGAAAGCTTTTAACGAAGTTATGGACAGCGGCGAGATCGATGCTACACTGACTTTTGAAGAAGCGGAAAAGATTAAGCAAGCATACAAGACAGAAAAAGAGGTGAAAAAAGAAAAAAGCAGTACAAACCCCTTCGAAGATGACATTACATTGGGAGAAGGAGCAATTCCGCCTGACGAAATGCCTGAATTACTTGTAACAAGCAATAAATCTGAGCCAATCGAAGGCGATTTCAGAGAAGTCAAGCAAACTAGGAAGCGGAAATTGACGCTTCTTGAAGCCTTAAAACGGCTGGATATAGACATCGACGATGCTTATGTACTCGCGAAAAAGAAGGGAGAATTTACTCAAGATGAGCTGATTGAAGCTCTTGAAGTACTCGGTGGGGAGATGTCGGAATGATTGAGTATCTAGATTTACTTAAGTATGTCATGATGAATGGCGAACAGCGCGAAGATCGTACAGGCACAGGTACTTTAGCATGCTTTGGACAAACGCTCAAATTTAATCTTACAACGGGTTTTCCTGCAGTAACGACTAAAAAGCTTATGTTTAAAAGCGTCGCAGCCGAACTTGCTGGATTCTTAGAAGGAACTGAGTCTGCTGTGAGGATGCGAGAACTCGGTACGAATATTTGGAATGCTAATGCTAATGCAAAACATTGGCAAGAAAAATCCGAATGTCGCGGACCTGACGATATGGGTCCTGTCTACGGATCTCAATGGTTGAATTTCGGTGGAAGCAACGTTAACCAGTTAAGGGAAGTTGTTTACAGACTTATTTCTAATCCTACTGATCGTCGTTTGGTTGTTTCAGCTTGGAATCCCGCTGATCTACATAAGATGTGCTTACCTCCTTGTCATATTTTCTTTCAATTCTTTGTCAGACAAGATTCATATCTTGATATCCAATGGTATACAAGAAGTGTAGATTTGTTTCTAGGTATGCCCTTCGATATTGCTTCATATGCTCTATTAACGCATATAGTAGCACAGCAAGTTGATCTTATTCCCGGTATGATGACAGTTGTTACTGGAGACACTCATATCTATCTTAATCATTTAGAACAAGTGATTGAAATTCTAGATAGAGAACCTAAACAGTTACCTCTGCTTGATCTGTGGTATAATGCTACAATCGATAACTTTCATCCTGATATGGCAAAACTAAATAACTACAATCCACATCCTGCGATTCATGCAGAAATGAGTGTTTAAAAGTGTCTCTATTAAAAGATATTATAAAAAAACGTAACTGGCATTATGGAAAATATAATGCTTACCCAGCTAAGCTAATTTTGCAAAGTTACTACTTAGTCGCAGAATTACGACAAGAATATCTTGCAATGAAAATAAATAAAGAAACTTCCAGCGAATTAGTTGGAACGCCTTTTGAAGTTGACGAGACACTTACTGTGAAATTTGAGTTCAGAGGCAACCGATCACGTTGGGATGACGATGACTAGACCGACTATTGATGTGTATTATATGCAGATGGCGTTTCTCGCAGCAACTCGTGCATCATGCCCTAAGCGTAATGTAGGTTGTATTATTACTGATCATGACAACCGCGTTCTTTCGATAGGTTATAATGGTCCACCGAGAAATTTGCCTAGTTGCTTCGATATTCCATGCGGAGGAGAAACAACTGAACACCCGTGTATCGCAGCGCATAGTGAGATTAGCGCACTTATGGCTTGTCGTGATGTCCAAGCTGCAAAAACAATCTATATAACTTGTTCACCTTGTATAAGTTGTGTTCAAGCTATAATGTCTACAAAAATAGAAAGACTTGTGTTCGGCGAAGTTCATAAGACATGGAAAAAGTCTAGGAGTATCTGGACTGGTAAATATACATTTATGAGTCAGTTTGATCCTTCAGGAGGATTGTATGAAACTTAAACTTGGTACATTAATGGCAAAATGCCCGAATATTACAGTTGAAAATGGTTGGCTGCAAGCGACTACCGGAAGTGCGATCTTTAGAGAATTTGTCCCAAGATTTGCTACATTCAATTTCGCAGTCAATGCTAAAGCATTTGTTGATGCTCTTAAACAAGTACAAAACACTTGTTTTATACGTCTGACTACTGAACATCTACTACTTATCACTGATAAACAAGAAATCAAACTTGTATTAGTTCCGCCAGATATTCATGTATCGCCTTCGGCAACTACTGCAATGTGGACAATAGATGACTGGGCTTCTGACTGGGCAATTATAAGTGAATTTGTTGATCCTGCGTATCCTGGTGTTCGTTGTTGTACAGACTATCTTGAAGCTGTGAGTAATGAGAGTATTGTACGAATGAAAAAGTCAGTAGCTTTCCCCCAATCTGTTGTTATCGCAGCGTGTAAGCTACCTAAAAAATCACAAAATTATGCTTTCATTAATAACGTGTTATGGATTGGATACAATATAGATTGCTATGTAGGTCTAACTGCATTGGATATTTCACTACCGAATACAGATTCGTTTTTTAAAGATGATGCTTTGCCTTTTAAAACGATTCCTAAACAATTGTTGAAGCAGCTAATCTCTGCTGATTATGCTGAATTTATTAATGGCGGTATTCTACTTAAGATTGCTGATGTTACTAGTGCTTTCATCGAAGGTGTCGAAGGTCGTGGAATCTACGATTGCAGTTTATTTAATAAAGTAGTAAAACATGGAACAGTTTGGGCTATGACTGGCGAAGTTATGCACTTTGAAAGTTCAATTTTAAATGGTATTATAGAGAATAAAACAAATGCTGAAGATTGAATCATTTAAGAGTATAAAGAAAGGTGCTCGTATTACTTTACCGGAATATTCTAAAGTTTGGAAACCTGTAAAAGAGTTTCCAAATCTTAGTGCTGCGAAGACCCTAGCAGTTGATACGGAAACTAAAGATCCTGAATTATTGACTGCAGGACCTGGTTGGGGAAGAGATGTAGGTCATATGATCGGTGCTTCATTAGCTACTGAAGATAATGCTTGGTATTTTCCAATGCGTCATGAAGTACAACCTGAACTTAATATGGATCCAGATAAAGTACTGGCATTTCTGAAAGACGTATTGTCAACGCCTATTCCCAAAGTCTTTGCTAATGCTCAATATGATTGTGGATGGCTTGAACAGGAGGGTGTTACTGTCGGCGGTAAATGGTTAGATGTATTATCCGCAGAAGCTATTATTGATACTCAAGCTTATTCTTACAGTCTAGAGAGCGTCTCAGATAAATATCTTGGTGTAGGTAAAACTAGTTCGGAACTTTACGCATGGTGTGCACGAGCATATGGAGGAAAACCTGACGGCAAGCAACGAGCAAATATGTATCGTACACCTCCATCATTAGCTGGTCCTTATGCAGAAAGTGATGCACGTTTACCATTTGATATTCTTGGCAAGCAATGGAAGGTACTTTCGTCTGAAAGACTATTGGATGTCTTTGATATAGAAATGAGACTTCTACCTGTACTTATTGCAATGAGAATGCGAGGAGTCAAAATCTCTGAAGAAAAAGCACTTGTTGCACGTCGAGGACTTAATGGAAGAATTTCAATACTGCAACAGTCTCTAAATGAAATGGCCGGGTTTCGCGTTGGCGTTAGCTCCCCAAACGATCTTTCTAGACTATTTAAAAAAGCTGGTGTTGAGATTCAGTATACAGCAAAAGGTAATCCTTCTTTTCAAGCAGTCTGGTTAGAAAATGAACCTCATCCTGCTGCGCAAATGGTTAGAGATATTCGTAAACTAACTAAAACAATTTCAACGTTCGTTGACGGTTCTATTTTAAGTAAGCATATTGATGGTACTGTTTATACAAGCTTTCATCCATTAAAATCAGAAAGTGGTGGTGCTGGTACTGGTCGATTTAGTTCAAGTTCTCCAAACCTACAGTTTATTCCAAAGCGTGACAAAGAGATTGGACCTTTGATGCGCTCAATGTTTATACCAGAACCTGGTTTTCCTTCTTGGCTCAAGATGGATTATTCGAGTGTTGAATTCAGAATCTTTGCTCATTTCATTCAAAGTGCAATTTTGTTAGAAGCATACAACAAAGATCCAAACATGGATTTTCATAAAGTTGTAGAAGATATGGTAGGTGGTGACTTACCCCGAGTTGCATATAAAACTCTCAGTTTCTCTAGGATGTTTGGCGGAGGTGTGAATACGATTACTATACAAATGGCTAAGAACTTTAGTATTATAGATATTAGAAAGATGATACAAGCATTAGGAGCTCCTATACTATCTAATCCTACAAAGCAATTAGCTATTCTTATCATTAACTTGTATGATAGTAAGTTTCCAATGGTTAAAGATGCTTTAGATAAAGCTATGGAAATGATTGAACTAACTGGTGAGATGCGAACATATCTAGGTCGACGAGTACGTTTTGATTTATGGGAGCCAGTTATTGGTGGCCGAAACAAGCGACCGCTTCCTTTACAACAAGCTAGGAGAGAGTACGGCAATAACCTTCAACGAGCAAAGACTTACAAGGGATTAAATATATACACCCAAGGTTCATCGGCTGATGGTATGAAAATTGCGATGGTTAATGCTTATGAAAACGGACTTTTCAAAGAAGATAAGCTCGGAGCACCGCATCTTACAATTCATGATGAACTTGATTTTTCATATCATCCAGATTTAAGACTATATTTTACAGAATTACAAACAATAATGGAACAAAGTCTAAAGCTAGATGTACCATTAATTGTTGAAGCTGAGATTGGTCCTAACTGGGGAGCAGTTAAGAATTATGATCTAGTTACCGGAGAATTTAAAATATGAAAAATAAATGTTTCAATGAACTAAAATTAGAATTTATTCAGTCTCTTATGCAACGTCTAGAGTTATGTAAAAATACAGTTCAACAGTATAATGTTGTTACAGTAAGTATAGATGATTTTCAAAAGAAATTAATTCAAAATAAACTAATGGAAGATTGCTAATGGATTTTGTTTTAGGTATTGATCCAGGCGCTTCGGGAGCTTTAGCCCTCTACGATGTTACTAACGGCAGAGTTCTTAAACTATGGGACATGCCTAACACTAGCATGATTTTGACTACAGGCAAAAAAACTAACCGTGTAGATATACCTGCTTTAATTAAAATCTTTGAATTTGTTGAAGACATGGCACAAGAAATGGAAGCTACGCTTTATGTTCACATAGAAAAAGTACAAGCATTTTCCAAGCAATCAGCACCAGCTGCTTTCAATTTCGGAGCCGCAGCGACGGTACCACAAGTATTGGCAGTAGCTTTTGGTTATCCACCAGTAATGATTCCTCCGCAAACATGGAAAAAACAAATAGGATTACAAGCTTCTGCGAAAGATGATGCAAGATTATTGGTCCTTCGATTGTTTCCGAATTTAAAAGATGCTCTTAAACGCAAACTTGACGTAGACAGAGCTGATGCTATTTTAATTGCGATGTATAAACCATAAGGAACTATTATGTTATTTGATATTAAGAAAATAATACTGTATCGTCAAGATGCCAAAGGCGGTATTCGTGAGTGGTCTATTAGACAAGAAAAGAGTTGCATTATAATTGAACACGGTGTTCTTAATGGTAAAATGCAAGAACAGTGCGAAGACATTGCAATAGGCAAAGCTTCACGTACACAGCAGCAGCAAATTGCTTCTCGTATCAACAGTAGAATTAATAAACAAGAACTAAAAGGTTATAAACATTCTATCGAAGAAGCACAAGAAGGTAAATCTAATATTCTAGGTTTAACTAAACCTATGCTTGCTCAGTCTTACCAGAAAGTTAAAGACTTAGATTTTGAGACTGCATTTGTTCAAATGAAACTTGACGGTAATAGATGCCTTTTAACTAAACAAAACGGAGTTTTAATTCCTTATTCACGTAACGGTAAACGTATAGAAACTATCGGTCATATTACTTCTGAAATAAAACTAGAAGAAGGTATGACTATTGATGGTGAGCTTTACGCACATGGGTATACTCTACAGGAAATTGTATCTTGGATTAAACGTAAACAAGCTAAAACTTATAGGCTGCAGTATCACGCTTATGATTTAGTTAGTCCTAAACCTTTTGCACAAAGACTTGACGAATTGCGGAGCATTCATCTTGGCGAATGTGCAAGTGTCGTCGATACTTGGCATTTCAGTGAGATGGCTTCTTTATCACGAGGTTTGAATGAAGCACGTGAAGAAGGCTATGAAGGTCTTATTCTACGAGTAGGCAAAGCAGGTTACGAAGATGATAAACGTAGTACTTCTTTGCTTAAAGTTAAGAAGTTTTTTGATGCGGAGTTTAAAGTTACAGACATCACGCTGTCAGAAAGAGGCTCGACCATGCTTCATTATAATGCACCAGGTGGCCCGTCTAAAATTGTTGCGCCCGGAACACAAGAAGACAAGATGCATGTTTTCTATAACCGTGAAACTTACATTGGTAAATTCGTTACAATCGAGTATGCTGAACTAACGAAAGATAAGATGTTATTTCATGCCGTAGCTACTCAATGGTGTACTGCGGAGATGAAATAATGCTTATTAAACTAATTGTTACTGCTTTTATTTTATTTTCAGTCTGTTTTGCTTTGTATATTGTGTGGTTTTACGAACCAAAGAAAACTAAGCTACCAGATGATCTTTTATTTACGAAATACTTTGAAGAATGCATTGAAGTAAAGAAGAAAGATATAGGTGAAGACTGGACTCAACTAAATTTACGTAGTTTGTATCGTATATGTTGGGGTCAAGCCGCGATGCGGACAAGATCAAAAATTTATTCTCAAAATAAAGGAACCAAGTAATGAATCAGAAACAAACAAAATTAAGCGCAGAAATAAAGTTTGCTAAACGAGCTAGATATGCTGTTATTGTTTTATTTTGTATTCTGTTACTTATGATCGGCATATATTATCATTATGCGGAAGCTAGCGACCGAGTTAGACTGTACGATACTTCTAATGGTAATCAAACTTATACCGGTTATGCGGAACGTCAACGAAATGGTGAGTATAGATTCTATGATAAACGTGGTCTGTATACCGGCAGAATGGATAAAGATCGACTCTATAGTAAAGACGGCAAAGTACAGCAGAAATACTATTTGCTACCAAATAGGAAATAATATGAGAAATACAAGAATAGCAAAACCAGCTTTCAAAATAGATGAAAGACTTGGTGGGCTTACTATTATTGGATATGTAGGATTTAAGCCATCTAAAAATGATATGCGTAAAGACCACTACTACGCAGTTAAATGTTCTTGTGGGAATATAGAAATTAAAACACAAAATTATCTAAAAAGAGTGGAAAGTAAACTTACGTGTACTACCTGTACAAATGCCCTTAAAAGAGCTAACTATGTTCCACCAAAGAAAAATAAAGTAATTAATAATAAAGCATTAAATAAGCTATGGCCAATTTAAACAATCGCTACTACCCGCTAGCGATCTCTTTTAACAAGGTGATCGGGACAACCGGCGGGATAGTTTTATTATGAGGTTAACCGCTTCATATTTATAGTTGCTGCGATATATGTTAGATCCGCATTATTAGCTTCCGCAGTTATGAAGGCCGTTATAACCACACCGACTGCTAAATCGCTAGTCATAACGGACACACTTCCAGAAGCTAAACTTATGTCCTTATTACCGACATCTAAAGTAAATCCTATTCCCGTGGGTGCCCCATCGGCGTGAAGTTCTACTTTATATTTATCATTTTGGGTAGTCTGCAAAGACAGATTTAAGTTAACTTCGTATACCCCTTCATGGCCGCTTGTAACAGTAAAACCGACAGAATTTACAGTAAGAACTGTTGTTAAATTTAATTGTGGGCCAACGAAATTAAACGCAGCTATTTCTTCCGCAACCCCGCTCACTACAGGTTGAACAGGAGGGGAAACTCCCCCAGGGTCTAATACGCCTTGACCTATTGCGGGATCTGGTAAACTGACTGGCACATAGACGTCCCACAGCGTTCCGGTCCAATAATAGGTGTTCTGATTGACCTGCGAATACATCTTCCAACCCTGAGCATTCGGAGTAGTCGATGGGGTATAGAAATGCCAACTCCCATTGTAATAGTGGGCAATGTCATCCGCTTGTCCATTGTCCCAGGCAGCACTCATTATATAAGCGTTGCCTTCGGCTGGTCCGACTGGCAGGTCCGCCTGGGCATGATTGATTACAGTCCCTTGAGCGAATAGATCGAGGATCTGCAAGGCATGGTTATGGGTCACCTCACCATTGTATTCCCCGTGGGTAAGTTCGGGCATGTTCAGATTGGGAGTTGTCATTGTTACAATCCTGTTTGTGAAAAAAGGTAAGCGATTTGCGAGGCACTCAACACATCGTTGTGGAATGCAAAGTCGTCCAGGTACATAAGTTCTGGAGAAATTTTCAGAGTGGTGGATACCGGTTGCAATATGTCGGTTATCGTTGTTCCAACATTACCACTGGAAACAAGCACCCCATTCTTATATATAAACAACTCTATATCTGTGTCAATCTTCTCAGCAAATATCACAAAGTGATTTGTTTCGTTGCCGGGGTCTTTTAAATCTACATTATGTTGAATAAACGCGGTTCCCGCAGTCCCGTTAACCGAGAATCTGATATAACCACTAGGGTTCAGTATTTGCACTGAAAAGTGACCAGATCTACTAATAAAATTTTGCGAGGATTTTACATCTCTAACGTTTATTACAAAAGAGAGTGAAAACTTATCACCTGTATTACAGATGTTATTATTTATTACATCAATGCCGTCCCCGAAAGCATTCTCTTCCACATGCAGTAATGTATCCAACGGGTCAACATTATTGGATGGCACCTTTGACGTACCAAAATAGAGAGAACCCACCAACATGTACAAGGCGTCATCGGCTGACAAGTTGCCCGTAGAATCTGGGCAGTTCTGGCCATCAGATACCGTTCCATTGACTTCGTCAGTTCTAAAATGAAACTCCGGTTCTAATACATCTACCGCTTCGTAGTAAGGTATAGCACCTTCTAGTCCGATGATTGCTCTACCTTGACCCTCATATCCTCTACCACTCTCACCCACCGACAGAAGTCTCTGAGACTTATGCCAGACGCTAATATCAACAACCTGGGGCGTACCATCCGCTTCAGTCAATTGGTCAGACCTCAACCAAACATAGGACCGACCAATATTGTCAGTAATCGTGCGAACAGGT
>Ga0164313_10003243_pt1 | contig 14521 bp, 11 predicted proteins | sample GuaBasSedimGuay4_FD_113735 | JGI IMG/M metagenome (GOLD analysis project Ga0164313, IMG submission 113735) | Subseafloor sediment microbial communities from Guaymas Basin, Gulf of California, Mexico - Guay4, Core 4569-4, 0-3 cm | ecosystem: Environmental > Aquatic > Marine > Hydrothermal vents... | reverse complement strand
TTCTCACTGGAATTCTGGTTCCACAGGGCACCAAGACCGCGTAGTAGCTTCTCAATCTTGGTCTCCCGATCTTGTGGGAAGACGGACAGTAGATCGGCAATACGAAGCCGCTCCTCTGGTAGTGATAACGCCACGGCAGTCGCCGCAACATCTTCACCCTCGGCCGTAATCGTTTCAGAAGATTCCGATGACGCCACCGTAGCCAATTCATCTTCATCCAGTTTTCGGATCAGCCGGAGCTTAAGGTCTGCAAGAACCCGATCTACTTCGCCTCGCCCTATCGCATCATCAGGCAAGCCGCTCTGTCGATGAATCAACTGTCGTGCTTCATCCATCAACGCCTGATGACTATCAATGTCTAGCGCCTGATCCTTGAGAATCGCCTCGTGGATGGTCAGGGCCAACTGCCGACGGTGTAATGTGTTTCGAACAGCCGCAAAACTGGATGCGGCGATCTTCTGAAAAATCGTCATCACAAAGCCGAGTGCACGACCCTGGTTGCCCTGCTTTTTGGCCAAGTCAAAGCCATCTTGCAGGTACTCTCGTAACTTCGCGTAGAAGGCATTTTCACCTGGAGACATAGTGAATGATTCTGTATGCACCCAGCGTCTTGTAAATAGCTGAGAGCCATCAGGCGTGCAGGCATCTGCCTTGGTGCGACGATAGACCACCTCATTCAGGCGATGGCGCTCCTCGACCATCTCCTCCGGGCTTTTGAACAAGGTAGGATTCAATAGCTGGATTAGCATCCAGAAACGAAAGTGATCGCCCTGGTGTGGCGTGGCGGATAACAGCAGCAGATCTCGCGTATGATCTCGCAGTGCCTCTGCCAGTTTATAGTTTTCTGTTTTACGAACTTTGCGGCCATTTCTGTATGCAGAAAGATGATGCGCCTCATCGAACACCACCAGGTCCCACGGCGGTGCTTCCTTCAAACGGTTAATCCGTGCCTGGCGCTTCAAAGTATCAACACTGGCAATTAGCCAGTCATGTTTGGCAAAGGCATTGCTCTTGCGATCCGTTACATCTCCTTGTGCGCCGAATACTTCGAATTCAAGATTGAAGACCTCATTCAGCTCTCGATGCCAGTTATTCACCAAACCAGCGGGTACTACGATCAGAGCACGATTTAGCTCTCCACGGCTGGCCAACTCACGCAGAATCAATGCCGTCTCGATGGTCTTACCGAGACCCACCTCATCGGCAACGAGAAACCTCCTAGGCGAAGCGGTGGCCACCTGATGAGTCAGCACTACCTGATGTGGGAGAAGGTCAATTCTTGCAGATGTCAGTGCTGCTGCATTCTCCATCAACGGCAGCGCATGAGCTTCTATATGCAACCAGGCATTACGCAGCCGATCATCACCACCCTGAACACTGGCAGTAACCTGCTCGGCACGACTGGCAGCGGGGCGGAGTGCCTCGCCAAACACCTGCCTCTCACCGCTTGGAAAAAATACATGCACATAGCCATTGGTAGCGATGCGAACAACCACTCCCTCGCCAAACTCCGGGTGCAGTACCCGTTGTCCGGGCTGATAGCTGACTCCCATCATTAACTGCTCACCATCAGCTTATCCGCGGGTGATGTAGACCCGCCCAGTGTTTGCCGTCATGGTCGGCGTGAGGATCATCAGTATTCATCAAACGCTCCACTTCATTCTCTGCGCCTGAGAACAATAACCGACCAATGGGTAGGCCACCCCCACCGACACCACGATGCTTCCAGAAATATGTCTCGCTTGATCCTTTCATAGAGATACGATTGCGCCCACTGGGTGCCCATAGGATCAATCCGGCCTGCCCTTGATAAAAATCCTGAAATGAAAGAATCGCCTCCTTCAGGTCTGTTTCAATCCACTCAATTGCGTCATCGCCACTAAGAACATCAAGGCAACCCTCAATTCCAGAAACCACCAGGGCATCACCTTCGGCAGCGGGCAAATCATCTGACCAGTTATCAACCAATGCAAAAAATTCGCGTAGTGACACCACATCCTCAGGTGCATTCAGACCCGACAAGACTTCTGCATCCCATAGCAGCGCAAAGCCACGACGGGGCCAGCCCTCATTAAATCGTGTTCTAACCATCAGGCTGACTCCTCACCCAGTGCATCGAACATTGACAGCTGCTGCACTTTGCTCTGGTTCTTAGATTCCCAATTCTGGTAGAGCTTCGAGGCGGTGATCGCGGCATTCCTGATTGGCGAGTCAGCCCCATGTATTTTGAACCAGATCAGAATTGCCCCCAATGCTGGGTGTGGATTGAAATTTTCATTATTCAATGTCTCACTGGCGTTGATACCACTACCTTCAAAACAGGCCCCGATTAAGAACATGGCCTGGTCATAATCACTTTGGAGACCCTTTCGATGCTTACCGATCCACACCTGGGCTAGATCAAGCGGCGATGTTAAAAAGAAAACTTTCGCCTTCTCAAAAACCCAACCCCGGCTAGAAAAATCAGATGGTGCACTGCCGGTGCCACGCAAAAATTTCTGCATCTGATCACGAGGAAGTTCGCTGATACCATCAAATAGTCGCAATAACATACGGGTAAAAGGCTCTGCGTTGTGGGGTGGCGCTTCTTTTATACCCCCAGCTTCCTCATCGAGTAACTGATTGATACCCAGCAGTGCCTCCAGTACTGACATGGGAGCGTCCTGATCCTTGTAGACTTTGCCATAGTGACGAGAGAAATACTCTAGTGCCTTGCCCCGCCGAATTACTTGTAAATCGGCTTCCGGCAGACCTTCATCCTGATGATGTTCGAGCAGGTCTTGCAGGTCACGGACATCGTGCAGCACTTGCCTGCGTAGCTTGGCCCAGGAAATTTGTTTTGGTTCCTCGTAACGCTTCCGGCAGACATGGATGATGTCGTATTCGATGGTTTGTGAACCAAAAGTACCGGGCTTTGCGCCTTCTCCTTTCGTTTCATCACTTCGAATTGGATAGGTCGCTTCGAGGTAAAAGCCTGCATCAAATAAAGATTCAAGGACAGAAACCCATGGCGCGTCTTCACTATGATGAAATGTAAATCCAAGTAGGCCGCTAGGTTTTAATATTCGTCCTGCTTCTTTCCAGCACTCTGTCAACAATCGTTGGTAAAACAAATCTGCATTTGCAATCCCTGTCTCCTCATTTCGACCCGGCTGTCTAGCTCTGTTCGCTACCGCTTCAAGAGCTTTTGACGTGTACTCAGCTGAATATTCACTTGGATACTTATTTTTGAGATAAAGCCTTAGCCAGACATAGAAAAAATCAGAAAGCTCCGAATAATGGAGCAATCCACCAAAAGGAGGGTCAGTTACAACCAAGTCGTAGGAACTTGTAGCTAGTGAATTGAGTTCAGTCGAAGAACCACAAGAAATAACCGCGTGACCAACAGGATCATCACAATTAACCTTCTCGCTCTTACCCGTCAAATAACCCTGAAGCCCCTGCATTTGTTCAAGTAATTTACCGTTATGGACTAACTCCCATGGATCACTAGCCCAATCCAAGGATGATGAAACACTTCCGTATTGGCTCCTCCAATTTCCCCTCCCTAGTTTGGCAAATACGCTATTTTCTATCATTGTAGCTTTTGGGTGAAAGTTGCTATTGGAAAACATGGGTTCTGGCGTATCTCGCTGTGGATTCCAGATCGTAAACATGCACTGATTTCTTAGATACTGCTGAAATACAGCAAGAACATACTCACGTGCCGTTTCGCTAAATTGCCCACAGATGGCAATTGCCTTTAGTAGACTTGATAGGATTAGTAGCTGCCTCGGATTAAACATCTTCCACCAATGGGTAAATCCATGATTTGGGATGCCCCCATTATTCATATGGGTCATAAACCCATAGGGTAGCTCGCTACGCGGCCAATAAGGAGCAAGATCGGCATCCTTACGCTCACCCCACTCCTCAGACGCAGAATCGAAGCCAGCTGAATTGTTACCTTCAATAAAGAATCGCCCACCATATATCTGGCCCTCAGCGTCACAATGAGGGCAATAACCTTGATACGCGTAAATCGCTACCGGTCCAGTTTTTCCCGATGCCTTAACCGTGGTCAAAACATCCTGAACCGTACCACATTCACCGCATGCGTAATTGCTCCGCTTAGGAACTGTACCGCCGTCTTTGCCAGTACGGATAAGAATACCGGTATCAGGACAGACAACCTCATCCGGCAATGTCCCGCGCACCTCAAACAGCCGACATTTCTCTGCGCGTGCTCGGCTCCATCGAGTCGTTTCCTCCACCGGGTCATCTGCACTACCACCGTAAGGTTGTCCTTTTTCATCTTCCGAAGCCTCACCCTGCAGCCATTCTGGATGTACGAGTAACGACAATTCTACTTTTTTCCGTTTTCCTTTACCCAGTTTTCCGAAGGTTTCAGTCTTGCCACAGCAGGGACATTCAGTGCTCTCCGGCGACCCGTCGTATTCATTAAGTTTGGCAACTGCAAAAGGTCTCTCGGTACCAGCTAGCGCCAATGAAACACCGGGCGCCATGCGAGCATCACGTTCTTCCAGCTCGTAATCACAGCCGCATTGTTTACAGCTACGCGCCCAAAATTTCACTGTGAGGGTTTTGATCGCCATAACTGGACTGGTCATAATGGGTGTACGATGCCCACATCCCGTCACCTGACAAGGACCATGCTTCGCCCAAAAGGCATAAATCATCTCTGGGCCGTGGTAGCTATAATCTTTGCGCTCCTCCGGAGTTAAAGCCAACGAGTCAAAGTCATCACCCATCGCCTCTCCAGTGCTGCGCTGCGTCCATTCACCTTGATGGCCACGTGGGCAATCACAGGCATAGTAGGGCATGATCTGCGGCTTTACCTCGGATTCTATATCTGCCAGTAGCGCCTCAACCTCTACTTTATCCACCTGAGCCAGTTCGTTCTTGACCACGAACCAGGCGACAGGGTTGAGATCGCTGCCAAACATCTGCATACCCAACCGAGAGCCTTCGACAACTGTAGTACCGCCGCCCATGAAGATGTCGGCTACTTTCAGATCCTTAAACGCGCTCTTTTGTTGGTGATTACCGTAGTATGCATCCCAAACTAACTTAGCTGCCTCTGAGGGGTCATCCGGGGCCTTAATAGCCGATGCCAGCAACATTGAGCGAAACACGCTACTCCTACGCCGTGCCCACCATTTCGACATTTGGTAGATCGGCTTACCCGCATTGCCTTCGATGGCAGCGATCTGGTTGATGGGGATGATGGGGAAGTCCACCTCGATGCAGGTCGGTGGTCGATTCGGGTCGGAAAAATCAACCGTCTCACAGTTCCATATTTTCCCTGCATTAACGACTTTGGCGACTTCCTTCTTCAGCCATTCATCCTTTTTCATGCCCTTAGTCTTCCAGGGTTGATCGACTGCCATACTATTTATTCCTGCTTATTTCGATAAAAGGCACCATAACTTCGAGAATGCTCAAGCCTCCGTGAGTGAGTGTTGGGTAGCCACCATGGCTTTTCCATTTTCTGCGACCATTTACAAAGAGATGACTACCATGAACACTATCAATCGCGAGATCAATAGGTGGCACCCAAGCACCAGCTTCCTGGCTACTGTTAATGGCACGACCGCTCTTGTAAAGATTCTTGAGGTACTCAGTTTGCGCCTTATTCGAGTCGGTAAATTGTCCGCTGGCGGCATAGCCATGGTCAGCGGTAATAACTAGGCGGCGACCCGATGAAAGGCGCTCGATAAGAGTCCAAAACGCCTCACCTGTCAGATGGTCTTCAACCTCTTTAGTGAGAGTCTGGAGACCCTTTCCGGGGTCGTCATGATCATGCAGACGATGATCTGGCCAGTGGTGCCAGAACACCCAATCCGGTTCCGATCCGATAAGTTTGGCGCAATCATCCCAGGCTATATCGACTGATTCAGTCGTCGCCCCTGGAAAAGCATGTGACTTCCCCGCCCCATCGTTACCCAGTACAGAGCGTTGTCCAAAACCCAGCGCCTTAGCAAACGGTGTGGTGTTTGGGGGTAGTTCGGCACAAGTTGGTTGGGCGCTGTGCACGGTATAGCCACGATCTTTGGCCTGGTGCAGTATCCAAGGTGCCTCTCGTAATGAGAATGCATCAAGGATCAGCACTGCACGCCCAGGGGCATTCGATGCCCACCAGTTTTTTAGCGTTTTTGAAGTTTGAGGCACTGAAGATTCGTAATCAGCCCAAAGATCCCAGCCAGCCGTGGCCAGATAATGGTCTACATCGCCAAGGCTACGGTCACGCAATAGCACTTCCGATACGGCTTTTCCAGATGCTATCGGCTGTGAACACACTTGCCATGCGTGTGCTCTAATAGCAGCCCAGGCATCATTCGGTTTTGCTGTTTGAATAGTCTGGACCAGGTCAAGCGGAAGCGTCATAGATTATCTTCCTTTTCCAGATCCAGACCATAGGTCATCCCATCAGGTAGTTTTCTGATCAGTTCCTGAAGCTGGGCACCGGTGAGTTGATCCACTGTGAGAACCAGTGAACGCACCTGTGTTCCAGTACCAACCCCCCAGGTTTCTACTTTGCCAAGCAGATTGAGTGATGATGTGGCCGGTGCGGCGAATGGCGAAAAACCACCACCCCCACCAAAGATGTCACCAGTCCCAGGCTGTGGCTGTGTACCACCTGTACCGCCTGCTCCCTCTTCGATGCCCCCCGCTTCGCCACCAGCACCTTCAGGTTGCACCCACGCATCGGGATCTGGTGATGGATCGCCAGAGTCAGGCTGTGGAACCCCGCCCGTGGCTGGAACATTCTGCGGCAGCAGGATATGGGTCTCGTCCAGATGTTTTCCCGTACCGAGCTTGCCGCGCATTCGCTTGTAAGCAGTATCTGCGGTCTCACCGTCAAAAACCTGAAGATACTCCATTCCGCGCAAATTGATGGCAATTTTTCCCGTAGAGCAAAGCTGAATAATCCGCTCCTTGATCAGCGTTTCACCCAACCATGGAATACAGTCTTTCCCACCGGGGCGAGGTTCTTTTAATTCTTTGAGCAATTTACCTACTGGCTCGTTATTGGGAGCTGAATCCATGATGTATTTATCAAAATCTTCCGGTATAAACAGGTTTTCACGAATACCCCTGTCGATAGCGTCCGGAATTTTAATACCTTCTGCCTTGTGACTTTCTGTAAAGAAACTGCAGTTCTTAGGGTCCTGAAAATTCCAATTAGCAATGATTGAAAAGCGATCAAATCGTACCTTGATAATTTCACGCAACTCCTTCTGATACTTGGTTTGCAATCTACCGTATTCGGAATTCTGTTTTTTCCATTGTTCTGCCAGATAGACGCAGCGGGCCAGCACCAGGAGATCACGGTCAAGAAACAGATTGCCTGACCCGTCTCTGGGAATGAGAAATCTTGCGACATTACGATTGCTTTGCAGGTTTTCTCGCAGCCATTCACCCAGCACGGGGTCTATTTTAGGAGGGGCTTCAGGAAGCACAAGAATTGGAATACGGTTACCCCATTGTGCAGGCGTGTCGCTCTCGTCCATATCCGCCCAAGGATTGGTCTTCCATGCCTGCGGCAAGACTATGACGCGGTATGGCAGATCGACACCAGTACCGCCCTCCAAGACATAGCGTGTCTCTTTGGCAAGATGTGCCCGGTCTTCATCGTCTTGAAATAGTTTATCGTTTCGCGCACTCGCGATCAGCTTGGCCTGGGGATTTTCCTCTTCCTTAAAAATGTACCGATTGCCATCCTCATGGATATTGAAGCTGTTCTCGACGATAGTGGTCAGCTCAACCTGGAAACTATTGTCATCCACAGGCTTATCCCTGGTGACATCGACGTGGAGTGTCGCCAGGTCTGCTCCAGCCTGATTTACCTCTGCCAATGACCGCAACCAGAGAGCGCCGATAATCTCTCCAAGATGGGGCAATGTCTGACCAGTGCCAGCGATGGCATCATTGACAGCCTCAAGGTTTCGCAGTGCCTTTTCTCGGAGTTTGGCATGATATTGATTGGCAACTGAATCGAGCAGCGCCGAAATACCGCTTTTATCATCGTCGGGACGGAAATCAGCTGCCGTGAGGATGGCTCGATCTTCGCCATTGCGTTTGAAAAGATCAGCTAATATCCGGATCAGGTCACGTGTGCCTTGTGCGCTCGTGGCGATGAGAACCTGATCCTCCAACAATTGCATAAGATGCGGTGCGTAAGGCCAAGCCTCCAGAAATTCATCATGTATTCTCGTCTGTTCCGCTGGAGCGATACTCTTGAGCCGGAAGTATTCACTGATGTGATTACTGATCAGCCCTTCTATCGCAGAGGCATCCACCTGGATTCGGTTCTCAAATAACCTGTGGAGCAACAAACGTAAGCGGTCACTCTTGGCCGATGGCCCCTGAAAATCTACAACGACGGGATTGACGCGCTGAATCTGCTGAAAAGCATCGGAATTGCCATTACGCACCGAAACGACCAAAACGAGACTCTCGGGGTGTTCCTTAGCGATCTCAGAGAGGATCTGAATAAAGTTGAAGGCCCAGCTCATCCGCGGTGTTTTTTTTGTGTCGGCAAGACCGTCAAACCAGGTCTGGAACTCATCAAGAATTAGAGCTGTTGGAGTGTGCTGGAACATTTCCAGTAGGATTTCATCACTGGGAATATCGGTTTTTGCATCCCCAAGAGCCTCCCATTTGCCCCGGCAATAGCCACCGTGTGGATGATTATCGAATAGCAGATCCCACAAATACTTATAACGTTGCCTATGGAGACTCTCACCAATGACGTGCATTCCCCCACGAAGAGGAAGGTCGCTAATCTTCGAGTCCCCCAGGATATGGGACCAGTTATCCAACCATTGTTGAGTAGCTGCATGATCGGTGAATGCATGATAGAGCACGGCCATCAAATGCGACTTACCTTGGCCCCTTTCGCCTTTTATAGTGACCGGCCTACCCTGGGTTGGCCCAGCAGCTTCAATTACTTTCAACACATCATGTGACGGATAGGTAATGCGCAGAAATTCCTCTGCGGAAACCTGCGTAGCACCAGTGTTGTTCTTGTTTGTCAGTTCAATTGCCGTGCCTTTTAGACGACGGCCTTTGAACTCTTCTCGTAGGGTTAGGCCAAGCATGAATTTCTCCATATATGGTTAGGATTTCCGGAAATCGTGCTCATTGTGTCTTTCTCCCTCATTACTTCTCCGAGACCCGTGATTCCTGGATAGCGATGCCATTTCGCTCGCAATGGTTCCTGATCAGGATTTCAACCATATTCGCGATGGAGCGGTGCTCCATCTGGGCCGCTGCTTTCAACGCATCTTTGACGCCGGGATCTACACGGAATGTGAGAGTCGCCGTTTTTGTTGTAGCCATAGGTCACCTGAGAATTTAATGCGTTTGTACTGCAACGTGCTGTAATGTACTGCAACGTCCCATATAATCCAATCATTAGATTTACATTTGGAGAGGTGCAAAGAATGGTTAAGCCATGGGAAGACGACAACTGCGCAGCAATGAAGGCTCACTACGCTGTTTACTCAATCCCTCAGGCTGCAGCGATGTGGTGTGGCGTCCCGGATGACCAACTGGAAGAAATCGTAAAAGAAGCAGAACCGATTTCAACCTCCGGCCTAGGAAGGAGTATCTGGAAACACTGCGCTGTCCCCTGCATGGAACCACGTAGTCGCGCAATTGCAGAAGCAATAGAAGATGGAGAACTCCCTCACGGGCGTGAGGATGGAAAACCGGTTATCCCCGGCGATCATGCGGCTTACGAACGCAGGCACGTAATGGGGCGGGATCTGCGAGATTGGCTAGTTGAAGCGTTTCCCAACGATAAACCTCCATTTCTTTTCGACGACATTGAGCGCAATACACATAGTGCTATCAGTGCAGACGCTTATCGATCGTTAAAGGCGGACCGGGACGCCCTGCAGAAGCGGATAGACAATGCTACGGAGTCATATAGATCCTTACGGAAGGAAAAAGAGACCATTGAATCGGAACGGGAATCACTCAAGGCCATTATTGCCAAATCAGGTGTGCCCAGTGAGCGTGCCGAGGCCACTTACCAAAATATAATTGCTGCTTTACTTGATTGCATAGCTGGCAATCTTCCAGGAGTAGATAAGCACCCATCCTTCAGTAGTGAAGCGAAACTAATCGAGTCAATCGATGGCCATTTCCGAGGGTACGGCGGCCTATCCAAGAGCAATTTATCTCGTAAATTCCCCGAAGCCAAACGCGCCCTCCAATCTAAGTAGTTCTGCAATTGCATCACTGAGAACTGCAATTGCGCTGCAAATTTGGGTCACGCAGCTAAAATCCCCGCCATGTTCAACGACGCCCCAGGAGGCGCAAACATGGCTACTAAAATTCTAAGACTTCCGGATGTCCAAGCTCGCACAGGGCTTTCCCGCAGCACAATTTACTTACGCATCTCTGATCAGAAATTTCCCAAATCCATCGCACTGGGTGGACGCGCTGTCGGATGGCTCGAAAGCGAAATTGAATTTTGGATTGAAGAGCAGGTAGTTCTCAGTCGTGGTTCCGCAGCCGAGCCAGCGCCGCAGAATCGATGATCGGAGCTTCGCTACGTGAAAAACAAGCACTCCAATCCTAACCTCATAAAAATGCATCGAAGTTATACGGTGGAAGAGGCGGCCCTAGCATGCAAGGTACATAAAAACACCGTTAGGCGATGGATAAAGGACGGACTGAGAAGATGTGACAACCAGCGTCCGACCCTAATACTAGGGCGAGATCTGCGGGAATTTCTTAAACGGAAGCGTGCAAAACACAAAACGAAATTAAAACCAGGTGAAATCTATTGCGTTAGGTGCCGCGAAGCCCGAAATCCAGCCGAGAATTACGCTGAGTTAGAGGCATCAAATACAAAAATTGGCAACCTTTTGGGAATTTGTCCCACATGCGATTCAGTGATTTATCGCCGAGTCAGCTTGATGCGCATTAGCGACGCCTTGGGGAAATTACAGGTTTCAATACCGGAAGCACTAGAACCATTAATCAAGGGAGCTAACCCCTCCCTAAACAGTGACTTCAACTAAGGAGTATTGAGGCATGCGAAAGCACCATCCAGACAATGAACGAATCAAGCGGAAATACCTTATTTTCCAAAAGGAAGCCCGGCAGCAACACGAGGCTACAATCGACTCTATCGCGAAATCACTTGCCAGGTTTGAGGAATATACCAAGTGCAGAGATTTCAAGCTGTTTCATTTCGAGCAAGCGGTCGCATTCAAACGGAACCTAGCCGCCCAGACGAATAAGCAAACTGGAAAACCACTGTCAAAATCAACTATCAATATCGCTCTAAATCATCTGAAAGGGTTCTTTGAGTGGCTATCGCAGCAGCCAGGCTATAAGTCCCGGTTAAACTACTCCGACGCCGAGTATTTTAACCTTTCCAAAAAAGATACACGGATTGCTACAGCAAAAAGACCTACTCCTGTGCCAACTATTGAGCAAATCAAGCACGTATTGGCGGCCATGCCGTCTGGTAACGACATCGAGCTAAGAAACAGAGCATTAATTGCATTTACTCTGCTAACAGGCGCCAGGGATAGTGCTACCGCTTCGCTTAGTCTCAGGCACGTTAATCTCGATGAAGGCTATATCTTCCAAGATGCAAGAGATGTGAACACAAAGTTCTCGAAAACTTTCACTACCTATTTTTTCCCTGTAGGAATGGATGTGGCCAAGATATTCTCCGACTGGGTGATTCACCTGAAAAACAATTTACTCTGGGGCAATGAAGATCCAATATTTCCTTCTACAAAAATTGAGATCGGGAAAGAATCTCAATTCGAACCCAACGGACTAAAAAGGGAGCACTGGAAAACCACCAGCCCCATTCGATCCATCTTCAAGCAAGCCTTCAAAATGGTGGAATTGCCGTATTTCAATCCCCACAGCTTTCGAAACACGTTAGTGCGCTTTGGCGAGCAACGGTGTACAACCCCGGAAGAATTTAAAGCATGGAGTCAGAATTTGGGGCATCAAAATGTCATGACCACTTTTATGAGCTATGGGGAAGTACCCCAAACAAGACAAGCGGAAATTTTGGGCCGATTGCTACCCAACGAGAACACTAACCACGATCACTTGGCGAAAGTTATTGGCCGGATGATTATTGATGCAAAGATATGTTGAAAACATGATTCGATGCTCACATCGGTCCCTCTGTAATACTACTACATATTGACCTAATCTAAGCCCTACTCCGCTCTTTCAGTGACTGAAGGTCACTCACCAAGACGTGCACTTTTGTAGATGGGTTGTCCGTCTCCGCCCTTTCTGCTTGGGCTAGAGTACGCGCTGCAAATGCTTTCGCTTGCTCAAGCTGACCGAGAAGCTGCGCAAATACACCTCGGCAAGATTTCCGATACTCGGGCATATACTTCTTCAAATCTCGCTCAACTTGGTTTCCCACACTTCTTCCAGGTAGCGGCGCATAAGGTGCTGCACGATGCTCAAAATGCAGTAGCAACCAATATTCAAAGCAGGGAACAGAACTCGCTGCAAAAAAAGTTTCTCTCGGTTCCATAGAGGAGATTTCCTGCAGCACTGAATCATAGCTGTCATGAGCATCTCGATCTATAACACAATAGACTCGATCAAATGTATTACCTTCACTCACCGACCCTTGAAACTTTTGAACTGCAAATTGAAAAACGCAGTGTGGACCACTACCGCATTCTCCAGTTACCTCTACATTCGCACTGTTTAGCGAATAATGGTCCTTTAAGTCTTCAAAGTAGGTGGGCTCAGTTTTTTCACCTTCACAAACAATCAATATCCGATCATATGCATCACGTCTAGGGGCACGTCGAGATAGTTCTCTAGCACTTTTAGCCTTTTTCCTTTTATGAAAGAGGTTATCTGTTCCCATTAGGAAGCCCGCTTAAGCGGCCTGATATACGGTAGAGCGCCATATCGTCCAGATAAATATGCCGCCTCTAGGTTTTCACGACCCTTTCGAGGGCTAAAGTCTGTCAACGGGAAAATCGTGGTGGCCCTATTACCTTCCTTTTCACAAAACCAAATTTGATCTCTACGAAAGACTTCTTGGCTTAAGATTGATGTTTCATGCGTAGTAAAAACTAATTGCGCGTTATTCGGGTTCGTTTTATCACTGTGGAATAGATTAATCAAAAAAGTTACCAATTTAGGATGCAGATTGTCATGCAGCTCATCTACGAAAAGAACATCTCCATTCTTCAGAGTATCCAGCCATGGTCCGACGAAAGAAAATAGCTTCTGAGTGCCATCAGACTCGGATGTCAATTTGAATGGAATGAGGTCGCCAGCTCTATCCTCATGATATGTCGTGATTTCATAAATTTTCTGTCCTTTCAATTGCTCGAGAACTATCTTCTTTACTTCGTCCGGCATCTCACTGGGTAAATTTTTCTCATCGAAAACTTCGCTCTCAATTTTGACGTCCTGAATATCCAAGTCCGCAGCCTTTAGAAAATTCATCATCTTTACTTTATTATCAGCATCTTCAAACATTGAAGCACTAAATCCCGCACCCCAGCCAGAAACACTTCCGACATGTAATTTACTTTCAAACCACCCGAAGACGGGTTTTAGTTGCTCGCTATTTAGCTGAACAGCAGTGGATAAAAATAAGGCGTTATCGCGGGTAGATTTTTGCCAAAGCTGCTTCTCTCCCGTTAGCGCACTTCCGATCTCCCAGGAGTACTTCCCCTTTTTTTCGTCCCATGCTCGAGAAAACCACTGTTGTGGTCGCCCATTTGGGTACGCTAAAAGCCATTCTTCCTCAATTTTTTCTTTTGAAGCAGCAAACCCATATTGGTATCTAACTCCTTCGGAGATAAAAGTTACCTCAAATTCACTTGGTGACTTTCTAGCCTCCGGGCATAAAAGGAATGGCTCGACAGGAAGTTTATCTCCTGCCGTGATCTTTGTTGCAGAATCTTTAACAATATCACTCATGGCGTCGATGGCCAGAAGAAGATTGGATTTTCCAGCTGCATTCGCACCATAAATGGCTGCCGAACGGACCAAGTCGAACTTATTAGCCACATCTACATGGAAGGTGTTGGAATCTACATGTTCCCCTCCGGCCGCCTTTGTCATGCTGAATGTTTGCCGGTCAAGGATAGATCGGAAATTTGATACATTGAACTCAATTAACATTGCGAAACCTGTTTATCAGCTAGTTTTACCATATTTGGGCGAAAAATAACCTATAATTAAGTCCACGTCCATTTTATTATCATAATTTGACGAAATATGGCAAATTTCGACCATTAACTCGACACTCTAAAAGTATTTCACTCCGTCGGGATATAGGTGCACGGGGCAACTATTGGGGCAACATCACTATAAAATTTTATTATTGTGCATATATATCAGTTAGTTAAGATTCCTATTCACATGACGCCGCCTCCACCACCACAAGGTTCATCAAGAACCCAAAAAGACCCGATAAGCACTGTAAAAGCAGTATTTATCGGGTTTTTTATTGCCTATAGCGTCCTACAGATAACTACAGAATCCC
>Ga0164313_10003242_pt1 | contig 14522 bp, 11 predicted proteins | sample GuaBasSedimGuay4_FD_113735 | JGI IMG/M metagenome (GOLD analysis project Ga0164313, IMG submission 113735) | Subseafloor sediment microbial communities from Guaymas Basin, Gulf of California, Mexico - Guay4, Core 4569-4, 0-3 cm | ecosystem: Environmental > Aquatic > Marine > Hydrothermal vents... | reverse complement strand
TCCCGGCGTAGTACACATGCGCCATACCTGGCAAGCAGAGAATCGATTTACGCGTGGCCAGGCCGAAACCGGTGGTAAAGAGTTGGCGGATGATCTGGAGCGTATTGCCTTAAACTATGGTCCGGATACCATTGCAGCTTGTTTTGTAGAGCCTATTGCCGGCTCAACGGGTTGCCTGGTGCCGCCTAAGGGATACCTGGAGCGCTTGCGTGAGATCTGTGATCAATACGGCATTTTGCTGGTTTTTGATGAAGTGATCACCGGGTTTGGCCGTACTGGAAAAGCTTTTGCTGCGGATGCTTTTGGTGTGATACCCGACATTATGACCTTGGCCAAAGCCCTGACTAACGCAGCGCAGCCAATGGGTGCAGTGGCCGTTAGCGACAAAATTCACGATGCTATTTTCAATGCCGCACCTGAAAAAGCTATCGAGCTGTTTCATGGTTACACCTATTCTGCTCATCCGGCTGCCTGCGCGGCGGGTCTTGCGACCATGGATGTGTTTGAAAAAGAAAACCTGTTTGAACGTGCAGATGCACTATCAGGATATTTCCTCGACGGAATGTTTTCTCTGAGTGATTTGCCTGTGGTCACGGATATCCGTGGCTACGGCATGTTGGCTGGTTTTGATCTTACGCCCGGTGATGCGCCGGGAATGCGCGGCCTGGACGTGCAAAAGAAACTTTTTCAAGCTGGATTAAATCTGAAAATGACAGGAGATTCCGGTTTACTGGCCCCACCGTTCATATCAGAAAAGTCACATATAGACCAAATTGTTGAGCGCTTGCGCGAGGTATTGAACGCGATAGACTGAGGCTTGTGGAGTTTTGAGAAATAGTGCCCAAATGGGCATTATTTTTGTTGATATGGTGGTGATTTATGAGGAAATAGGCTCTATACATGACTGATTGGTTGATTTATTAACTAATTCCTGGTTAAATGTTCCCGAGTTATTTGATATTGAATTGATTATCACTTAAGATATACGAAAATAGCGCTGTCACGAAGTTGGCATATATAAAATGGATTATGCGCCCTGTGCAAATATCCAACGCCCGTAATTCATCGGGCACTGTATTCAAGAATATCGAGTACATTAAATTAGAAATACCTTAGGAGGGTAAAAATGAGTAAGAAGAGCGAATTTTCACAATCACGTCGTAAAGTCATTAAGGGCACGGGCGCCGCGGCGGCTGCCGTTGTAGCAGCACCCTGGGTGGTCAGTTCCAACGCCTTATCTTCATCGGGTGAGATTAATATTTTAATGTGGTCTGATTACCTTCCTGAATCCTTTGTTAACGGTTTTAAAGCTGACACAGGTATCCAGATTAACTTTACTGGTATTGGTTCTAACGAAGAAATCATCAACAAGATGAAAGCGAACAAAGGCCAGGGCTTTGATTTGGTCTCGCCAACAAACAACCAGGGATTAGAGTGGGGTCCGCTTGAATTGCTGCAGCCCTTTGATATGAGCCGCATTGATATCGATAAGGTAAACCCTGCGATGGCCGCCATTGGTGACAAAGACTGGACCTTTAATGGCAAAGGCGTGCATTGGGTGCCGCATATCTGGGGTACTGAAGGCGTTGCCTGGCGTACTGACAAATATGTCCCTGAAGGTGGCGTGCCTTCTTACGGTGCCGTCTGGGCAGAAGAGAATGCAGGCCACACTATGGGCCGACCACACTCAATGATGCTGTGCGCGGGTCTGTATATGGAAAGCATTGGAGAATTAGACGAAGGTTCTATGTGGAAAGCGTATGAGTCTGAAGACGCCATGCGCCCGATTTGGCAAAAAGTAACCGATTGGTGTGTGGCACGTAAGCATATCGTTAAATTGCTCTGGAACGACGCAGATAGCCAGAAAAATGGTTTGCTAAAAGAAGGTATTACCGTAGGTCAAGCGTGGGATGGCCCGCCACTTTCGCTCAAAACAGCGGGCGAGCCGGTTTCATACCAGGCACCTAAAGAAGGTGCTATGGCATGGGTTGATGGTATTGCGATGCCTGTAGGCGCTAAAAATACTGATCAAATCTACGAGTTCTTGAAATACGCGTACCAGGCGAAACCAGCGGGCGTTGCTATCAACGACCATGGTTATAACTCACCTGTACTGGGAGCAGATCAGCACGCAAATGATAACTACAAGAAAAACTTTGCGGAAGCGTATCCGGGCGATGCACTGGCGAACCTTAACCCCTGGCCTCCACAAGCGCCATGGTACGCAAAAATTCGCACCGAGTATGTGAATAAGTTTAAGAGCTCTTGATTTATCATTTGTTTTTAACTGCGTAAACCACCTCAGGTGCATCGGCACCTGAGGATTAAGTACACAACCTTCGTATCAGAGGTGTAACGAACCGAGTAGAGTAGCTGATTTCCATGCCCGTCAAAAAGCCCTGGCATTGCTTTTGCAGTGGTCCTGCCTTTTTTGATAAACATGGAACATGGCGCCCATTTTCTACCGTTATGCATACTGGTACTAAGGCCTTATTAAAAATAACAGGCCTGTTCTAAACTTGGCCAAAAGAGGAAAGTTCTATGAGTTCAGGTGTAGACGTTGATCTAAAAAACCTTTGGATCAAGTTTGGTGACTTCGTTGCCGTTCGAGATGCCAATGTGCATATTAATGGCGGAGATTTTTTCTCATTCCTGGGCGGCTCCGGTTGCGGTAAAACAACGATATTAAGAGCTGTTTCGGGTTTCCTGGATCCGGCAGAAGGCGAAATATTGATCGGCGGCAATAATATGGTGGGCAAGGGCCCCAACGAGCGCCCCACTGCATTGATCTTCCAGAACCTGGCTTTGTTCCCATTGATGACAGTATGGGAAAACATCACTTTCTCTTTGGAAGTTGCAGGCGCAACTAAAGGTGAAAGGCGTAAGCGAGCTGATGAATTACTAGATATGATAGCGTTGCCTGATCAGGGTGATAAATTGCCCGCACAGCTATCAGGCGGCCAAAAACAGCGGGTAGCGATTGCGCGTGCACTCTGTGCAGAACCGGATGTGTTATTGCTCGACGAGCCATTATCCGCACTTGATTTAAAGCTGCGTCATCATATGCGCGCAGAACTGCGAGAAATTCAACAGCGTGTAGGCATCACCTTTATTTATATTACGCATGATCAGGGTGAGGCATTAACGATGTCTGATAACATTGCTGTTATGCGTACCGCGGTGATCGATCAAATCGCGGATGGCAAGAGCATTTACGATGATCCTTCAACGTCTTTTGTTGCATCGTTCGTGGGCACAAATAATTTATTCCGTGGCAAGGTGACGGATATCTCTGAAGGCATTGCGACGATCGATACCAATCGGACAGGAACCTTAAGAGCGCGCGTTTCGACGGGTGCAACCGGAAAGCTGGGCGTCGGTGATGATGCCATGATGTTTATTCGCCCGGAAGCATTTAGCATTGTTAAGCAGAAAACTGAAACAGGCACTCAGATTGCTGCGACCGTACAACGCTCGGAATTTGAAGGTACCAGTTATAACATCTATACAGAAGGGGGCGCGGGCAAAGAAATCTCGGTTTCAGTTGCCAATCGTGGCGATGCCCATATGTATGACTCCGGCACGGCACTAAACCTTGTCTTTGACCCTCATCGCGCCGTCGTCGTGCCTGCAGGCGAGCTGGCAAGCGAGTAAGCGCCATGATATTAAAAGACTATTTCAAAACCAATGGCCCTTTGATGGGCTGGATACTGCTTGGCTTGACATTTTTCTGGATAGTGATGTTAATCGTCCTACCTCAACTTTATATGTTTGAGCTATCCTTTCACCCCCATCTTCCACCGCCTGAAATGGGTGGGCCTAACGATTATCTAACCCTGGAGAACTATAAATATCTCGTCTTCGGAGCGGAAGGCAACCCGGATGGTTATAACAAGGTTGATTTGGCCGTGTTTGTTCGAACGTTAACGGCCGCGGCATTTGTTACCGTGGTAGATTTATTGCTTTGCTATCCTATTGCGTACTATCTAGGGCAGTCGACGGGCGGTGGCTTCGTTCGCCTACTGGTGTTGTTGCTGATTATCCCTTACTGGATCAACGAGATTTTACGTGCTTTCGCGTTTAAGATCATATTCGGGGATAGTGGTGTGTTGAACGAATTCTTAATGTTCTTTGCGATCATAGATGGGCCTATTGATTTCATTCGTGCGAATGTGGCGCTTTATGCCGGCTTAGGGTACGCGTATATCTTGTTGATGATTTTCCCGATATACAACGTTGTAGAAAGCCTGGACCGCAATCAGATTGAAGCTGCGCGCGATATGGGCGCACCCTGGTGGATGATTCATAAACGGATCGTTATCCCTTATGCAAAGCCGGGTATTTCATCAGGCTGCACAATGGTATTTATGTTATCTGCAGGGGCCCTGGCCGCGCCGCAAATTTTAGGCGGCCCATCTAGCTTATGGTTTACGCAGTTAGTCTATCAATGGTTTAACACAGGTGGCAACTGGCCTCAGGCGGCGGCTTATGCCATTGTATTGCTGATAGCGTGTTTGATCATTGTGCTTGGCGTGATGAAACTATTCAAAGTTAACATGGGAGATATCGGCAAATGAAATCAGAATCTCTCCTTATACGCTTAGGTTTAGCGTTTTATTTGATCCTGTTCTTTACTTACCTGATCGGCCCGCTGATCTTGATGAGTATTACAGCGTTTAACTCCGCAGCCTTTCCCCAGGTTACACCCTGGGAAGTGCTTTCGTTTGAATGGTTTCCAAAACTGTTCAATGATGCCCGAATAATCAGCGGCCTGAAATATTCTGTAATTGTTGGATTTTTTACGGTCATTTTGTCCGTTTCGATGGGGTTGGCAGGTGCACTGCTTCTGACCCAGGTCTGGCCAAAAATGCGTGCAACTTACTATACCATTATCATCGCACCAATCCTGGTTCCGGGCGTGGTCATTGGTATATCTACCCTGGTATTTTGGGCGCGAATCAATTCCATGCTGGGTTTCGCCCCGGATAGTTTTCTGGCCAACGGTATTTTCTTAACCGTGCTCGGGCAGTCTACTTTTATAGCATCATATTGTATGCTGGTTTTTGTGGCACGTTTACAGCGTTATGATACGGGTTTGACGGAAGCGGCGCTTGATTTAGGCGCGTCACATATGATGGCATTCAAAAGAATTCAGCTACCTTTCTTAATGCCAGCGATGGCCTCGTCAGCCGTGCTCGCATTCCTGGCCTCGTTTGAGAACTATAATACAACCATATTTACGCACCAGAAATTTGCCACGTTAACGATCGTATTATCGCAAAAAGTACGCTATGGAATAGATCCGTCTATTTCTGCTTTAGCGTTTATTATCGTTTGTTTGACAGTATTTTTTGCACTGTTAAACGAAGTAATAAAACGTCGTAAGCAATTGGCTATTGCGAATGGTGCGCCTATCGAGGCAGTGTCTAAAGGGTTTAAATTACCCAGTTTTTTCTCAGGAAGCCCTGTAGCGATTATGTTCGCTATTTTCGTGGCGGGTGCGGTAGCGGTTATTGTTTTCGCGCAAGTATATGATCCGGAACCGGCCAAGCAAGCGTTTCAAGAGACTAAGCGTGCCAAGCAAAAGATAGCGATTGAAGCTATGCAGCAAAAAGCACGCGATAAGCAGCGCGAAAAACAGATGAAAGGGCCGAAGATTTTTGAATCGAAGGATAGGAAAAAACCTGGGGAGAACCCGGGTCAGGAAACGTTTGGCAGCGTGTTTAAGACGGATAATTTAGAACAAGCCGCAGGCGCGACAGGGCAGTCTGAAGAACCGGTTGGCACAAACCCAGGGAAAGGCGCGTTTGGTTCAATTTGGCAATCAGGTAACCTGAATAAAATTGCGCCGAAAGAAAAAGAAAGTGGAAGCAATTAGGTGACCTGACAAATAGAGCCTTTGTAAAAAATTAGCTTGCTTCGGTGAGCTGGTTTTTTAGTTTTAATAATTTCACATATATCTACATTTTTGCTCAATGCCTATAACGACAACCTGTATCGGAGCTTACCCAAAGCCTGACTATTTGGCGCTACCCGACTGGTTTAATAACCCCGATGGCGTGGATACTGAAAACCCGACGGAGCTTTGGCAGAAAGCATTGGACGCGTTGCCCAATGCCGAGGGAATGCTGGATCGTGCGGTCAAAGATGTCGTGGGTCAACAGCTACTGGCGGGCATTGATATTCCCACCGATGGTGAGGTGCCGCGTGAAAATTATATTCATTACCAGTGCAGGCATATAGAAGGGATAGACTTTTCCAGACTAACCAGGAAAGTGCTGCGCGATGGCGCGTATACGGCAAATATGCCCACCATTATTCAGCCGGTAAAAGCACGGGAAGCTTTTTTATACAAAGACTGGCAGCGTGCACAACGGTATGCGAGTGTGTTGGGTGACAAACCCATAAAAATAACCATTCCCGGGCCGATGACCATAGGTGATACTACGGCGGACGTCTATTACGATACACCTGATAAAAGGGGGGCCGCACTAGCCGATGCAATCAATGGTGATGTGCTCGCATTGGCAGAGGCAGGCTGTCGACATATTCAAATTGACGAGCCCGTATTCGCGCGGTATCAGGATGACGCGCTGGATTTCGGTTTTGAAAACCTGGAGCGTGCATTTTACGGATGTCCGGATTCAGTTACACGTACCGTGCATATGTGTTGTGGTTATCCGGGTTCGCTGGATGACACGGATTACCCAAAGGCAAACCACGACGTATATTTCGCTTTGGCCGACGCCATTGAAGCTTCAAGCATCAATGCCATTTCTTTAGAAGATGCGCATCGATATAACGATTTAACCTTACTGGAGCGGTTTAACAATACCACGGTTATTTTTGGTGCAGTGGCGATTGCGGAATCCCGGCTGGAGAGCGTTGAGGAGATTCGTGCGCGCTTGTTAGATGCAATGAAACATATTGACGCAGACAGGCTGATCGCGGCACCCGATTGTGGTCTGGGTTTTCTTGGCTGGGATCTGGCCTTTGAAAAGTTAAGCAATCTTTGCCAGGCGGCGCGCCTGGTATAAGGCTATAGATTTCAGCTTTCCCAATCAAGAATTACTTTGCCTGACTCTCCTGAGCGCATCACATCGAATCCTTGCTGAAATTGGTCAACTGAAAAGTGGTGGGTAATTATCGGGGCGATTTCCAGGCCATTGTCGATCATCACCGACATTTTATACCAGGTCTCGTACATTTCACGGCCATAGATACCCTTGATGGTGAGCATGTTGAACACCACCTTGTTCCAGTCAATGGACATGTCTCCACTGGGGATGCCAAGCATAGCGATCTTACCTCCGTGACACATGCTATTGAGCATTTCGGAAAAAGCCGAAGGATTGCCTGACATCTCCAGGCCCACATCGAAACCCTCTTTCATTCCCAATTCGCTTTGTACGTCCGCTAGTCGTTCGGTGCGAACATCTACGGTGCGAGTCGCCCCCAGTTTAGATGCCAGCGACAGTCTCCAGGGATTGACATCAGTGATAACTACGTGATGCGCTCCACCATGACGGCAGATTGCGGCTGCCATAGCGCCGATGGGGCCCGCGCCGGTGATTAGTACATCCTCTTCCATCAAATTGAACTGTAAGGCGGTATGAACAGCGTTACCAAAAGGGTCGAAAATAGCAGCCACATCAAGGTCGATGTCAGGGCGGTGTACCCAGACGTTGGCCATGGGTAACGCCACGTATTCGGCAAAAGCACCCTGGCGGTTTACGCCTATGCCGCTGGTGTGGGCACAAAGGTGTCGCCTGCCGGCCATACAGTTTCGGCAACGGCCACACACTACGTGGCCTTCACCGGAGACTATTTCTCCAACCTGGAAATCGTTGACATTACTACCTATGGCCACAATTTCACCCACAAACTCATGGCCCACCACCATCGGTACGGGTATGGTGTTTTGCGCCCAGGAATCCCAGTTGTAGATGTGGATATCAGTGCCGCAGATGGCGGTACGTTTGACTTTGATCAGGACATCATTAATGCCAATAGTAGGCATTGGAACCTGTTGCAGCCAGATACCTTTCTCCGCTTTGGCCTTGACCAGTGCTTTCATCTTCCGCATAATAATTGAGATATCCAATATAGTAGAAATATATCCATCATACTAAACCTGCTTGATAACTTTTGCAAGCCCGACATCGGCCGGGTGAGACGATGACTAAAAACACAACGATTGAAAACGGGGGCGCCTCACAGGCGCTAGCGGACAGGGTAAAGCTGTTTCGCAAACGCAAGGGGCAGACCCTTGAAGATCTGGCCTCTAGCTGCGGTGTCAGCCGCTCAATGCTGAGCCAGATTGAGCGTGCGCAGGCCAACCCGACCCTGGAAGTCGCTTGTCGTATTGCCCGGGCTTTCTCTATCTCTGTAGGCGAATTGGTGGATGAACCCTGGACTCGTTCAGCGATCGAATTAATTCGCGGTGATGATCCGGCTCATCTCTACCAGTCTGACGATGAGTGTTGTATTCGCACTCTTTCGCCTCTAAACATGGAAAAGGATATCGAGTTCTACGAAATTATCCTTTCAGCCCGTGCGTCACTACACAGTGCGGCCCATTTTGAAGGAACTAAGGAGCTTTTCACCTTATCGAAAGGGCGCGTTAAAATAATAGCCGGTGATGATCACAGTCGATTGACAAAGGGAGATTCGGCACATTACCGTGCCGATATGCAGCACAGCATTAGCAATATCGGGCGTGGGAAGGCGAAAGGTTATTTGGTGGTAACCTACAACAACTCACGCGCGTAATGGGTGGCCTTTATTTCTGTCATTACAATGTTGTTTTAGAAAAGGACGGGGAATCAAGCACCCGAGCCATTTTTTTGACAGCGTACTGAGTTTCTTTGACTGAACTACAACCAAAGCCAAGCAACAGGCCGTGGCGCGGTTGTTTTACACTATATTGCACTGACATTGGGGCACTCAAAATACCATGCGCGTTCAATTTTCGTACAGCCACCAGGTCATCACCGTGATCTTTACCATTCTTGGGAAGCCATCCGACCACGTTCATTCCCGTTTTCGCCGGTGATACATCAATTAAACCCTCAAGGTTTTTGTGGGAAGCCTCTATCATTGCTTCATGACGTTCGGCATAAATCAAGCGCATGCGGCGAATATGCTTGGAAAAATGATCCTTATTAATAAATTCCGCCAGCGCTGCCTGAGTCAGAGTGGAGACCCCGCGAGTTAACAGGTGCACGGCGGCAGCATATGCATCCACTAATGCGGGTGGCACCACCAGGTATCCGACACGTAATGACGGGAACATTACTTTGCTGAAGGTGCCCACGTAAATGACCCGGCCATTTTGATCTATGGTCTGCATAGGCGCTATTGGAGCACCTGAAAAACGAAATTCGCTGGCGTAGTCGTCTTCTATAATCCAGGCTTTAGCACGGTTTGCCCAGGCCAGTAATTCCAGTCTTCTGGGCAGGCTCAGGGTAACCCCCAGAGGGTATTGATATGAAGGGGCAAGCAACGCCATGCGAGCTTCAGGTTCAGTTGCGATACCGGTACTTACGTCCATCCCCTGACGATCTACAGGGACATTGACGATCCGGGCGCCGAATCCGGAAAGCATGTCGCGCATCGCTATATAACCGGGGTCTTCAAGCATCACTCCATCGCCCGGGTTGAGTAGAATCCAGGCACTAAGACTTACTGCCATTTGTGCGCCTGTTACCACGATAACCTGTTCCTCATCACATTTGATGCCGCGAGCATGGTACAGGTACGCAGCAATTGCCCGTCGTAATGGCGGGTACCCCGATGCGTTGCCGTAATTGAGCAATTCGTATGCCGGTCTGCGATTTTTACGTGCCAGGATGCGTGCCCATACGTCGAAAGGGAATTTGTCATAAGCCGGCTGGTTGGGCATGAAGGCAGTCGGTGTTTGTTGCAGGCTATAGGATCGCGAATCTATCAATGCCCTGCCTCGCTCGGAGAGTAGGTCGTATGCTAGTTTCTTTTGTGAGTCCCTGGCCTGGCCTGGCAAGGGAGCCAGTTCTAAAATCTGTTTTGTCAGGTTGCTTCCAACAAAAGTACCCGCACCCACCCTGCTTTCGAGATAACCTTCGGCTATCAACTGTTGGAAGGCTGTTACAACCGTGGTTCGTGAAATCCCGAGTTTAGTTGCCAGTTCACGGCTGGCGGGCAGTCTTAGACCCGAAGGCAGGCGCCCTGAAAGTACAGCCTGGCTGATCTGTATATTCAATTGCTGGTGCATAGCAACCGGGGAGTTGCGCTCCAGAACCACAATAGAATACAGATCAACCTCAAGTTGTTTACGCATAGCCTAAATCGCGAAAGGAGTTCTACTCGTAATCGATCTCCCCGGAAAGCGCTGATTAACTATCATTTGATCAGCGCTTCGTCAGGACGGCAGTTTATTTCTCAGATGGGTGTATGAGCAGCACCGGGATCTTTGCTTTACGGGCTAGCATGTCGGCTACGCTTTGGAAAAAGAAGCGTGTTACACCAACACGAGCACGGGTAGACATCGCAACCAGACTAATTTTGCGCTTGCTAATTACGCGTAAAACTTCATCAACCGGGTTTTTGCTGAAATCTATTACTATCGAGACATCGTAACCCAGTTGCTCGAGGTGGCGGGTTATCGTCAATAATTCAGCTTCAACGTGGGCCTTAATACTGTCTTCCTGCTGAGAGGCAAAAATGGGGTGAGTGGCTGGCCCTTTGGGTTCAACGCCCGGTTTTAGTATATGGCCTGCTCCTGGTTTAGGTGTGCCAAAACCCGCACCCCGGGGTGGCTTGGTCATATAAAATAAAACCAGATCATTCTCGCTCGCAGAAATATATTTCTCTACGTGGGGAAATATTTTCTGACTCAATTCAGATTGGTTTAGCGGGATTAGAACTTGGTTCTTGGGCATGATATTTATTCTCCTGGGCAATGCAAAAGGGCACAATCAAGCAGTGTCTCATGCGTTTCTACGGGCCGAACGGAGTTGAATTCTCCGATATATTGGTATGCTCTATGTCTAACAATTGGATATTTACGTCAACACCAAATTGGCATTATGATCTAAATACTCACATTAAACAAGTTAGCGTGATGAGCTGGCAGCATATGATATTGAAAGTCTGTTTAAGGCAAATGCTTTGTTTACACGCGACGACTTTATGAGTAAGGTGTGAAGCACTATAGATACAATAATTCGCAAACTATAGGTATAAAGTACACTAATAAATAGGTACAGCCTAAGAAAATCACTATAACCAATGAGGAGTTAAAGGTAATGAAATTAAACAAATTTAAACTGGCGCCACTCGCGGGTCTTGCGCTATTTGCGCTGCAAGTTACCGCCGCAACAGAAGTGCTGGCCGCGACTTGTCCGGCGGCAACGGTTGCCGATGATATGGGGCTTAAGGGCACCTACCCTCAGCAGTTCTCACTGGCGGAGTTTGAGAAGCTAGGTGGTTGCAGCTTAACGTTCAGCGAGAACCCGGATATGGCCGCGATGAATGGGCGCATCCGCAGTAATCCGGATTTACCGGCCGTTGCCGATCGCCTTCCTGCAGAGCCGCTTGTGGTTATGCCTTACGATACAATTGGTAGCTATGGTGGTATATTTGATGCGCTGTCGAACGCAACCGAGTCCGGCACCTCTGATTTCATGTCGGTTCGCCACGTCAATTTGGTTCGTTATTCAGACGACCTTGAAACCATCGTGCCGAACATCGCTAAAGGCTGGGAATGGAACGATGACTTTACCCAGCTGACATTTTTCTTGCGTAAAGGCCACAAATGGTCCGATGGCGCGCCTTTCGGTGCCCAAGACGTCGAGTTCTGGTATGAGGGCCTGGCCATTGACACCAATGTGAGAGAAAAGCCAAAGGATTACGTGCTGGTCGGTGGTGAGCCCATGTCAGTCGACGTGATTGATGCGCAAACCGTGCGTTTTAATTTGCCGGCACCCAAGCCCGGTTTACTGTCACATTTTGCCAATCACTATGCACAGGCCTTCCAGCCCAAGCACTTTCTGGGTAAGTTCCATCCGGCGGTTACGCCGGAGGCCGATGCTAACGCGAAAGCGATAGGCTTTGAGAATGGCTATGAAGTGATCGCAGCATATTACGGTAGCTCCGACTGGATGGACACGGCGACACCGATGCTGACAAACGCTGGAAAAGTCGCCGGGATGCCCGCAGACACGACTCCAACGTTGGAAAGTCACATACTGGTCGCAGAATCTACGGAAGGCCGCCACCTGGTCGCCAACCCGTATTTCCACATGGTGGATACCGCCGGCAACCAGTTGCCTTATATCAGTGAGCAGGATGAGCTTTTTGTGAGTGAAAGCGAAGTGCGCCTGCTGAAACTGGTCAACGGCGAAGTGACGTACAAAGCTCAGGCCTTGAACCTGGATTACGCACCGCTGCTGCTGGAGAACCAGGAAAAAAGTAATTTCACGGTTGAGATGAAGCCCGAAGTCGCGATACCAACTTTCGCATTCAACGTGACCTCTGAAAACATGGAGAAACGCAAAGTTTTCGGTAATCTGAAGTTCCGTCAGGCGATGTCAGTAGCAATTAACCGCGATGAAATTAACGAAGTCGTGTTCTTTGGTCTTGGCGCCGGGCAACAGTTTATTGCGTTCTCGCCCACGCCGTCATTTATCGATTCCAAGTGGGAACAGTATTTTGCCCAGTTTGACCCCGATATGGCCAACGCGTTACTGGATGAAATCGGTATGAAAGATACCGACGGTGACGGCATGCGCGAGTTGCCCAATGGTGACAAGCTGGTGCTGAATCTTCAGGTTGCCACTCAGGCGATTTCCATCAAACAGGTCGAATTGGTCGGCCAGCACTGGAAAAATGTGGGCATTGACAATACCGTAAAAGAAGTCACCACGGACGAATTCCGTTCGGCCATGTCTTCTAACCAGCTCGACGTGACCATGTACTCAAAAAGCCAGCCATTGGCCGTTATCCTGGGCATATCTGAGTTGTTCTTACCGCCTTATGATAACTACTTCAATCAACGAACAGCCATGCTCTGGGCCGAATATATCGATTCTGATGGTGCTTCTGGTGTAAAACCACCTGAGTGGGCTTACCAGATGATAGACGATATAGGCGCTTTCCAGTCAGCGACACCGGGTTCAGATGAATCCAACGCGTTAGGCCAGGCGCTGGTTAAAGCCACAGCAGAACATCTTCTGTTCATTGGTACGGTTAAATCAGTTTCACCGATCTACCACAGTAATACGCTGAAAAACTTTCCTGAGTTCAAGACGGCGTCTTATGCCTACTACAGATCCTATCCGTACCGTGGTCATCAGTGGTTCATTGAGAAATAGGATCACTTAGTTTCTAATGATGATGCTCGCTATCCACGGGCAAAGCGTCACGCTCGTGGATAGTGACACTAATAATTTATACCGGGCTGGTCAGGTAATAAAGCTGATTTACCCGGGAACTATGTAGGAGCACTGAAGAGCATGCAATTTGCCCGTTTTGCCGCCACACGCGCGTTTTTAGCGCTGTTTACGCTGATCATGGTCTCCTTCATCGTGTTCAGCTTGATGGAGCTGGTGCCGGGTGATTGCGCAGAACGCTACCTGGCTTTCAAAAGCTCGCAGGGTTCGTCGATATCTATTGCCGACATTGAATCAGAACGTGTTCGACTGGGTCTGGACAGGCCTTACCTGGTGCGCTGGGGAAGCTGGATTTTTAACGCTTTTCAGGGTGAGTTTGGCGACAGTTGTATTCTGCGCCTCAACATCAGTGAATTGCTGGGACAGAAATTCTGGCTGAGCCTTGGAATCTGTCTGGCCTCACTGCTGGTTGCCTATCTGATTGCGATTCCTGTTGGAATTATTTCTGCTACATCGAAAAACCCGTTTGTCAACAACAGCCTGCGCCTGGTCAGTTATCTTGGGCTGGCCATGCCCAACTTCCTGTTGGCTCTGATGATTATGCTGTTTTCGACGATCTATTTCGGAGACACCCTGACCGGGTTATTTTCCAAGGAGTTTCGCGATGCAGCCTGGTCGTATGATCGGGTAATGGATTTCCTTTCGCGTGCCTGGCTCCCTGTATTTATTCTGGCATGGTCGGCAACGGCTTTCGCCATTCAAACTGTGCGCGCGCTGATGTCCGACGAAGTGGGGAAACTCTATGTGGTTGCCGCATCCGCGCGTGGCGTAACCGGGCGCACTTTGCTTTGGCGCTATCCGGCGCGTCACGCCCTCGGCCCCATTATCAACTCGCTGGGCTTTGATCTAAACCGTATTTTTAATGAGTTACCCATCGTGGCGCTGATCCTGACCCTGACCGAAGCCGGATCACTATTAATAGAGGCCCTCGCCAGATCGAACGATCAGCAACTGGCGGGTGCGATTATCTTCATGCTAACCGCCAGTATTGTCGCGATTAACTTCATCACCGACATTATTCTGGCTCTCACCGATCCGCGCGTTCGCCGCAGCATTCTGGGATAAAAATATGACAGAGACTGCAAACATTGA
>Ga0164313_10003241_pt1 | contig 14522 bp, 11 predicted proteins | sample GuaBasSedimGuay4_FD_113735 | JGI IMG/M metagenome (GOLD analysis project Ga0164313, IMG submission 113735) | Subseafloor sediment microbial communities from Guaymas Basin, Gulf of California, Mexico - Guay4, Core 4569-4, 0-3 cm | ecosystem: Environmental > Aquatic > Marine > Hydrothermal vents... | reverse complement strand
GACCTGGGTACGCTGGACGCCAAATTGGTTCTGGATCAAACCCGCGGCCACGTGTCCGGGATGGCCTCTCTGTTGACACTTTTCGAAGCCAGGTCCTATTCACAGGAATGGGAAAAGAAACTCGGCCGGGCGGCGCGCCGGGTGGCCCCCACGGCCAGTCGGATGACCCGGGCCTATGCCAACAGCGCTTTTGCCTTGGTCCGGCTCAAGAAAGCCGAACGCGGGGGGGAGCAAATCTCGTTGCCCTATTCCCGCGAATTGAGGGACCAGGATTGGCCGTCGGCGGAAATCAGGAGCATCCTGATCAATCTTCGCGCCCAGACGGTGAGGTTTCCCAAGGGGCAGACCCCATCGCTGTTGACCGGCACCCTGGACCTGTATTCGGCCCTGAAAAAACCGGCGACCCTGGCGGCCAAGGTGGCGAAGTCCCCCCGTGTCCTGTCCGACCTGGAGGCCAACCATGCGGTTCGTTTTCATCCCCTGGCCTACGGTGATTTTTTGGAGAGAATCAGATACGAGGCCGCGGTAATCCATCTGGAAAATTCGGAAGATCCGCAATTAATTCCCGACCAGTTATACGCGGGCTCCGACAGGGAAATGGTGGTTGGATTCCGGGACACCATGGCTCTCGATCCGTTGCCGGAAGTATGGGACGGTATGGTGGCGTCCACCGACAGGCCGTTCCTGAGCCGGTGGGCGCAAAACCTGTCCGCTGCGGCGAAAGTCGATCTGGCCCAGGCCCAGAGGGAGTTCGACGAGGTCTGGCTGGAATGCCGGAAAATCGCCGTTCGGCTGCAGGACGAGGCCTCCGCGGGGCGGGATTGGTCACAATCCTGGAAAAACCTGCATGACCGGGCCTCGGCGATTTATTCGGCACATACCGGTAATCTGGCCGCGGACCCGGAGAGATCGCTGAAGCTGATCGACATAACGAACCTGCTGGTGGCACTCAAGACGCCTTTACCCCTGGGTCTTCTTTCGGGGACCATCCGCCTGGATCAGGACCGGTTGCTGGAGTCGACCAAGGCAAGGCTGGAAATACGAGTGGCCCCTGACGGCGACTTGGTCCGTTCCGACAAATTCCAGATCGGCCCGGCGGCACCGGCCGGCATGGGCTGGGTAGGCACGGTATCCCTTGATGAAACTCTGGATATAGCTCCGGGCCAGGGCCTGGAAATCAAGATCATTTCCGAAGACCGGGATGAGGTCCTGCTGAGGGTGTCGTGTCCTTCCCTGGCCGATGGCACGGGCCCCGGAGGTTTGGTGCGGCCACGGTCCGGAGGCCGAGGAACGGTCAGTCTCAAAATTGATTCGGACTACTGGAAATCGCTCCGGGTGCCGGACCTGGGAATGATTTTCTGATATTCCGGCGCAACCCGGACCGCGATCATGCGTAGTTAAGGCGGGACCCATCATGGAGTCCCGCTTTTTCATTTGGTTTCGCAGGAGGTTCGCCATGAATACAGCACGAAAAATCCCATCCCTCAGGATCATGGGGCCGTTCCTTCTGGCCTTGTTGATCCTGGTTGTCCCGGCGACCCTCCTGGCCGACGAGCCCGAAAGCACGGACGACGACGCCAGGGTGATCATCATCCATGACGACGGCGAGGAGATAGTCATCGAGATGGATGAGGTCCATGAAATAGTGGCCGAGGCCATGGGCGGCCTGGACGAAATGATGGAAAATCTGGAGGAAATGCAGCTCCAGGTCAGATTGGGCCAGGACAATCAACTGGACCTGGCCTTCGACGATACCACCTTCGAACTGGATCTCGATCAGATCATGTCCCAGGTTTCCCTGGCCCTGAAAGCCGGATTCGACGAGTTCGACACCGATGACTGGACCGATTCCCACGACCGGTGGGATGCTTCCACCGAAGATGATCTGCGCCGGGAATTGAAGGATCTGCAGAAGGAAATGAAATCCCTTCGCCGTGAACTGAAAAAAATGGGGGAATCCCTGGAGGACTGACCTTCATCCCGGAATAGACGGAAAAAGCCCCCTGAAGCTAATGGCGCCAGGGGGCTTCTTTTTTTGGGCCGGATCAGCTGTTCAACTTGTCGATCTCCGCAAAAACTTCCCCGTCGTCGGGGAACCGGTCCTGCTCCTTCTTGGAGAAGACCAGCCGGCCGTCGACTTCCACTTCGAAAACTCCACCGCCCGAGGCGATGAGTTCCGGCGTAACCTGGTATTTATCCCTGATGGCGCCCGCCAGACCGGAGGCGCGTGGTTCGTAGTTTCAAACCTGGCAGTATTCAATGGTGATCTTCATGGAGATCCTCCCCGCGGCGGCGAAAATGTATTCCCGGTCAGAACTGGATCAGGGGCTTTGGCCATTCCGATAGGGTCTTCTCGAAGGATTCCGGAGTAAACTCATCGATATGGACAACCGCTTCTTCGCCCCCGCCCAGGATGACTTCGGCGATCTTGTCCTGGATTCCATTGGTCCGGTCTTCCAGGAGGTTGCGGGTAATATACCATGTTTCGAAAATCCGGCGACCGATCACGCTGTGCAGGGTCAGGCCGTTGACGATCACGCGGTCGAAGGCCTGGATATGAAAATTGCCCTGCTTGAGTCCGAACAAAATCACTTCGCCACCACGCCGCGCCGATTGGATGGCGTTGTTGACGCTGGAGTTGAACCCGGCCATTTCCATGCAAACATCCGGGCCGATGCCTCCGAAGGCCGCCCGCACTTCCTTGACCAGTTCCTTGTCGGAACTCCAGGAGTGGGGGGCAGACCGGGAAAGGTCGAGGGGGATCACGTCATCGGCACCCAGTTTTCTGGCCATGGCCACGTTGTCGGGATTGGGTTCAATGCCTATGACCCGGGTGGCGCCAAGGGCGCGGGCCACCATGATGACGAACAGGCCGATGGTGCCGCAACCGAAGACGGCCACTGTCTTGCCCCTCAGGTCGGCGGTGGTGCAGGCGTGCACGGCGTTGCCGAAAGGTTCCTGCAGCGCGGCCACCTTCATCTTGATCTTGCGGGGATCGGTGGGCCACAGCACGTTGGCCGGCAACTTGATGTATTCGGCGAAACAGCCGTCGCGGCCGATACCGATGATCACGTCCTTGCTGCAGATATGGGTTTGACCGATACGGCACTGGTAGCAGGTGCCGCAGATGATATGGCTTTCGGTGGATACGATATCCTTGAGGCCGTAACCGAACCGGGCCTGCGCCCGCGATCCCACCTGGACGATTTCACCGACCATTTCGTGCCCGATGATGCGGGTGGATTTCTTCTCCCGTTTGAGGCTGTCGAAAATCATGCCCTTGAAGGCGGTGCGGTTCCAGATGCCGCGGTCACTGCCGCAAAATCCGGCGTAGATTACCTTGACCAGGACATTGTCGGCGTCGCCGGGATCCAGTTTTTCGTCGAGGACCGGTGCGGGGACTTCTCTCCTGATAAATCCCCTGGATTTGTCCCAGGCCATGCTGGACTTGTCAAACACCAGGCATTTCATGGTTTGGGTCACCAATTCGCCACCTCCACCCTTTCCGGTCCGACGACGGGACTCAAGGGTCAGTTCAATCTTTCGCCGCCATCGGATTCGGGATTCCAGAACCCATTGCCCCAGTCATCATCGCTGGATTCCCGACGGTTCTGATTTTCCTCTTCGGCCAGCAGTTCGTCCAGGGAGACCATTTCCGGCGTGACGGGGTCCTCGGTGGCCGGGGCGGAAGGGCCTTCGGCGGGCAATCCGCCCAGCTCGGCCAATAATTTTTCCAGGCCCCCTGCTGCCGGTGCGGTGGAGGATGGAAATTGCGAATCCGCACCGATGTCCCCCTCCGCTTCGGGGCCGAAAGGATCGATTTGATCGGGGATGGACGAACCCGGTTTCAGCCCCATGCTCTCCTCAGCCAGACGGTAGCGGTTTACAATTTCATCCGCCAGGTCGAAATAGGCCCGGCTGCCGGCGGACCGCCGGTCATAGATAACTGCGGGTTTACCCCGCAGGGCCATCTCGCTCAAACGGGTGGTGCGGGGTACGGAGGTCTGGTAAAGGGTATCCCCGTAATCCTCCTGCGCCCTGTCCGAAACATGGCGGCCCATGCGTGTGCGCTGGTTGACCATGGTCAGGAAGATACCCTCCAGGGCCAGGGGACGGTTCAAGTCGGTTTCAGTTGGGGCAGAGGGAAAGGATCCCGCAGACTCGATCTCCTCGGGAAAGTTGCGTGTCCGGAACGTACTGACAAATTCCAGCAGGCTGTCCACCGAATCCCGGCAGAGTTCTTCGGCCTGGAGGGGGACCAGGTAGCCGTCCGAAGCCAGCAGGGCGGCTCTGGCGGTGGCGCCCAGGCCGGGAGGGCAGTCGATGAGGATGGTGTCGTATAGGTGGCGGGCGCGGTCGATTTCGTGGATGAAGGTATCCGAATCGCGTTCCATGGCCTGGAGGTACGATTCTTCGTCTTCGAGAGTGAGGATGCGGGGCGCCACGAAAAACAGGTCCTGCAGGGCCGAAGGATGGACCATGTCGGTCAAAGGCAGGCCGGTGTCAAAAATATCGCTCAGGCAGGTGGTCAGTTCATTGGGTGGAACCCCCAAAGTGCGGCATACTCCGCATTGGGGATCGGTGCCGACGACCAGTACGGTATGCCCCGACAAGGCCAAAGCTGCGCCGAGATTGACCGCGGAGGTGGTTTTGCCGACTCCGCCCTTACGGCTGACCAGGCTGATGACCCGGCCGTCGACGGTGCCCCAGGGAGTGCAGCGCCGGGGATTGAAATCGGGACGGGCAATATTGGACAAGGGAGATTTTTCCCCCTCGGGCTTTCGGTCAGGCATAGAAGTTTCTCCTCAAAGATGGGGCAAGTCCGAGTTGCGGGAAGCTAACTCACCAGAGCAGGGAAAAGCAACTGAAAACAGGCGTCTTGCGTGGAAGACGCCTGTTGATGAAATGGTCGTTCGGTCAGCGGCAAAGTCCCACCAGCTTTTCCACACAGGCCGCCGCGCCGTCAAATACTTCGCCGATGTTGCCGGCGATCATGTAGGCGGGAGTGGTGACCATGTTGTTGCCCTCGTCCACGACGGTCTCTTCCGCCGCGCATTCGATGTGGATGGCGCCCATCTGGTTGATTTTCGCGGCGGTGACCGGGTCGTTGCCGATCGTCAGCGAAGGTTTCAGGTCGGGGCCGAAGACGCGGGCCAGGATTACCGGCGCAATGCACATGGCGCCAATGGCTTTGCCCTGACCGTGGGCCTTGCGCAGGAAGGATTCGACCTCGGGGTGGACGGTGCAGTTTTCCCCGTCGATGGCAAACGTGCACAGGTTCTTGGCCGCGCCGAATCCACCGGGCAGCAGTACGGCGTCCAGGGAGGAGATTTCGACTTCGGCCAGGGGAATGATTTCACCACGGGCCAACCGTGCGCTTTCGACCAGGATGTCCCGGGTTTCCCCCTCGGCTGGTTCGCCGGCCAGGTGATCGACCACGTGCAATTGAGGGCCGGTCGGGGCGCAGATCACGACCTCCGCCTCCGCCCGGTGCAGGGCCAGCAGGGCGGCACACGCCTCATGGATTTCCGAGCCGTCGAAAACTCCACACCCGCTCAATAGGACCGCGACTTTTTTCATTTCGGGCCTCCTCTCGATAGGATCCCGCCCCAAGGTACGGGAAATGCTCTTACACCCTGCTTTTACCCTTTGAAACAGGGGATGTCAACCCCCTTGCCGCGTTCGGGGCGTCGGCTGGATTAAATGCGGATTGGTGAAGGATTATTTTGTTTCCTCGTATTCAGAAGCTAGTTTTGGGGGAGGCGGAGGGGCTGCAGATTACGGTTCCGCGCGAAATAACCCGAAAGCAGACGAAGCTGGAGATACGGTCATGACGGGCAAGATGGCGGTCGGTGGCATTACAAGGGTCGATAATCTCGTCCTGATCCGAATTTTGGGGGCCAAACGGGGCTTCGGGTTGGCGGGCCGCACTTTGTCCGGGCTGGGCCTCAAAGGCATCAACATCACCTGTGTCACCTCCTTCATAGACCGTGAGGGGTTGGTCAACATCGGTTTTGCCATTCACGAGGACAACCTGGACCAATGTCTCGGCCTTCTCCAGTCCCTGCAGGACGAATTGCAGCCCGGCAGCATCGAATACCAGCGCCATTGCAGTTCGATATCAATCTATGGCCCGCATTTCAGCGAACGGCCAGCCATCGCGGGCACGGTCTTCGAGGCCACCGGCGAAGCGGGCGTCGAAATCCATATGATCGCCACCTCGTTTTCGACCGTTTCCTTCCTGACCAACGAAAAGGACGCGGACACGGCGGTGGCCAAACTTCAGGATTCCTTCCTGGTCCCCTGATCACTCCCTTTTCAAGTCCGGCATTGTGCAATCCGCCCGGATTGCGGTAGGGTCCCCTTGTCAGGGTACGCCTCCACCGTTTCCCGGATTCGGAGAGTCATGATCGGGCAAACCATTTCCCACTACCGGATCCTGGCCAAAATCGGTGAAGGCGGGATGGGTGTGATCTACAAGGCCGAGGACATGCGGTTGGATCGGATCGTGGCCCTCAAGTTCCTGCCCCCGTCGAAATCCTACGAAGCGGTGGCCAAGGCACGCTTCATCCAGGAAGCCAGGGCCGCTTCGGCTCTCGATCATCCCAATATCTGCACCATCTATGAAATCAACGAATCCCGCGATGGGGAAATCTTCATCGCCATGGCCTACTACGAGGGAAAAAACCTCGAGGAGATCCTGGCCGGGGGCGATCTGGACCGCGACGGCGCCCTGGACATCATCAGCCAGCTCGCTTCGGGGTTGGCTCAGGCCCACCAGCAGGGAATCGTCCATCAGGACATCAATCCCCGCAACATCATCATCCTGGAGGATGGCCAGGTGAAACTGGTCGATTTCGGGGTGGCGAAACTGTCGGGGAAAAGCCATGTCATTTCCCAGGATTCGACCATGGGCACCATGGCCTATATGGCACCGGAACAGATCCAGGCCCTGCGGGTGGATCCCCACACGGACGTCTGGGCCCTGGGGGCCCTCCTGTACGAGATGCTGGCGGGACATAAGGCTTTTCCGGGAGACCATCCCCAGGCCGTCATGTACGCGGTGATGAATCTCGATCCCGAACCGGTCGGCGGTTTGCCGGCTTCCCTGCAAAACCTTCTGGAAAAGGCCCTGGAAAAGATTCCCCGGCTCAGACATCGGGATGCCGGGGAATTCCTGGATGACCTGTCCCCGGTGCTTCCGGGAAAAACCAAGACCAGTGGCGGCCCCGGGGATGGTCCCCCGGGAAAAACCGGAATAACTCTTTCCCTCCGTTTTATGTGGCCCGCCCTGGCGATCCTTGCCCTGGTTGTAGCGTTCGGGTTATCACGGCTGGGTACGTTTCGCCGCATGGATTTTCACAAACAGGACCTCCTCCTGGTGACGGAATTCGCCAACCAGACCGGAGACGAGGTCTTCGACGGCACCATCAGGCAGGCATTGTCCTACGACCTGGGGCAGTCTCCCTACGTGAGCCTGCTGACGGGCCGCCGGTTGTCGGACGCCCTGGGCAGGATGGAGCAAAAACCCGGCTCCCCCATCACCGCGGAACTGGGACGTGAACTGGCCGAGCGGGAGGGTGTCGCCGCCGTGCTGGAGGGGTCGATATCAAGGATCGACAAGTCCTACCTGATCGGGGCGCGCCTGATCGACCCGGCCACCGGGGAAACGGTAAGCACCAATAGCGTCAAGGCGGAAAACAGGGAGGACGTTTTCGAAGCGATCGATGATCTGGCCCGCAATATTCGCAAGGATCTGGGAGAGTCGCTTCTTTCCATCAAGCGACGCGACAAGCCGCTGGCCCGGGTGACGACGGGTTCACTGCAGGCTTTGCGATATTATACACAGGGGGAACACCATCTGGGTCAGGCCGACTGGGAAACAGCCGCCACCTATTTCCAGGAGGCCGTCGCGGCTGATTCGACTTTCGCCATCGCCTATTCCAAGCTCGGACGGATCTACTTTATTACTGCCCGCACCAACGACGCCCTGGTTTTCAGCGCCAAGGCCATGGACAACCGCAAATCCCTGAGCGACCGGGAAAAGTATTATATCGAGGCGGAATTTTACCGCTACCGGGCGGACTACGACAAGGCCATCGAGAAATTCATCCTGCTGTTGAATGAACACCAGGACGATTTCGATGTGCGCATGAATCTGGCCACGACCTATATGTTGACCTCGCAGTACGAGGCCGCATTGACGGAAATCCGGATGGCGGCCGAAATGGCGCCGGACAACTGGTACCTCGATTTCGCCATGGGCAACGCGTACGGAGGACTGGGCCGTTACGAGGAGGCCATCGAAAAATTTTCCCAGGTCCTGGCCAGCCAGCCTCGTCAGGCCCGGACCCTGGACAACCTGAGCTGGATTCATGTCTGTCAGCTGGACCTCGAGGGGGCCCAGGCGCTGCAGGATTCCCTGGCCGCAAGTTCGGCGAGGCCCTCGGTGAGTCTGGATTATCGGCAGGCCAAGTTCCTGTATTACCTCGGCCGGCATGCCGAGGCCCTGGACCATCTCCAGAAAGCCCTGGGTGAAGTTCGGCGGGTGGGCAACGCGAGCCAGGAGTCCTGGATTCTCATCTACCGTGGATTGACCCATACCAGGGCCGGACATCTGGCCCTGGCCCTGGCCGATTTTTCCCGGGTGGTTGAACTTTGGCCCGGGGCGACACCCCTGTTTTATCTGGGCAGGACCCGGGCCATGATGGGTGATCTGGAAGGGGCCGAAGAAATCCTGTCTACCCTGGAGAACCCCGCCCGGGGAGAAATGACCCACACCCACCAGGGCCTGGCCCATCATCTGCGGGGATTGATGTATTACCAGCGCGGCCTCTACGCGGAGGCCATCGCCGAGATCGAGGTATCACTGAAGATCCTGCCCGCGGAGGAACCCCGTCTGGATCTGGCGCGGGCGTATCTGGAAACCGGAAAATCAAGGCAGGCGGAAGCTGTTCTCAGGTCGATCGAGGAGTTTCCCTTCGCCGCCTATCTCGCCAGCGAGGGTGGGGCCTGGCCCCGGGCCCTGGCTCTTTTGGGATTGATAGCGGAGACCGAGGGCAGGAAGTCCGAGGCTCTCGAATATTATAAAAAGGCGTTGTACATCTGGGCAGGCGCCGACCAGGACCACCCGGAAATGCTGGCAACACGAGCCCGTCTGAAGAATCAGTAGTTGAAGCCGCTGCCCCCGATGAATTCCCGCAGCAGGGACGTGGGCGGCACTCCGCTGGCGTCGATGGGCAGCAGCAGGGACAACAGTTCGATCAGGGTGCGGGCCAGACCATAGTGGGGATCGTCCGATTCCACCGCCGCCAACCTGGGTTCGGCCCACAATTTCAACACGGCCAATTCATAGGTTAATCCTGAATTGAAAAACAGATCGGCGTTGCCCTGGTGGGGGAAGATGTGCTTGTCCTCTCCGTGCCGCACCTTGGGCCAGCGGGCGAGGGTTTCGCTGGCGGTGTAGCCGCGGAACTGGGCGTCGCGCACGATGCGGCGGAACAGCCGACTGTGCGTGGTCTTGATGTAGCTGATGTTGTCGATGTTCAGATGGCACAGGGCCGATACGTAGATCTGCAGCTTGTCGATCGAGGGGATGGCCGGGGTCAACTCGGGATTCAGGGCGTGGATGCCTTCGATCAACAGGGGCTGCCCGCGTTTGATCCGGGTGGGGGTGTCAGCGGTTTCCGCTTTGCCGCTGCGAAAGTCGAAGCGGGGCAGAAATACTTCCTCCCCCGCCATCAGCGCCTTGAGATGGTCGTTGAACTGGTCGACCTTGAGGGCTTTCAGGGATTCGAAATCGTAATCCCCGTCGGGGTCGCGCGGTGTTTTTTCCCGGTCCACGAAATAGTTGTCCAGGGAAAGCGCCATGGGCTCCAGACCCAGGACACGCAGTTGAACCATCAGGCGTTTGGCGCTGCTGGTCTTGCCGGAACTGGAGGGGCCGGCCAAAAGAACGAGGCGTCCTTCCTCCGGGAGGTCGGCAACTCGCTGGGCGGCTTCCACAAAAAACTTGTTGTGCCGGGCTTCGGAGATCTGGATCAGATCGCTGGTGCGCCCGTTGACGATGAACTCGTTCAGGTTGCCGGTATCATGCATCCCGACCTTTTCGGCCCAGTGGGTGTATTCCCGCAGGGTCTCCAGAAGTTTGGGCTGGGGGATGTAATCCGGGAAACGGTCGGGCTCGCCCCTGGCGTTGCTCAGCAGGACAAATCCGGGACTTTCGGGGACCAGGCTGAAGGCGCGTACATAACCGGTGGACGGCAGAGGCCTGCCGTAATAAAGCTGCTCCGATCCATTCATGCTGTAGAAAACCAGGGAGTCGCGGCGCAGATATTTGGCGGTCTTCAGCTTGCGCAGCTCGCCGCGGCGCTCATAGATCTTCAGCAGGGCCCGCAAACCGAACCGCTGGGGAGTCAGGGACAGGTCTTCATCCACCAACTGCTTCATGCGGGCTTCCAGGGCGGTGATTTCCCCGGCCGTCAACGGTTCGTCCCGGTCCAGTTCACAGTACATTCCCGCGCCGCAGCTGAAGTGGGCGGCGAGGGTGTGCCCGGGAAAAAGATCCTCGGCCGCGGCGAGGGCCAGAAACTGGACCGTGCGTTGGATGGTGGTCCGGGCCTGCGGGTCTTTCATCCGGATGAGGCGAATCCGTTCATCTCCGAACAGGGGTTCGGCCAGGCTGGTGCGGCGGCCGTTGATCGAGGCGATGACGATCGGGTTGTCCTCGCCTATGTCCAGGCTGTCCCTGTCCTGTAGGAGTTGCAGCACTGTGGTTCCGGGTTGGATGCCGATCTTCAGCCCATCGACCTCAACCTCGACCGAGACGTTTTCGGATGCCATGATGTCCTCCGGAACCCAGTTAATCGGACTTCTTGTCGGTCTTGCTTTCACTTTTGGCCGCGGGGGCTGTTTCAGCCTGGCCGCCGCCGTTCATCTTACTGCGGGAGTCCGTGACATAAAAGCCCGACCCTTTGAAGTGGATGCCCATTCCCCCGGAAATAAGGCGTTGGACTTTTCCCCGGCATTTGGGGCAACGCTGCCTTCTGGGGGCGGACATGGGCTTGAATTCTTCGGTGATCAGGCCGCATTTTGAACATTCATATTCGTAGGTGGGCATTAATTCCTGCCTTCGGCAAAGCTGTTTCTGGTACCGGGCTTGTCCGGGGACAGCAAAATATGGGAGCAAACGTCCCTTGATGCCAGTTTCGGGTTCCAGGGGGTCAGGTGGCGGTTGTAGTGTTGGGGTAATTGGCTTAGGGTATCGATTACATTAAATTTATCTCGCCCATATTTTTACGCACCTGAAAGGTGGGATCATGAAGGCCTGGCCCAATGGGCGATGGGTAAGCGGCATTTTGTTTTTTCTATTGATGGGGCCGTCCCTCGCCGTCGCAGGCGGTGAGGTCCCACTGGCCCCCATCCGCGAGCGCACCCCCTGGACACACAGTTATCAAGTCCGCCAATCCCGCATTCACGAAGCGCACACCAAGGCCCGGTTGCTGGCCAAAGGATTCTTACGGGACCAGGACAAGGATTTTAACGCCACGGCGAACATGGATCTTTACGATGTCCATTTCTATGATCTGGTTCTCGATCTGAACCCTGTCAGCTTGATTTTGACAGGACTCGTGACAGTGAAGGCCGAGGTAACCGGGACCGACATCTCCACCCTGGATCTGATTCTGAAAGACATGACCGTCACCCAGGTGTCCGCCGGGGGAGTTGTCGTTGCGGCTGCGCGTGTCGGCGAAATCCTCACCGTCACCCTGGACCGGACCTATCTGCAGGGGGAACAGGTCGTCGTGGAGGTGGCCTACACCGGGAATCCCGCGGGTGAGTATTTCGGTTGGAACAGTTATGGCGGCAAGCCCCTGATCTGGACCCTGAGCGAACCCTACGGCGCGCGGGAATGGTGGCCCTGCAAGGACGTCAATACCGACAAGGCCGATTCGGTGAATATTACCGTGACGGTGCCCGACAACCTGATCGTGGCCAGCAACGGGCTTCTCGTCGCCGAGACGGTTCCGTCTCCCGGTAAAAAGACCTATTACTGGCAGGAGCGGTATCCCATCGTCACTTATCTGGTCTCTCTTGCCATCCACCCCTATACCGTCCTGCGGGATGAGTACCACACGGTGCTGGGTGACACGATGCCCCTGGTGTATTACGTCGTTCCCGACCGGGTGGATGAGTCGGTCGGCGGTTATGAAATCGTGCCGGACATGCTCACGGCCTTTGCCGCGGGCTTCGGCGAATATCCCTTCGTGAACGAAAAATACGGCCACGCCCACTTTCCCTGGGGCGGGGGCATGGAACATCAGACCCTGACCAGTCTTTCCTATAACATCTATGACCAGGGCGTCATCGCCCACGAACTGGCGCACCAGTGGTTCGGCGACCTGACCACCTGCGCCGATTTCCGCCACATCTGGTTGAATGAAGGTTTCGCCACCTGGTCGGAGGCCTACTGGCAGGAACTGCACGAAGGCATGGCCGCCTACCATCTGGAAATGGCCGACGCGCGCTACCTCGGCGGTGGGACGATCTTCGTGGAGAACCCCTCCAACTCCTGGGCCATCTTCAATTACGACCTGACCTATCGCAAGGCGTCGTGGATTCCCCACATGCTGCGCCATATGCTTGGTGAGACCGATTTCTTTGCGGCGGTGAACCAGTACCTGGATGTTTATGCCCACGGCAGCGCGACCACGGAACAGTTCCAGGCGGAGTTCGAGGATGTTTCCGGTTTGGACCTGACCGAATTTTTCCAGCAGTGGATTTACGGGGACTACTATCCGATCTATGATTTTTCCTGGAACTGGTGGCCATCGGGGGCGGGATACGAGGTCTCGATCAGGGTGGAACAGACCCAGCCGCTGGGCGGACTTTTTTCCATGCCCCTGGATGTCGTGGTTTCCATGATTGGCGGCACCGAGACTTTCGTGATCGACATGACCGAAGAGGTCCAGTGGCACAGCTTCCACGTTGATTTTCCCGTGAATACGGTGGAACTCGATCCCGACAACTGGGTGCTGCGCCGGGTCAATGACAACGACAGATCTCCTGCTTTTGATGTTCCTGGTGCAGCCCGCCTGGTTGGCAATGTTCCCAACCCCTTCAACCCCGTCACCGAGATCCTGTTCACCCTGCCCGCGGACCTGGCGGTGCGTGTGTCGGTCTATGACGTCGGTGGACGTCTGGTTCAGTCGCTGGTCGACGAGGTCCGTCCCGCGGGCGATAATACGGTTCGTTGGGACGGGACCGACTTGTCGGGCCGGGCCGTGGCCTCGGGCACCTATTTCACCAGGTTGACCGGCCCGGGTATCAGCCAGGTTCTGCCCATGGCCCTCATCCGTTAGCCGGCGGGAAATCCGACCCGAAAGACATCATGATTCAACTTTTGGCCGCTTCACTGCTGTGGGCCTTTTCCTTCGGCCTGATCAAGGGACAACTGGCCGGGCTCGACCCGGTGGCGGTTTCCTGCGGCCGCCTGGTATTGGCGGCGGTGGCATTTGCGCCCTTTGTGCTGCGGTCTTCGGTGCCCCGCCGGGTGGTGGGGCCGGCTCTGGGGTTGGGGATGCTCCAGTTCGGCCTGATGTATGTGCTGTACATCTATTCCTACCGCTGGCTGCCCGCCTGGATGGTGGCTCTTTTCACGATTTTCACTCCCTTGTACGTGGTTTTGTTTTCCGATTGGTTGGATCGTCGTTTCCGGGCGCGTCATCTGCTGTGCGCTTTTCTGGCGGTGGCCGGCGCGGCGGTGGTCGTGGCAACGGCCATGCCTGCCGGTGCCGACTGGAAGGGTATTGTTCTGCTGCAGGGCGCGAACCTGTGTTTCGCGATGGGGCAGGTGCTTTTTGTTCGTTTGAAGCGGCGGGCTGAAGGTCGTGAAGCCGGGTTGTTGGGCTGGATGTACCTGGGCGCGGCGCTGTTCACTTTGGTCGCGGTTGTGGTGCGGATGGCGGGCGGTATCCAGCCTCTGGAAGGATGGCACGGCGGGGCTTGGTGGACGCTGCTGTACCTGGGATTGCTGCCGACCGCGCTCGGATTCTATTTGTTTAACAAAGGCGCGGCGCGAGTGGGGGCCGGGGTTCTGGCTTCGGCCAACAACCTGAAGGTGCCGCTGGCGGTTTTGGTCTCCTGGCTGGTGTTCGGCGAGGAGGCGGCGTACGGGCGGGTGCTGATTGGCCTGGTGGTTATTGTGGGGGCGCTTTTTTTGGAGCGGCCGCGGCCGCGGGCTCGGACGTAGTTGACCCTGGCTGGAGTCAAGTGTTGAAATTGTGTTTCTCTATTCCAAGGGGGCTTAGGAATGAAAAATGTCCTCCCCGTATTCCTGTTGTTCATGCTGGCCGGTTCTGCAGAGGCGGTCATTGATCCGGATCCCGATTCCCTCCGGGGATGTGAACCTGCCCGTGGCCGAGGTCAACACTGGGCACCAGCCCGTGGCAGTGGAGCACGCGACCTGGGGCAAGGTGAAGTCACTGTTACGGTAATTGAAATTTTGTCCGAAAATCCGAGGT
>Ga0164313_10003240_pt1 | contig 14523 bp, 10 predicted proteins | sample GuaBasSedimGuay4_FD_113735 | JGI IMG/M metagenome (GOLD analysis project Ga0164313, IMG submission 113735) | Subseafloor sediment microbial communities from Guaymas Basin, Gulf of California, Mexico - Guay4, Core 4569-4, 0-3 cm | ecosystem: Environmental > Aquatic > Marine > Hydrothermal vents... | reverse complement strand
TGCTGTATTAGCTTTATACCTAACAGGATCAACAGATGAAGGGGGATTAGGGTTTACACATACCGAAAAGGGTCAAATAATGGGGATTGTAACCGCAATCCTGTATTTATTGCCAATAATTACAGGTGTTATTGCGGATAGAATCGGCTATAAATTATCACTGGCTATTGCCTATATATTATTGATGTCAGGTTATTATTTTATGGGTGAAGTAACTTCTTATTTTGCTGTATTTGTTGTGTTTCTATGGGTGGCTGTTGGTGCCGCTATGTTTAAACCAGTGGCTTCTGCCATTATTACCAAAAATACAGATAAGTCCAATTCAACCTTAGGATTTGGAATATTTTATATGATGGTGAATATTGGTGGTTTTGTTGGACCAGCTTTTTCTTCAACCTTAAGAACTCAATATGGCTGGAAAATCATTTTTCTTCAAGCAGCAATTGTAATAGGTATTAACTTATTAATTCTATTGTTCTTTTATAAAGAAAAGAAAAGAGAAAAAAGTAAAGAATCTTTTGGAGAAGCTATGATCGGTGCAGTAACCAATATTTGGGAAGCTGTTAAAGATAGCAGATTGTCAGTTTTATTGGTTATCATGATTGGTTTTTGGACCATGTTCAACCAATTATTTTATACACTTCCAACATTTATTGAAGACTGGGTAAATACTAGAGCATTACATGATTCAATAGCCCAAGTATCTCCTTGGCTAGCTTCTTTTATGAGTGGTGGTGGAGATTCTGTGAACCCTGAGATGTTAATTAATATTGATGCGGGTGCTATTATTGTATTTCAGCTTATTGTCTCATACTTTGTTTTAAGAATGCGACACGTAAGTGCTATGATTACTGGGTTTATTATAGCATCAATCGGTATTGCTATCACTTTTTATACAGGTAACGGATTATACACCATTTTAGGTATTGTAATTTTTGCCATTGGTGAAATGATGACCAATCCAACTTTCTCTTCATTTATTGCTCTTATATCTCCAAAAGGAAAAGAAGCCTTGTATATGGGAACTTATTTTTTACCTGTGTTTATGGGTAACTTTTTAACCACATTTGTTTCCGGTAATTTATATCAAGCCTGGTCTGATAAGCTAAGTTTATTACAAACTGAAATGGCAAATCGAGGGCTTACTATGCCTGAGATTACAAAAGAATTTACCAAGAATGATTATTTTGCTGCGGCTTCTGAAAAACTGGGAATGACAGAAACAGATATGACACAATTTATATGGGATACCTATAACCCAAACAAGATTTGGTATGTTATAGTTGGGATCGGGATTGTAACCATAATTGCGCTTTATGTTTATGATAAAATGGTAATTAGACCAAAAGAAGCAAACGGAAATACTACCAACGAAAGCGAGTAATATAAAATAATAGTATGTCGGATTACACAGAAGACACCCATCAAAGACAACTTTTTGGGCACCCAATAGGATTGTTTGTATTATTCTTTACTGAAATGTGGGAACGTTTCAGCTATTATGGTATGCGAGCTTTGCTTGTTATATATATGATAGCAACAGCAACAGATGAAAATGGACCAGGATTGGCTTGGACAGAATTAGAGGCTTATCAGTTGTATGGTTGGTACGTTATGTTAGTATATCTAATGTCTATTCCTGGAGGAATGTTAGCAGATAAAGTTTTAGGTCAGAAAAAAACAGTCATGTTAGGAGCTGTTATTTTAGTATTAGGGCATGGTACCTTAGCAATTGATGCAAGTTGGGCATTTTTTACAGGTTTAGGATTGATAATACTAGGTGTAGGATGTTTAAAACCAAATATTTCTACGATGGTCGGCGGGCTTTATAAAAAAGGAGATATTCGCAGAGATAAAGGATTTAGTATTTTTTATATCGGTATAAATTTAGGCTCATTATTAGCAACAACTTTTGTTGGATTAATAGTTGCAAAATGGGGTTGGCATGCTGGTTTTGCGATGGCAGGAATTGCGATGTTATTTGGCCTTGCTGTTTATATTTATGGTCAAAAATACCTTCCGCATGTAGGGAATAAACCAAGCAAAGAAGAGAAAGAAAATGATCGATCTTTTGTCAAATTATTCTCAAATATTTTTAAATTCCCAATACAATTAGTTATAGTTTGTATTTTATTAGTCCTTTCTATCTATGCTGGTTTTACATTTGAAGGTGTAGATCATTGGGCCTATGCTGCACTTTTTGTTTTTCTTTCTTTAACTGTTGGATTATTAATGATGATTTATCAAAGTTTAGAAACTCAAATAGAGAAAGATAGATTTTTAGTAGTCTTACTTTCCTTTTTAATAGTTATTATTTTTTGGGGAGCATTTGAACAAGCTGGAGGTTTAATGAATGTTTACACTGATCAGAAAACGGATAGAATGTTGTTTGGATGGTTAGTCCCAACACCGATGTTTCAAGGTTTAAATGCCGGGTTTATTTTATTATTTGCTGTTTGGGTTGCAAATATATGGGCAAAACGAAAGTTAAAAGGAAAAGAAGCTTCTTCATTATTTAAAATGGCGACAGGAACCATGATTATGGGCTTGGGTTTTGTGTTTATGATTTTTGCTGTAAGAGAATACGAAGCTAATGGGTCGTCTGCCATGTATTGGTTAGTATTTGCATATTTATTTCATACTATTGGTGAGCTTTCATCTTCACCTGTATCATTATCTTTTGTAACAAAATTAGCACCTGTTAAATACGCTTCATTAATGATGGGATTATACTTTGCTTCCACTGGTCTTGGTGGTAAAGTTGCAGGAATATTAGGTGAAATATCGAAAGAGTTTGGAGAGTATACAATTTTTGCAGGAATTACAATTTTTACAGTATTATTTGGATTAATAGTTATTGCATTATTAAAACCGTTAAATCGGTTAACTCACGGTGCTGAAGATGATGAAATGGAGATACATATTAATAATGACAATGAAGGTTTTGAATTAGCAGAAAAACAATAAAAAATGACAACAGAAAATAACGACTTAGCAAATACTCATATATTAGGACACCCAATAGGGCTATTCGTATTATTCTTTACTGAAATGTGGGAGCGTTTCTCCTATTATGGAATGCGTGCCTTATTAATCCTATTCTTAGTAGCGAAAATTGATGATGAAGGATGGGGATGGACTCGACCTGAAGCCTACGCTCTTTACGGATGGTATGTGATGTTGGTTTACTTTATGCCATTACTTGGTGGTTGGTTAGCCGATAATAAATGGGGCCATGTTAAGACAGTTATTGTTGGAGCTTCCATTATTACTTTGGGACATGCTTCTATGGCAGTATCAGATTTAGATGTAGGAATGGATCTAAAATTCGTTTTCTATATGGGTCTGTTTTTAATCGTTTTTGGAACTGGTTTATTTAAACCGAATATGTCATCCATAGTTGGAAAAATGTATCCACCCCAAAGTGATAAAAAAGATGGTGCCTATACTATTTTTTATATGGGAGTAAATGCAGGTGCTTTTATAGGAACACTTTTAGTTGGATGGATAGGAGAAACTTTTAGTTGGACCATGGGCTTTGGCTTGGCAGGTATATTTATGCTTTTTGGTTTGTTGCAGTTTTATTTTGCTCGGGAAGTATTTGGTAAAGAAGCCTCAGAGCCTAAACCAAAAGTGGTTAATCTTACTGAAGAAGAAAAAAAGCAGGAAGTTTCTTTTACCCAAAAAGATTTGACTATTGCTGGTATTGGAGGATTCTTTGCGATTTCCTGGATAGTAGATGGAATCTATTCAGTCATTACAAGAGGCAGTCATTTTTTAGCAGAAAACGTATTTTCTATTGATGCTTTTGGTAAATCGATACCCATAGATATGTCAACTTTGTTTTTCTTATTATCATTGGTAGTCTTTATTTATTTGGGACTTTCCAGATTACCACGCTATCAAACTGTTGAAAGAGATCGTTTAAAAGTAGTTTTTATCATTGCTTTTTTTGTAATATTCTTTTGGGCCAGTTTTGAACAAGCAGGGACCACCATGAATATCTTTGCAAAAGATTATACCAATAGAACACTGGTTGGGAATTGGGGTTTATTCTATAAGATTGTTGACTTTATTTTATCTATTGCCCCTATGTTAGTATTAACATGGGTGATCTATAAACTAGGAAAAGCAATTATTAAAAAATATCCTTTGACCATCCTATTTACCTCAATAAGCTTTATAATTATTTGGTGCTTGGTTCTCTATAGAGTTTATGATAAAGTTACTGGTACATCCGCATTAGTGGATACTTCGTGGTTTCAAATACTAAACCCAGTATTTATTATTTCACTAGCACCGTTGTATTCTAAATTTTGGGAGAAATATAAGTTCTCAGGACCACAGAAATTTTTTGGAGGCTTAACCTTATTAGCAGCTGGATTTGGTGTGTTAGCTTTAGGGGCGTCAAGTATCCCGGCTGGAGCAGCAACTGCATCAGTAAGTATGGTATGGTTGTTATTAGCTTACTTTTTACATACTATGGGCGAGTTGGCTATTTCACCAGTTGGACTATCCTATGTTAGTAAATTAGCACCCGCTAGAATGCTTGGCTTCTTATTTGGAATCTGGTATGTGTTCACAGGTTTAGCTGGAAAACTAGCTTCAATTATGGCAGAATACTCCGATGGAATTTCCGAAAAAGTTGGATTTTCAGGATTCTTCATGATCTTTACTATAATACCTTTTGTCGCTGGTTTGGTTATGCTAAGTCTCAATAAAAAGATTAAGAGAATGATGCACGGTGTTATCTAAGATTAATGAATCGAATAATAATCATTACAATGAATCGTTTTAAAATTTGATTGGAATAATTATTGCTATATAAATTGAAAATAAAATTAAAATGAAAAAAATTATCATAATAGTATTATTGTTAGTTGGTGCAATTCAAGTTCAGGCGCAAGAAAAAGTTAATTGGATGTCCATGGACGAAGCACTCGAATTACAACTTCAAAATCCTAAAAAAATTATCATGGATGTGTACACTTCCTGGTGTGGACCCTGTAAATTGTTAGATAAGAATACATTCAGTAATGCTGAAGTTGCTAAGTTTATCAATAAAAATTATTATCCCGTTAAATTTAATGCAGAGGGCACTAATGATATCAATTATGATGGCGTAACCTACGACAACCCAAATTATCAGGAAGGTAGAAAAGGTAGAAACTCACAGCATACTTTTGCCAGAGCTTTAAAAATTAAAGGATATCCCAGTATTGTGTTTTTTAATGAAGATGGAGGCTTTATCCAAACCGTTGTAGGCTATAAAACTCCTTCTCAATTAGAGATATACCTTAAAATGATGGCTAATGATGATTATTTAGAATTAACGACCACAGAAGCCTGGGAAGAATATCAACAAAATTTTAAAGGAAAATTTTAAAGGAAATTCCAAGAACTAAATCTCAAATTTCAAGAGGAACCTTTTGGAATTTAGAGTTTATTTTTTGGAATTTATTACATAGGCTCCCTCAATTCCAGTAAAATGGAAAGGGAGCTTTTTTTTCTTACACGTTTTTCTCCAGCGATTTATATACGATATATAATTATTCCCATCTGCAATAATAAGTTTGGGCTGAAGACTATCTATCATTCGTTCCAAATGTATACGAGGGCTAAACGTTAGTAGGATAATATCCACTTTTGAAGTCTGTGGATATACTCCTAAGCTATCCAATCTTAAAATTGTTTTATTGCGATAAGAGAATAGTTGTGGCAACTTTTCTTCAGAATAATGTATTATATTCCTCTCCACCCGATATCCTTTTATAGGATAGCTATCCATATAATTGATAGTGGAATCACTTCGGAATAATAATAATTCATTTGCCTGTTTATAACCAATCAATGACATTCTGTTTTTATGAAAAAAAATAAGTTGATCGTCAGCGTTTATATTTTTATTCCAAATAAATATTCCAATCAAAATAGCAATACTAACCAAACTATACAGTATTCTATTAAACGAGCTCTTTTTCCAAAGTAGTACAAGTGAGAAAATCAGCACATAACTTCCCAGTACTTTCTCCATTGAAAAATGAATGTCCTGGATTAAAAAAGCATCCTGATTGGCAACCCAGTTAATAAATGAATTAAGTGCTTTAATTAAAGAATTATAGGAAAGTGCGAGCCAATCGGGTAGAGCGTTAAATAATGCTAAAATGATAATTAATAAGCCAGCCCCTAGAAGAATTCCTAAGAAGGGGAGCACTACTAAATTGCTTATAAAAAATAAACCCGGGAATTGATGAAAATAGTATAAACTCAATGGAATGATTCCTAATTGAGCAGCGATCGTAACCGTAACAATATCCCAGATTTTTTTAATAAAATAATTCCTTGGATAATACAGTTTGTTAAAAATGGGCAGTATCCAAAGAATAAAAAATACCGCCAGATAACTTAACTGAAATCCAACATGAAACAACCACATGGGGTCGATAAGGATTAATAAAAAATACGATAGGAATAAGGTGTTTATAGAGTTTGTTCGTCGGTTGATGATAGTAGCAAAAGCAAAAAAAGAAAACATGGTCACAGCCCTAATAACTGAAGGCGATAAGCCCGTTATAAATGCAAAGCCCCAAAGACAGATTACTATTAAAATAGATCGTATGAGATTGCCATGGGGCAAGCTTTTTAAAAGGCTAAAAAGCACTAAAAGAATAAAATATACAATGCCTACATGCAAGCCAGAAACCGCTAAAATATGAATCGCACCTGCAGCAGCATAGTCGCTATAAAGGTGTTTGCTAATATCCTTACGCTGCCCTAAGATGAATGCTTGAACAATGGATAATTCGTCTGGGGTCAAGGGACTCTTTCTTAGTTTTTCAATAATATGATTTCTTAACTTTTCAGCCCTTCCCCGGACTGTTGAGATACCTTTTTCCGCTAATAATATATCCCTTTTTGAAATACGAATTTGATGATAAACCCCTAAGGATTTCATATAGTTGGAATAATCGAATTGGTATGGGTTTAATGGAGTTGGGATATTTTTAATGTTTGCTGAAACGAATAGTACATCATCAATAGTATATAAAGTTTTTAAGGAATCTTTTTTCAGATTGACCAGCATAAGACCACTGCTTACTACTTCCTGTAATGCAAGAACCTGAGCGATATATTTAGTATTGTATCTGTCAGATTTGAGAACCTCTTTAATTTTAAACTGAATAATCTTTTGATTACTATTCAACAATTCGGTTTTAGATAGGTGATTAGAATAATGAGTCTCCTGAAATTCTGGTAATCGAATTTGATAATTTATATATCCTATTAAAAAGAAGCAAGCATAAGTAATAATTCCAAAGATGCTATTCTGAAACAACTGTCTTCTGGCTAATAACCATGAAATGAATAAGAAAAATAGCAGTGGTAAAATTAATGTAAAGGAAATAGCTGAAAACGCTGAAGTTAACTTGGCGAAAAGAACCCCCAAGCTTAAAAAAAGCGAAAACTTTACAATGGAAAAGTTTATGAATTTCATTCAGTTGATTTATTTTTATAAATCAACTGGGGAGTTTGATAAATATAAGGAAATATGATTAACTAATCAAGAAGTGTCGTCTAAATGCATTTCAATCATTCACGCATTCACACATTATCACAGAACCCTCCGAACCTCCACAAAAGCATTTTTCCAATAAGGCTCATCAAGTGAGGTTATAATAACCCCAGCGGAAGAGGTGGAATGTATAAAAAAGATCGCTCCTCGTTTAGTTTCCACTACCAAGCCAACATGATTAATGGTATTCTTGTTTTTGTTGGTTTTAAAGAAAAGCAAGTCTCCTTGCTTGGTATTACTTAGTGATATGCGTTTTCCTCTCTTTGCCATATCCCTTGAAATACGAGGCATAGCAATATTTTCTTTTTGATAAGAAACGTAGACGAGTCCAGAGCAATCCATTCCTCTTTTTGTAGTGCCTCCAAATTTGTATCGAGTACCTTCAAAGGATTTTGCATATTTAACAATAGCTTCCGATTTTTTATTTGAAGCTTCAGCAACTTTACGGGAACCCCCACAGGAAGTTAAAATTAAAGAAAATAAAACAAGAATTAAATTTGCTTTCATATGCATTCCCTGCGAAGGCAGGGATCTCATTATTTTAACGAAATCAACGTATAGATTCCACAATCAACCTAGCAGTCTTCTCACTAGCACCAACCCCACCCAGCTTCTTTTCCAGATCATAATAGTCCATAAATAAAACAGTTCTATTGGTGTCGTCAAGAATTTGTATCAGTTCTTTTTTTAATCGCTTGGTGTTAAAATCGGTTTGGATTAATTCGGTAACAACCTCTCTATCTAAAATTAGATTCACTAAGGAGATGTATTTCAGTTTTATGATTCTTTTTGCTATTTCATAAGAAGCGCGACTTCCTTTATAACAAACCACTTGGGGAATTTTAAACAAGGCAGTTTCCAGAGTAGCCGTACCAGAGGTTACAATTGCTGCATAAGAAAGGCTTAAGAGGTCGTAGGTTTTATTTAATATTAAATGCACATTCTTATTTTCAATAAAGGGTTCGTAAAATTCTGCATCATGGCTAGGAGCTCCTGCAATAACGAATTGATAATCGTTAAAATCCTCTGCAACACTAATCATTACTTTGAGCATTTTTTTAATTTCTTGTTTTCTACTTCCAGGGAGTAAGGCTATAATAGTGCGATCATCAAGACCGTTTTCTTTTCTGAATTGCTCCCGATTTACCTGTTTTCGATCTGAGATTTCGTCTAAAAGGGGATGGCCAACAAAATGCACTGGAAAATCATGGTTCTTTTCATAGAAATCTTTTTCAAAAGGAAGAATAACGTACATTTCATCCACGTCGCGTTTAATACTTTTGATACGTCCTTCTTTCCATGCCCAGATCTGAGGAGAAATATAATAATGAGTAGGGATTCCTTTTTGTTTAGCCCATTTAGCAATGCGCATATTGAAACCTGGATAATCAATAAAAATCATCACATCTGGCTTAAAGATTTCAATATCTTTCTTACAAAATGAGATGTTTTTAAAGATGGTTCTTAAGTTGAAGATCACTTCAATAAAGCCCATAAAAGCAAGTTCTCTATAATGCTTTACCAAGGTTCCGCCAACCTGCTGCATAAGATCCCCACCCCAATATCGAAAGGAAGCATCTTCATCTTGAAGCTTTATTGCTTTCAATAGATTTGCTCCGTGTAGATCCCCGGAGGCTTCTCCAGCTATAATGTAATACTTCATTTTTATTTGTTAAATCTTCTCTTCTATAATTCAATAAAACTCCAAAATCAAAATTGAAATCGCAGCTACGATAGTCGCAAGTATAACTCCACGAGCCCTGTAAAATTGATTTTTTTTCAGAAAAATAAAAAAGATAATTAAGTTTAGAATAGCACCTAAAGCTATTAAATTTCCAAAAACACCCTGTTGCAAGGCTATTTCAATAGTTGTTTCTAAAGATTCCGCCGAAAAAAAATAAATATATAAATAGCTTCCTGCTAAGTTAGCGATTAGACCTACAACAAATCCTATTAATAGTTCTTTCTTTAAAGTTCCCAATTGTTTATGTCTTTGATAGCATGATGTGCTGTTAGGTCAAATTGTGTTGGTACAACCGAGATAAATCCATTTTCTAAGGCCCATTCATCGGTATCTTCCCCTTTATCTTTATTGACAAACTCACCCGTTAGCCAATAATATTCACGTCCCAAGGGATTAACTCGCTTATCGAATTTTTCCTCCCAATGAGCGTCTGCCTGTCTGCAAATTTTTATTCCTTTTATATCTTTTTCGGAAAGTTTTGGGATGTTAACATTGAGAACAACTCCTTTTGGCAATCCTTTATTAAGACATTGTATAACAATAGCTTTGATGAACTTTCTTGCTGGTTCAAAATCAGCATTTAATGCATAGTCCAGCAATGAAAATCCGATAGATGGAATTCCAAGTGTACCAGCTTCCACAGCAGCACTCATGGTTCCACTATAGATAACATTAATAGCAGAGTTGCTTCCGTGGTTAATTCCACTTACACATAGGTCGGGCTTGCGTTTCAAAAGTTCATTTACAGCAATCTTCACACAATCTACAGGTGTTCCGCTACAGCTAAATTCAGTTTGAGGATCTTCTTCTTTTACAGTTATCTTATTACAATAAAGAGTGTCGTTAATCGTAATAGCATGACCCATCCCACTTTGAGGAGAATCTGGAGCAACCACATAAACATCACCTATAGAATTCATTATTTCAATGAGCATTCTGATACCTGGTGCGTTTATTCCATCATCATTAGTGATTAATATTAATGGTTTTTTTTGAGGCATGGTTTGTTTAATTTAAAAACAAAAATACTTTTAATATTCTGAATAAAGGAAAGAAAAAAGATTGATTAGATGAAAGCGTCAAAAATAGATATGATTTTATAGGGTCTAATTATTTTGGGAGGTTAAATACATTTTATTTTTTCTCTGGGGTTTAACAAAAAATTAGTATCAAATAAAGAGTATTGGCACGATTTTTTGTATAATTTAGACCTCAACAATAAAAATTGATTTTATGAAGATTTTGAAAAAGAATATTTTAGTTTTACTTCTTGCTGTGCTTGTAGCCACTGCTTCTTGCAGTTTTACAACCAAGGAGTTTAACGATCCGGATAAAGATAGACTTCTTATTGACCTTATTACGTACGTCCTGCAAAAAGGTCATTATAGTCCCAAAGACATGAATGATGAGTTTTCAAAGAATGTATACGATGATTTTATCAATAGAATTGATCCTCTAAAGCGATTCTTTTTGGCTTCAGATATCGAAGAATTTAATCAGTATAAGCTAGAGATCGATGATCAAATAAAGGTTAAAGAACTCACTTTTTTCAATTTGGTTTTTGACCGATATATGGAAAGAATGGAAGAAGTGAAAATTATGTATCCAAAGATTTTAGATGTTCCTTTTGATTATACAATTGCTGAAATAATTGATGTTGATTACGACAATACACCATTTGCCAATTCCAAAGAGGAGTTAAAAGAACGTTGGAGAAAACAGTTGAAATTTTCTACTATTTCCAATTATTATGATACTATTGAAGATAATGGTAAAAAGCCAAAAGACTTAGGAGATGAATTTGAAGATGATGAAAAAACAGTTGTTTTAGAAGAACCAAAAAGCCTAGAAGAAATTGAGGTAGAGGTAAGAGAAAGTTCAAAAAATTCCTTGGATGAATATTTTGATTTTACTGAAGATTTAGAGCGCAAAGATTATTTTGCCATTTTTCTAACGACTATAGTTGAAGAATTTGACCCCCACACTAATTATTTTGCGCCACCGGATAGAGATCGATTTGACCTGCGGATGTCTGGTAAACTGGAAGGTATTGGAGCAAGACTTCAGAAGAAAAATGATTATGTAAAAGTAATCGAAGTGATAAGTGGTGGGCCTGCTTGGAGTGGTGAGCACATTGAAGTTGGAGATCTTATTATGAAGGTGAAACAGGAGGATGAAGAGGAATCTGTGAGTATAGTTGGAATGCGACTGGATGATGCAGTTAAGCTAATTAAGGGCCCCAAAGGAACTAAAGTGACGCTAACCATTAAACGAGTAGACGGTTCTATTGAAGAAGAAACCATCATCAGAGATGTAGTTGAGTTGGAAGAAACCTATGCTAAGTCTACAATAATTCAAAAAGAAGAAAAACATTTTGGATTGATCAACCTTCCTCAGTTTTATTTCGACATGAAAGATTATAAAGAACGAAATGCAGCTAGTGATGTTGAAAAGGAAATTGTTCGCTTAAAAGAGCAAGGCATTGAAGGACTCATTTTAGATTTACGGAATAATGGCGGTGGATCTCTTAGAACTGCTGTAGAAATTGCAGGTCTTTTTATTAAAGAAGGCCCTGTGGTTCAGGTAGCATCTACCGGATCTAAAAAAGAGGTTCTTAAAGATAGAGATGACGCCATAGTTTGGGATGGCCCATTAGTGATCTTGGTCAATGAGCTTTCTGCTTCAGCTTCCGAGATTTTAGCTGCTGCAATGCAGGATTACAAACGTGCTATTATTATTGGTAGTGAACAAACGTATGGTAAAGGAACGGTTCAAAATTTAATAGACCTCAACCAATGGCTTCGTAAAAACGATATGGGCGATATGGGGGCTTTAAAATTGACAACTCAGAAATTTTATCGCATTAATGGTGGTTCAACACAATTAGAAGGTGTTAAAAGTGATGTGGTTATGCCAGATCGTTATAGTTATTTTGAAGTTGGCGAAAGAGATTATGACAATCCGCTTCCTTACGATAAAATTGATAAGGCAGAATATGATGTTTGGAGTGATTATATTGACTATGAAGAAACAATCAGTAAAAGTGTTGCTCGTATGGAAAAAAGTGAGCAGCTAATGTTGATTGAAGAAAATGCAAGGTGGATTAAAAAACGTAGGGATGAAACGACAGTTGTTTTAAATTATAATGAGTATAAAATAGATTTAGAAAAACGGATTGAAGAATCAGAGAAATTTGAAGCTATTGACGAATATGATAATAAGTTAACCTATCAATCACTTCCCTATGAAATTGAATTGATGAAACAAGACACAACACTTATTGAAAAACGAAAAAGATGGCATAAAGATTTGAGTAATGATATTTATGTTGAAGAAGCAGTTCATGTATTGGAAGACCTTAAAATAAGCAACATAAAAAGAGCTAAAGTTGCCAATATCAAAAATTAGATTTTTTATAAATTTTAATTTAATATTTATTGAGTAATTTTACTATGTGAAAAAAAATAAAAAAATAGCTAATCCTTCAAGACCAATAGAAGGAGGATTAACAAAAATTGCGCTCCATAAGTTTAAGAAAAACATATGGGGCGTTTTGAGTTTTAGTTTTTTGCTAATTTGTGTTTTAGTGGCTATTTTTGCCTATGTTTTATCACCAGACAATTCTCAGAATGCCAATCAGATGCATTTGTCAATCCACTCAAAAGAGCCTGGTTTTAAAGTTAGTATTCTTACGATTCCTTCAATAGAAGAACAGCAAAAGTCTTTTTCAGATCTTTTATTTGGAAAGAAAACAACTTCAGCAGAAGTGCCAATTTCAAATTTTACGATTGAAGAAAATACCTTTGCTATAGTTGAATATACTTCAGACGGGGAGGGGCTTCAAAAGGAATATCCACTTTCACTATTTCCCAAAGCAAGCAAATTAGAAGATATTCCGAAACACTATATTTCAGAAAGAACTTTTTTTTTAGGAACCGATAAATATGGACGTGATCTTTTAAGTAGAATGCTTATTGGTATCCGAATTTCACTAGCTATTGGTTTTGTTGCGGTATTTATTTCCTTGGTAATTGGTATTTCTATGGGAGCTATTGCAGGATATTTTGGTGGAAAAGTAGATGCTGTTATTATGTGGATCATAAATGTTACTTGGTCCATTCCAACGCTATTATTAGTGATTGCGATTACACTAGCTCTAGGAAAGGGATTTTGGCAGGTTTTTATCGCAGTTGGACTTACCATGTGGGTTGAAGTAGCTCGTGTTGTACGGGGGCAAGTAATGGGAGTAAAGAAAATGCAATATGTAACCGCTGCTATTACTTTGGGCTATTCCGATTTTAGAGTAATTTTTAAACATATTTTACCCAATATTATGGCTCCAGTGATCATTATTTCTGCCGCTAATTTTGCAGGTGCAATTTTAATTGAAAGCGGCCTTAGTTTTTTAGGAATTGGAGCACAACCTCCCATGCCTAGTTGGGGAGGGATTATTAAAGATCATTATGCGTATATTATTTTAGGAAAGCCCTATTTAGCTATAATACCAGGGATTGCCATTATGAGTTTAGTGACAGCTTTTATGCTTATGGGGAATGCCTTACGAGATGCTTTGGATGTTAAAACAGCCTAACGGTTTATAAAATTAGAAGCATCTAATCGAATAAAAATAAAAAGGAGGATGGTAAAGCCCCACAGGCCTGATCCACCATAACTAAAAAAGGGGAGCGGGATACCAATTGTTGGAAGAAGTCCAGTAACCATACCTATATTTATAAAGAAATGTATAAATAGAATGGATGCTACACTATAACCATAGACCCTACTGTATTGTGACTTTTGTCTTTCAGCTAAAATAAGGATACGTAGAATTAATGCTAAAAAAAGCAAGATTACTCCAACACTTCCTATAAAGCCCCATTCTTCTCCAACTGTACTAAATATATAATCGGTGTCTTGTTCGGGGACAAATTTCCCTTTTGTTTGAGTGCCTTGGAGCCACCCTTTACCAGTCCATCCTCCACTTCCAATTGCTATCTCACTCTGGTTGGTATTATAGCCAATTCCTTTGGTGTCCACATCTTTTCCCAAAACAATATTGAAACGATCGCGATGCCGTTGTTCTAAGACATTTTCAAAAATATAATTCACTGAAAGAGAAAATCCTATTAATGTTAAAGCAATGATTCCATATCTAAATATCTTAGGGCGTTTTTTCCGATTCTTAAAATAAATAAGTCCAGTAATC
>Ga0164313_10003239_pt1 | contig 14531 bp, 9 predicted proteins | sample GuaBasSedimGuay4_FD_113735 | JGI IMG/M metagenome (GOLD analysis project Ga0164313, IMG submission 113735) | Subseafloor sediment microbial communities from Guaymas Basin, Gulf of California, Mexico - Guay4, Core 4569-4, 0-3 cm | ecosystem: Environmental > Aquatic > Marine > Hydrothermal vents >... | reverse complement strand
ATCATGTTGCAGGCACAGGCAGAAAAAGCCTGGGAAATATGGAATTCTGAACTCTGAAAAATGCTATAAAAAAAGCCCCTGCTTTTGGGCAGGGGCTGGAGATAAATAGTATATTCTTATTATTTTTTGATCACATCAGAACTCTTCCTTTTCGGAACTTCACGGTCGATAGGAGCTTTTCTTAATGTGCTCTTATCCTGTACTTCAAAATGTTTGAGTGGAATCACTTCCTCAACGGAATTGCCATCATTTGAGGTCCGTTGTTCTACTACATGGCCATTATACAATGTCCCATTCTGATAATATAATCCTTCTGCCTGATTGTTCGGGTCAGCATCCCTGGCAAGGCCACGCTGTAGCTTTTCGTTATAATCAGCGGCTATCACATCTTCCGGCAAGCTTTTGTTCTCAAAACCTGCACGTTTCCCGATGGCGATCCAGCTAAATTGGATATTGCTTTTTCCATTGTTGTTTTCTTCAACCCTGAAGCCGTCAGAATCAACCTGATCAAGGTATACTCCTTCTGATTTCCCGATTGGGGTGATGGTAACGATAACGGGTTCAGATGATGAAACAATATTTGCAAAGGCATCATCGAAGACGATGTTGGATTTCCCATTCTGCATCTGGCCAATACCGTAGGTCTGCACCGTCATTTCTGGTGATACCAGGGTATACATTACATTATTGTGTCCTGAGTTGTCCATTTGAAGGTGCACATCAGCTCCTGTGCGGTATACATCACCTTTGGCATAGACGCTGTAGTTTTCGCCTTCAGCATACAATCCATAAACTTCTCCATTGATATGTGCACCAAAAAGATCACCAAATACACCAATCCCTATATCGCTCATTGGCTCTGTCTGGGATTTACCGGTACCATTTGCGGTACCACCATTGAAGTACCCACCATATATTTGATTTGAGCTGGTCCTGTATCCAAGAGAACCCCAGTCGCCTGATCTGATTAGCCCAAGTACACCACCGGTTCGTTGATTTGCATTCTGAGAATAGCCGGCAACACCGAAACCATAATCAACACCAACATTATTATATCCCATTACACCACCAATAGCCTGTGTTGCTCCATATCCGCCTCCGCTTTCTGAGGAGTTCCATACGCCATGCCCGACAATAGCAAAGTCGCCATTATCCAGGTTCTGGCTTGTTCCACCAAGGGAACCATATACGCCGGCATCAGTTGTACCAAGGGCACCAAAAAATGGTTCAGAATTGTATTGTCCGTACACACCATAATTTGCTGTCCCGATACCACCAAAATTAGGATCGCTTGCTGCGCCGTCTTGTCCGTACACACCCCAGTCGGTGCCGGTACCGTCTAAGCCGAGGCGACCATGATGTCCGGTAATTCCGGCTTCACCATAGGCGCCTGAATTGGCGCTACCCAGGCTACCCCTGTTACCCTGCGTTGGGGTAAGATAGAACTCACCATAGGCACCATGAATATCGGTTCCCAGGTATCCAAAGTTTGAGTAATTGTCATTCTCACCGTAAACACCGCTACCCTGTCCAAGGTCCCAGCCACCAATGGCCAGTGTTTCAGTTGATGTAGAAGTGCCAGCAGAAGTCGCTGCGTTAATACCCCTTGAGCCAGTTGATTCTGAGTTATTATCGATATACATGGCCGATGAAGCAGCATCAGAGAGCAAAACGTAAGCCTGTACTGTACCAATGTAATTATGCCATACACGTCCGGCCTGACTTACTCCCCACAGATCCTCATTGGGATCCGCTGTAATACTCAGATAAGGCACAGTGGCCGGAGCATCGACATGAAGTTTGAACATTGAGCTTCCTGCATAACCAAAGCGAACCATGGGTTCATAATTGGTTTCACCATTTATGAATACCTTCCCCGGTCTTCCGCTAACATAGATACTGTCGTAAGCCCAAACAGGTCCGTCAACTTCCAGGTCTGTTCCGGGTGTTGTTGTACCTATCCCAACTTCACCAATTGTGTAATAGATGTCGCTTCCAGTCGGGGTCCAATAACCACCTATCTCGCTGGCATCTTTCAGACGTTCCCAGCTAGCTGAGGCAGGTGTGCCCGCGTTATAGTAAAAACCCGGCGTATTGTCCGTTTGAAAAACAACCAGGCCTGTCGGCGGGTTACTTATGGCGTTCCGTTGCGTCAGGTCCATCCTTGGAAACAGGAAACCTTTTGATGTCGACTGCACATCCAGCATGGCAGACGGGTCGGCGGTTGCTGAAGCATTATCAGATACAAGAACCTGTGAGATCACAGGAGGAGTTGCAAACACAAAGATCAATGCAAGGATGATGGGGTAAAGTAGCTTCTTCATGGTGATATTTTTGTTTATTATTATCTAAGTACAAATATATATCCATAAAGTGGTTAAAATAATACGTTAATGTACTGAACTCTAACTACGTAAATATTACAAGTGTATAGATGAAACCCACCATAGCAGGCATAAAAAAAACCCTGCCATACCGGTAGGGTTTCAAATATTTTTTTTCATATGAAAGTAGGATCACTTGCCTTTATCCGTAGTATTCTTGCTTTCTTTAACTTCTTCGATCTCAGGAAGCTTCGATTTAGCATCTTTACTGAGGATAATCCTGTTCATTTTTGTCTCAGGAGCCGCTCTCTCAATCTCATTATTTTCTGTACGTGGCTGGCCAGGAGCCTCGCCAAGGTGGAGCTCACCATTCTGATAATACAGTCCTTCTCCTTGGGGTTCATTCGGGTTACCATCATTGGATAATCCCTGATCTATCTTCGAGCTGTAATCAGCTGAAGTCACTTCAGAAGGCAAACTCACATTTTCATAACCGGTTCGTTTACCAATGGCGATCCAGCTGAATTGAACACTGCTTTTCCCACTGCGGTTCTCAGCCACTCTGAAGCCTTTCCCATCTACCTGTTCGAGGTGCACACCTTCGGTTTCTCCAATTGGTGTAATCGTGACAATGATAGGCTCGCTATCGGATACTATATTTGAAAATGCTTCATCAAATTCAATTCCGGCCTTTCCATTCTGTAACTGGCCAATACCATAAGTTTGTATCGTCATCTCAGGTGTTACCAGAGTATACATGATGTTGTTTTGTCCGCTGTTGTCCTGCTGCAAATGGACATCAGCTCCTGTACGATACATATCGCCTTTTGCGAAAACACTATAATTAGCACCTTCTGCATAAAGGCCATATATATTCCCATTTATGTGAGCACCAAAAAGATCGCCAAAGGCACTAATAGCCATACTTGATATGGGTTGCGATGAATTCTTACCACCACTTCCGCCATTATCTACAATGCTGTTGGAGAAGTAACCTGCAGTCATGCTTCCGCTACCTGGCCTATAGGCTAATGATCCCCAAATATTGGCACCATTATCAGATCCGAGCACTCCCCCTCTATTTCTATCACCTCCATCAGTCTGTGTATATCCAGCCACGCCAAAAGTATATTGGGCTGCAGTACCGGTATTGATCCCTAACACGCCTCCTCGGGTATCATCGTAAGCAAAACTACTACCATCATCACCACTACCATTAACACCATATCCTTTAACACCAAAATCTCCATCTGAGTTAGAACCAGCAAGTTCTCCTCTGGCTCCTGCATCAGTATACCCTAAGCGTCCAATATGTCCATCATCATGTTCACCATAAGCCCCACTGCTACTGGATCCTAAAGATCCCCAGTGCTGGTTGGAATGCATACCGTATGCACCATGGTTGGTGGTCCCCAATCCACCATAATTTGGATTGCTTGCAGAGCCGTCGTCTCCATAGGCTCCATACTCATTATTTGCCCCTGGGCTGTCTGAACCAAGCGATCCCCAGTAGTCAGTACCAGTCGCCGTACCATCTGAATTGAAACCTGAAACTCCACTGTATTGTCTTCCCAGGGATCCTCTATGTCCATTACTATGTTCGCCGGAAACACCGTGGTATTCAGTACCAACCCAGCCTTTATTGTCATGGTTTTGATTTATTGCAAATATCGCAGTAGCATCTCCTTCAACAAAAACTCCAATCCCTGCCGGCGTAGTAAGTCCCGTATTTGTTAAAGAAACCTGGATTCCATAAGCATATGTTGATGCATCACCGTTAGTGTTTATGATTGACAGAGCCGGATGAGCGGCAGCTGATCCTAGTCGATAGGCCGAAGTTGCAGACCCATAATACTGATGCCACACTCTTCCAAATGGAGTAATTCCCCACTGGTCTTCATATGGATCCGCAGCTATCTGAAAATAAGGGTTCGTTGCTGGTGCCCATATATATGTTCTGAACATTGCAGAACCTGCATAACCATATCGAATACCTGGTGAATAACTTGATTCAGCATTCAAAAATATTTTACCCGGTCTACCCGTGATATACACACTATCGTATTCAAACATGGATGCCCCGGAAACGTGAAAATCGCGAGAAGGAGTTGTTGTGCCTACACCAACATTTCCTGAAGTATAATACAAACTGCTGCTGGCACCCGGAGACCAATACCCTCCAATTGTAGTGGCATCTGTAATGCGCTGCCAGTCTGGTGTGGCAGCTGTTCCTGTATTATAATAAAACCCGGCAGTGTTGTCTTCCTGGAAAATGACAAGACCAGTCGGAGGACTTGTGATTGCATCACGCTCAGTTTCGGTCATACGCGGGAACAGAAATCCTTTGGAGTCAGACTGTACATCCAACATGGCTGAGGGGTCTGCCACAGCAGAACCATTATCTGAAATTACAACTTGCGATGAGACATTCAGGGCCAATACAATGAGACCCAGGACACTAATAAAAGATAGGATTTGTTTTTTCATGGCGATGGTTTTGATCGTAATTTATCAATAACAAACTTAAATATATATTAAATACTGTAACTTTTCGCAACTAATATTTAACAACAATTAAATGTTAATAAAAAAAGCTCCGGCTTTTCTGCCGGAGCTTGAATAGTAGTTTTAAAATTTCTTAAAACAGATAACTTGATTTTATCTACAGTTTTTTATCTTCTGTAGCTTCCTTATTTTCAGAAGGTTCATTGAATGACTCCTCGGTCTTAAAAATCTGCTTCTCCTTAATCTCAGGAGCCGATCTCTCTATCGTAGCTCCCTCAGTTGGGCTTGGCTGACCAGGAGCCTGACCAAGGTGCAGTTCGCCATTTTGATAATACAGGCCTTCTCCAGCAACTTCATCCGGGTTTCCATCGTTCGATAATCCCTGATCAATCTTATTCGTGTAATCAGAGGATGTGACGTCGGCTGGTAAGCTTATATTTTCATACCCTGCACGTTTCCCGATGGCGATCCAACTGAACTGCACACTGCTTTTTCCACTGCGATTCTCAGCTACTCTGAAACCTTTTCCATCTACTTGTTCCAGGTGTACGCCTTCAGACTCTCCAATTGGTGTAATGGTGACTATGATAGGTTCACTTCCTGACACTATGTTTGAAAAAGCTTCGTCAAAATCGATTCCGGCTTTTCCATTTTGCAATTGGCCGATACCGTAGGTCTGTATTGTCATTTCCGGCGATACAAGTGTATACATGATGTTGTTCTGACCGCTATTGTCCTGTTGCAGATGCACATCAGCACCGGTACGATACATATCTCCTCTTGCGAAAACACTATAGTTGTTTCCCTCTGCATATAAGCCATATACTCCTCCACTAATCTGTGCACCAAACAAATCGCCATAGGCACTTATGGCCATGGCTGAAACAGGACTTGAGAAATTCTTATTACCATTTGTTCCACCTGTAATGGGTGCAGCTGAAAAATATCCTGCACACCATGCACTGCCGGAGTTTCTTAAGTATCCAAGTGAGCCCCAGTAATTAGCTCCGGCATCGGCTCCGAGTACACCACCTCTTCTAGTATTGCCAGTCCCTGTTGGTGAATATCCGGCCACTCCAAAAGTATATTCTGCGTCATCGGTATTAGTACCATAAACGCCTCCCCTGGTTTGGTTCCAGACAAATCCACTCCCATCATGACCACTATCGTCAACACCATATCCTTTTACGCCATAATCTCCATTTACATTTACGGTTGTATTTAATGCTCCAAGAACGCCTGATGTTGATCTTCCCAAGTATCCAAAGTGTTCAGTTGTTCCATGTATTCCGTATGCACCGCCATTAGTGGTTCCCAAACTGCCACGGTTCCCTGTACTATGTTCTCCACTAACACCATTATATTCTGTTGCCATCCAACCTTTATTATCGCGATGTTGGTTAAGTGCAAATAAACCCGTACCATCGCCCTCAACAAAAACTGTAATCCCAGCCGGAACTGTATCAAGACTTGTTGTGGGAATATTTGGCAAACTAACTTGTATCCCATAGGATATATTACGAATAGTGTTAGCTGTATTTAAAATAGAAAATGAAACATGAGGTGCACCGGAATTCAGAACATATGCTGCTGCTGTCGTACCTTGATAGTCATGCCAAACCCTACCGGTGGGTCGCATACCCCATATTTGAGAATAAGAATTAGATCCAAAAAAGATGTAGGGATTTGTCGTTGATGCACCCCAGGTAAATAAATTGAACAACGATGACCCTTCATATCCAAAATGGATTCCCGCATCATAATTTGTTTCAGCATCGACCATTATTATGCCCGGGCGGCCATCAACATGAAGCAGCTCCGAAGGAGAGCTAGTACCTATGCCAACATTCCCAGATGAATAATAAAGGTCGCTGCCTGTAGGAGTCCAGTAACCGCCAATATGCGTAGCATCAGTGATCTCCTGCCAGTCAGGTGTGCCAGCTGTTCCTGTATTAATATATACACCAGCTGTGTTGTCGATCTGGTAGATAATCATACTGGTTGGTGGACTAACAATTGCATCCCTCTGTCCCATTGTCATTCTTGGGAAGAGAAATCCCCTGGATGTTGATTGTACATCAAGAACAGAAGCCGCATTAGCAGTTGTGGATCCGTTATCTGAAATTACGATCTGACCAGATACATTTGGAGATATTACGAGCATGCCCGCTAACATCATAAAGATGAGAAATTGATTTTTCATAATTTTGGTTTTATCAAAAACTTGATCGTGGTTTTGGGGTTATAAAAACATTCGTGTCTTAAAGTCTCTAAAATTCGCCTTTTTTTCTTAAAACATTCTACGTGCTAACCATGAAAAAGTTCAGTATAAACACGTAATTTCATGCAAAAAAAGAAATATTGTTATATATATCCAAGTGTATTGACGATAAATAACAAGTTTTTTATGACAAAGAACCTATTATACCCGCAATGCAATTGAAACCCAGAAGACTTATAAAAGTACTGGGTCCCGGCCTATTGTACGCAGGTGAAGCCATTGGGGTTTCGCATCTGATACAATCCACACGTGCAGGGGCCGGTTTCGGGTTCGATCTGATCTGGATACGCATCCTCCACGGAGCTCTTGTGATGCCTGGCGGCGGGGAGGACCTTTAGGTTTAATCATCTCCTTTCAGCATGGCTTTCAGCACTTCGAGGTCATAAAACACCTCCTCCAGGAGGTTATTCCTGTCGAGAACCATGAATGCAGGCAGCTGCTTGATACCTGCTCCGGTCATCAGAGAACCTCCGGTCTTGAAACCGGCCTGCAGGCCAAAGGGGGCTTTTTCTTCGATCAGCACGCCCATTTCCCCTTCAAGTTCATAGTCGGGAACAAGGATCACCGGCAGGCGGACCTGGTTTTCTGTCACAAAAGCATATAAACCTGTTACTGCAGCCACAGAAGCAGGACATTCGGTCGAAAACAGCGCCAGCACCTTGCGCATGCCCTGAAACTGGTCGAGACTGCGAACATTGCTGAACTGTGGGCCAAAGAACACATTGAATGTGTATGGCATAGAGAGAGGCCTGAGCTTACTGCTAACATATTGATCACATTTCACATAATCGATATACTTCGCAACAAGTGTTGATGCAAGATCCAGCTCGTCGGTTTTCATACAATAAGCCAGGAAGAAATTTGCCACTTCCCGCTCACCCATCAACGGTCCAAGCCTGGTCATCCAGAGATCGATATCATACTCCATAGCCTGCTGCAAACCTCCATCACGTTCAATTACAATTTGGTTCATTTCAAGATAAGCACCGGCCAGTTTTGCAATATAATATGAGTTATACAAGGCATCATAATGGGCATCAATAAACGATAGTATATCCTCTTTCCAGATGGCCATCTGATCCTTATTTTCCAGTATTTTAGCCCTACGGAGTCGTATTTCGGCCTGTATAAAAACTTCGGCAAAAGGAGCAGCAACATCTGCCTCCCGGCTGATTTGGCTTTCTATTAAGCCGGATAATTCTTCCCTTGACTTTATTTTGTTAAGAGAATCACCTGTATTCAAAAAAACCTGAAGCAAGGAATCAGCATAACCGAGGTCCGACAAATATTCATAATAGGCCTCATTCTCAGGCTCACATGTAAATTTTGGAATATCGCCCCATTCGATACATACGGGATCATGTTGAAGGATGAGTGGATAGGATTTGTATTCCTCTGCCTTTATCGTGCAAAAACCATGATAGTCGGTAAAAAAATCGATCTCACCACCCGGCATCGATCTGATGCTCCCAAGATCCAAGTTTTCAAACCCATTAAAGCCTGTGAAATAGACCTTTACATTCTGAGGATAAGGGCTTTTTCCTACGACACTTATCAGGTCCTGTCCCGTCAGGGAATGGAGGGAAAAGAAGCCAATAAGAAGACTGAGTAGTATATTTTTCATTGCTTGCTTGTTTCAAGCAGCAAGTTAATGAAAATCCTTGATCAGCAAAATCTACTCTACCGGTGTCGAATAAGTTGCTTCCCTGGCAGCAGCCTCCTTCAACCATTGCGGTACTACGGTCAACATGAACTCATCCTTCTCTGCCTGTAGCTTTTCTACCGGGAGGTTTATGAAAGCATGTGCTTTGGCCTTGGTAGCGATATCAGGATATGGGATCTCGTCAGTATGTCCATATGTGGCAAGCAGCCTGGCAAGCATGACACGCGCTTCCTGGGCCTGGTCAATCGCTTTTCCTACCACCCTTGATATCTCAACAGGTGAATGGAATGATCCGCCGTGGCTGGCCGCTGCATAATCCCAATACCATTGGGCTGCCCTGATCTTGTACAGAATATCTTTCATCTCGGCTTCGGTAGCACCGGCATCCCAGGCAGCTTTTGCCTCTACATGTGCGCGAACGATCTGTATCTCGGCCCGGTCGCGAATCTCAATTACCTTACGCTGGCGGTCATAAACGTTCTGGACAAGGGTCGCTTCGCTCTGACGGTGACATACCTGGCAGGATGATGCGACATACTTTAAGGGGCTTGTCATATGGTGGTTTGTAAATTTCTGTCCTCCTTCACTGTGATAAGGCATATGACAATCGGCACAAGACACACCACGTTCATAGTGGATCCCTGTCATAAATACCTCATATCCGGGATGCTGAGCCTTTAACATAGGTGCCTTGCTTATAGCATGCGTCCAATCTGCAAATTCGATATCATCATAATACTTAAGCATGGCTTCAGCAGAAAAACCGTCCTTCCATGGGAAGGTCAGGTATGGAACTCCTTCAACAGGAACTTTCTTATTGAAATAATATTCGACATGGCATTGAGCACAAACCAGCGAACGCATCTCCTGGTGAGTAGACTTGGTAATATCCTTACCTATGCTTTCAAAGGCTTCGATGAGTGCTGGCCTGGTAATGCGCAGATCCATGGTATTTGGATCATGGCAATCGGCACAACCAATAATATTCACAATCTCAGGGCCTTTTGATGCCCATTTCCCTGCATAGAAATCAGCGATCCCATGCTCACTCATCAGACGGGGTACATCAGGACTTTTGCAGGTCCAGCATGTATTTGGCATGGGTCCGTCATCCGGTCCCTTAGGGGCTCCTGTCCTGAGTGTTTTCTGCATATCCTCGATGGCATAAAAATGCCCCCTACCCTGGTTATAATCCTTGGAAAAGCCATAGCCTGCCCATAAAACCACCAAACGTGGATCTTCCTCGAGCATATCTATCATAGCATTTCCGTTGTATAGGGTCTTGAGAGAAGTATCCTCTGTTCGATAATATGATTCAAACTCCCGGGGGTAATTTTTACCCCACTCTTCATTTCTGGGTTCGTAGTCACTCAATTTGACTACCGGTTTGTTCACAAAAATGGCTTCGGCCCTGCGCTCTGTTACTGAAGATGCCAGCAGGCCCAGCAGGAAGACAATGACAAGGGTTAGCAGGAACAATGACCAATTTACCCACGCTTTTCTTTTAGATTTCATGTTTCTTAGGTTTTTATCTTAACACTATTATTTTTTCATCAGTTTATCAAGCCAGTTTGGCACAGGACTTTCCGGGCCCGGTACACGGGCAAAGGGCACGCTCGAAAGGCTATGTACCCTTCCATGAGGTGTTTCCCTGTGACATTCCCAGCACTGCCTTTCATTGAAACTCTTAAAATATGTATCCGTTACTGCCAATAAGCGGGAGTTGTGAACCAGGTCGCCATGGCAACGCAGGCAGTTCTTATGGACTACTCTTTTCCCTTCTTCCCGGATAAAGATGGTCTGAGGCTCCATCCGCATGGTGAACATGGCAGCATGGCGCATCCCGTCCTTGGCTTTAAAATAGTACTTATTGAAGACGTTGTTGTGGGGAACGTGGCAATCATTGCAATGGGCATGTTCACGGTGAGAGCTGTGCGACCAGGTCGCAAATTCAGGTGCCATGATGTGGCAATTTACGCAGGTCTCCGGATTATCCGACAGGTACGATACCGCATTGGAAATATAGACCAGATAGAAAAAGAGCCCCAACATTGCACCGGAAATAACCGCAGCAATCTTTCCCCAGCCCTGTGGTGGCACAAAGAATCGAAACAATTTAGTCATTATATCCAGGCTTTATTAATCAGGTAATTGTGTACCATAATTCATATTGCAGTCAAAGATACGATATCAAGTAGATATTTATCAAGAGATATAGTAATTTATAAGAACTCTAAATTATTTGCGTTTCTTCCGATATTTCCTAATCCAGAGCACTGTGCCAGAGATCATTATAAGAAGTGCACTTAAGCCATAAAGAGGGATGAAAAGGATATAAAAATCACCGATCAGCGGTTTGAAAAGTCTTGCAGTATGCATTTCGAGTGCAACATTCCATAGGGGAATACGGGCACTGCTTATGACTAGTGGCATATCAGGAAATTTTTCACTATGTCCCAGAGGCAAAACACCGGAATTATAGTCAAATACATATTCCCTCCCCCACTTATCAATATGGTAGCCGGAGGTCATGTTAGCACTGATCGGATTTGCCAGTCCTGACGGACGGGCATAAGGCATCTGCGTGTAGTGGTCAAGGATCAAAGCGCCTTCAGGTTCCCACTGGTAGAGGCCGGAAAAAGAACCAACCAGGATATTGCCATTGGGATGGTAATCAAATACATTATACCCCATCACCGAAGCCGGGGGTTGGGGGAAAACAAACTCCGGTCTGGTTTTCAGTGATTGCTCCATTCGAAAAATACCTTCAGAAGTAGCCAGGTAAACATTATTATGCTTTTCATCTATCAGGATACGTCTCAATAGGTCGTACCAGGGGTACCCATCATCCAATACTGAATATGGAATCTTGCCAACCCTGTCCGTTGCAATAACAATTAAAAGAGGCGGGCGAAGAAACATACCTGTAAAAATGGTCATTGTCAGAATCAACACCAACCATATCCCTATCTTGTTGTGCCATTTAATGGAGAACTTATTCCATGCGGCGAGCCTATTCGTGGGCTTTGCATGCCGTTTCCTCCTTCTCATCATGCGGGGAAAGAAAAAATAAATCAATCCTGAAATAGTAAGAAACACAAAGACAAGGGCCACAAAGTCGACAAGAAGTTTGCCTGCGACACCGTATATCTCACCACTGTGGATCACCCATAGTGTCTTGAACAGCCCGACCTTATTGTCGTATCCCAGCGGTGGAAGGATGGGTGCATATTCAAACTCCGGGATACCTTTCAGTGGCATTTTCCATAAATGCGATCGCGTCATAATCCACAATGAATCCCGACTTTGTGCAAGATCCACTACGTGACGGTCATCATGGGGAATGCACAATCCCTTCCAGGCCTGATCGCCAGGTACAAATTTGTACAAACCAAACCTTGTACCACAGAAATATTCGCCCTCCTCGGTCTTTAAAAGGCAATTGACCTTATGGTGATCTGCTCCCGCAGGAAACCCTTTTCTCAGGTCCTTCCATGAAGTATCACGAATATCGAATTCCCAAACACCGGTATTTCCGAAAAACCAGCTAAGATTAGAGTCAATGCAAATGGAACCTCTGAGGGCTGCATTATTCCAATTATCATAACGGTGTTCTGATGGAAGGTATGTGCGGTCGAGATCCAGGGATGAAACAAGGTGCCTGTGATTCAGCACCACTCCTGAAGCAGCCCACAGGATAATAAATACAGCAATCAGCAGCGAGGGCCATTTGTGCAACTTCTTCATCAAATTTCTTTTTCGCCTTTTGCCCATGGCCCTCGCAACTGAAAATTACTATTTGCTAAATAGTGTTGGATTAAAGGCAAGCATTACCCATGCCCAGTTGGCTACCTTTCCTTTGTCTCCGCCTTTCAGGGCTTCCATGGAGGCTGTAGCAAACATTTGCGAATATCCTGCTTTTACGGCAAGTCCGTCGGCCAGCTGGTATGCCAGTCCGATATCTGCTTCGAGTCCAAGGCGATTGGGCATATCCTTTGTTGGATCATCCCTGTCGATTATGGTAGCTGCTGAACAGAAATTATGCACTGTCAATACGCCGGAGAATTTTTTCTTCTTATAAATGAATGAAAGGTAAAGGTCACGCAAACCAACATTGCTGTTATGGTTCCCAACATAAAAATAGTCCATGTGACCGTTAAATTTATGATTGGTTCCATAAAAGGGTGTGAATGAATTGTTTTTGTTAAAGGTAGAATCCTTCATATCCTTCTCACTGGTACCTGAGAGGTATTCAAAACCGAGCAACATGGCAAAGGCATCGGTAAAATTGAATTTAACATCGGCAGCAAAATAGAATGCGCTCAGTGAAAGATCTTTGTGATCTGTTCCTCCCTGATAATAAAAAGCACCATTAACGGCTATCTTTTTTACAGCGTATGAAAGCCTGGTACCTATTGTCTGGCTGAACAGGGTTTGGTAGGTAGAGTCTTTCTTGAAATACTCCATTCCATTGTTTAAGAACAAGACGCTAAATGAAAAATCATTGATTTTTTTATGCAGCCACAGGTATTGAAAGGTCTTATAATTCCCTTTCAGCATATAATCTGTTCCATACAGATTCTGCTTTTCCTGGTTCCATGCAAAACCGGCATCGATCCTGATCGCATCATTGCTGAAGCGAAGAATAGCCGCATCATGGCTCCTGCCCTGTTGGGCCCAGTCGACATTGCCAAACATCCTGGCGTCATCATATACGATCTCCTGCCGCCCGGCCTTCAATGAAAAGGACTCAGTAAAAAAGTACTGACCCCACGCCTGGTGTAGTGATGAACGGTTATCGTAGGCATTCAGCTGTGGGACATCGCCCCAGGTCCTGACGTCCTGCAGGCTGATACCAAGTTTGAATTTCTTTGCTCCATAATCGAAATTCAAGCGGGTTCTCTGGGAAATGAAGAAAGCCGGTTTGGCATCAGTGGCAGGCAATGTCTTATACCCGTGACGGTATTCAGCTCTCGGCCTCAACTGGGCAGAAAATTTAAACTGTGCATTTGCCTCTGCACTGAAGGTCAAGACAAGCAAGAAAATTGCCAGTCTAAGAAATTGTGCATTTTTTTTCATACGGTTTTTGGTTTATGTGTGAATGATTATATCCATTCTTCTGCAATGATATCGCCCCTTATTCCCACTACAGTCTTCTTCACAGGAATCTTCCTTGTAGCATTGGCTACCGCCATCTGTGCCATTTGTATCAATCCGCCACAACAGGGCACCTCCATAATCATTACCTGAAGCGTATTGATCTTAGCTTCATCGATCATGGCGATCAGTTTCTGAACGTAGGTTTCTGTGCCTGAATCTAATTTAGGACATGCGATGGCCAGGCTTTTCCCTTTTAGGTGTTTCGAATGAAAATCACCCATGGAAAAGGCCGAACAATCGGCAGCCAGCAACACATCGGCACCCTGAAAATAAGCTGCGTTGGGGTTAATCAGGTGCATCTGCACCGGCCACTGCATCAGCGTCGAGGGCTGATGACCGGCGGCTGCCGGCGGGGCGCCTTCAGCTGCATTTTTAACAGCATCGGTATCTATATCGAACACTACCGGGGCAGAACCCGGACAGCCACTACTGCAAGCGGGAGAATCATCTTTCTCATGAACTTTCTGTTTTACCTCATCAACGGTAAATCCAAGGTCCTCTTGTTGTTCCAGAAATGAAATAGCTTCTTCCAAAAAGACAGTTTCTCCATGCTCGCGTAAATGTTTCAGATGTGCTACAACGGTGTTGAATCCATGCT
>Ga0164313_10003237_pt1 | contig 14536 bp, 13 predicted proteins | sample GuaBasSedimGuay4_FD_113735 | JGI IMG/M metagenome (GOLD analysis project Ga0164313, IMG submission 113735) | Subseafloor sediment microbial communities from Guaymas Basin, Gulf of California, Mexico - Guay4, Core 4569-4, 0-3 cm | ecosystem: Environmental > Aquatic > Marine > Hydrothermal vents... | reverse complement strand
TTTGAGACTGTGAGGTTAAGCACCGGTCTGGGAATTTTCGACGAAGAACAGCCGACGGCGTGTCCGCCATAGCTTTACGCGAAGGAGGGGGTCATTGCTCACTATCTTGCATGCCAATGCGAGTACCGAGGCAGCCACTCTGCCGACATCAGCCTATGTGCTTTGACCCCCTCGAAGCCAAGTTGACCGCAATTCCTCCTGGATACCCCTTAATATTGCCATTCCGGCCTGACCCCTTCATCCCTTGATCGCACCGGTCCCTATGCCGCGGACGAAGACGCGCATGCCGAAGATGAAGAGAATGATCAGGGGAATGGCCGCGATGATATAGGTGGCCATCATCGGGCCCCATTGCTTCAGGTTGACCCCGTCGAGTTGGTAGAGACGGACCCCGATGGGGTAGAGTTCCTCCCGACCCAGGACAACCAGCGGCAGCACGAAGTCGTTCCAATGATTGATGAAGTCGAGAATGGCCACGGTCACGATGATGGGCGTGCACATGGGAATAACGATGTGAACGATCTGCCGCAGGTCGCTGGCTCCGTCCATCTGGGCCGAGTCAAAGAGATCCTGGGGAATATCCTCGATGAAGTTGCGCAGGAGATAGATTGCGATCACCTGGGCACCGGCCGTGGCCGGGATGATGACGCCCGCAAAGGTCCCAATCATGTGGAGTTCCCTCAGCAGGGCGAAGAGCGGGATCAGGTTGACCACGCCGGGAATGAACATCTGCATCAGAAAAAGCATGAAGAACAGCCGCCCTCCAGGCATCTTGTATCGGCCGAAAAAGTACGCGGCACACAGCGAAACGGTCAGGTTGAAAGCGGTGGAGGTGAATGAAAGAAAGATGGTGACGTAGATCGAACCGCTGACCTGCTTCCACCCGTAGACCCAGTTCTCCCAATGGTAGGGAAAAGTCGGCGTTAGGGGGTCGTTGAAGAACTGGTCGTTCGTCTTGAGGCTGATATTGAGAATCATGTAGAGCGGGAAGAACGCGAAAAAGAGCACCATCAGGATGAAGGCGTGCTTGGGCACCTCCGACCGCTGGTTCTTCAGGCTTCTGGAAATTGATTTGAACATCTGCTCGATCAGGTCGGGTCGCCTATTTGTCCACCCGGACGAATTTCTGGTTCACGAACGTGAGTGCGAGTATGATCAGGAACATGATGATGCCCAGGGAACAGGCATACCCCATCTCCGTCTCCTTGTCGTAGAAGGCCCGCCGGAACATATAGAGCCCGGGCACGAGGCCCACCCCCCCGGGTCCACCGGTATGGCCGAGGAGCACAAGGGTGAGCCCGTATTCCTTGATCGTCCCGATGATCATGAGAATCAGGTTGATCCGGACCTGGGTGAGGATCAGGGGTAATTCCACGCTGAAGAAGGTGCGGAGCGGACCCGCGCCGTCGACCTTCGCCGCATCGTAGATATCGTCGGAGATTCCGGAGAGTCCGGACAGGTAGATGAGAACCCCGATCGTGCCCACCCAGGGGAATCCCCAGATGATGAGCGCGGGAATGATCAACTCCGGTCTCGACAGCCAGGCCGGCGCCGAATCCGCCAGAAACACCCCCCAGCCAAAAGCTCCATCCAGGGCGATCAGAGCGTCCATGAGGCCGGTGAATTCGAGGAATTCGTTGAGGATGCCGAAGTTGGGATCAAAGAAGTATTTCCAGATCAGGATCATCACGATGCCCGGGATGATCATGGGAATGACAAAAAGCACCCGATAGAAGTAGCCGGATCGCGTACTCTTGAGGCGGTGAATGACAACCGCCGCCGCAATCGACGGGATCATTTTGAAGAGGTTCGCGAATACCAGGATCGCGACCACATAATAGCCGTGCCGCACATAGGGGTCGCCCAGGGCGCGTACGTAATTGCCAAACCCGATGAACTCCTTGACGAACCCGCCATCCCAGTTGAAGAAGGAATAGTAGATCGCTCCCATGGCCGGGAAATAGGCGAAGGTGAGCAGCAGGCACAGGCTGGGAACGACGAAGAGGTAGACCCGCCAGTGATACTTGAGCTGCGAGACGCTTACGTTTTTCATTTCTGGCCGCCCCTATGAAGCATCTCCTCCAAGACATGGTCCGGAGGCGGAATGGGGTAGAGTTCCGCCGGCATCAGACTGTGCGGAGGGAATTGATAGGTGCCGTCCTTGATATGCGGATGGATGAACTGCCGGTAGTTGAAAGAATGCGCGAAAAAGGCCTGCACGATCTGCACGCCCAGCTGATAGGCCGTCCCTGAGCCCATGGTCTGCCCCGGGTTCATTTCTCCGGCCTCTTCGAAGAGCACCCTTACCCGCGAGCGGGAAAGGTTTCGTTCCCGGGAGATGTCCTCCTGCCTGGTGATGGCAAATCTCTTGACCATCAGCCACTCCTCACCCTTGGTTCGCCAAATTTCCTCCAGCCCGTCCATGAACTCATCGAAGGAGAGGTGCCCCCCGAGGAAGAGGAGAAAGTTGTGATCGAAGTAGAGTCCAATATCGGGACCGGTAACCAGCTCGAGGGAAGCCGATACGCCCTCGCCGCTCGGCGCAAAGACCTGCAGTTCATCGCTGGTCTCCGCCCCCCTTATCGCCGGAAACCAGTCGAGCTGCCGGCAAAACCACTCATTGTTGGGCAGCGAGGTCGCGAACTTCATGAAGTCGAGCGCGATCTCCTTGTGCGAACTCCTCTTTGAAAGACCGAAGAGAAACTTGGTAACCGGCTCTTCCCAGATCCGCCCGGTCACAAACCGACCGTACTTCGGATCGTCCGGATCCGGCAGCGGGATCCTGAAAACACCGACGTCGAACCTGGCGGTATCCCGGAAGAGAATCAGATCGTAGGTATTCCCGAGAAGCATCCCCGCACGACCTTGGATAAAGAGAAATCGAGCCTGGTCGGCGGTATCACTCATAAAGCCCGGCTGATAATTCTCCGCCAGTTCAAGTTGGATGTCATAGGCGGCCCGGACCCGCTCTTGGTCGAAATCGAGCGTGCCGGTCTGGAAGCCCCACAAGGTGCCCTGGGTGGTCGGCCCACCGCCCGCATTGACGTCGTATGGGATGGCCAAACCGCCGGTGAAAGCGGTGACGTAGAATCCGTTGAACCCGCTCAGGAGCGCATAGTCCCGGGTGGCCGCGATGGGGAAGATCGTCTCGTCCCGACCTTCCCCATAGGCTTGAATCGCGGCGCAGATCTCCATCCATTCACCGAAATTCCCGGGAGGACGATCGCTTCCCGCCGCCCTACGGAAGAGATCTTTGTTATAAAAGATCCTCGTCGATTCGATGGTCATTGGAATGCCGTAAAACTCCAGCAGCGAAAAGAAATAGCCGCCCTCCATGCCATCGGTATAGGTGTCTCTCCAGGGGACGCCTTCCAAATCGGTTCCGACGTTGTAGGGATTCACCTGACCGACCTGGGACGTGAGCACTTCCTGGAACTTCGAAGCCATGGTCCAGTCGCCCCTCGCCTGAAGCTGGAAAAGGTCCGGCGTGGTCCCGCCGATCTGCTGGGTATTCAACCACTGCTGGTAGGCCCGCTGGGGTACGGACTGGACCACGATCCTGGTGTCGGGGTGAAGCTCCTCGTAGTCCTTTGCGAGCTTGCTGAAGGCACTCTGAACGTTTTCCTCGCTGAGGAAGTGCGCCAGGCGGATGACGATGCGGTCATCGACCCCGATATCTCCCATGTTCCGGCGAATCCGTATGACGTGGACCAGAGAAATCCCGTATGAAACGAAGAGCAAAATCAGCCCGAACATAATCAGCGGCGAGATGGCCCTCCACCCCGTTTTGCCTGTCTTCGTCTTCATCTTCGTCTTCATTGCGGCAGGTCTGCGCCCGAATCGTCGGAATCCGTATCGGCTGGATCACGACGCAGGCCCCTCTGATCGTCGAGGTATCGATTGATCCGCTCAATCATCTGTTTTGCCGGAAACGCTTCGCGCGAAGTTGGCTTGTCGATGAGTATCTTCTCGAACCAGGGGAGCGCCTCCTCCGGTCGATTCAGCCGCATGAAATTCATGGCCGTATGCCAGTAATCCTCCGGCCACCGGTAGGGATCCTCCATCTTTAAAGTGCTCGTGGCCACCGAATGAGGAAGAGCCTTCTCATAGTCCTGGAGACAGGCGAAGTAGAAATAGCCGACTCGATAATGCATGGTGCCGACCAGTGGATTGTCCGGGTGGCGCTCGATATGCTTTTCCAGAACCGCCAGTCCTTCCCGGATCAATTCCGGATCAAGGGTCCTCCCAAGATAGGTGCCGGCGAGGCGCAGAGCGGTTTCATGTATGGCCAGGCTCTCCGGATATTCCTCCAGAACCCGCCCGAAGAATAATCGCGCAGCGACCCGACCGGCCTCCGTCTCCAGATCTTCAAGGGATCCCCGCTCCATCAACGCCCAGGCAGCCACCCTGTTCTGCGGAAATCGCGACGCGATCTCGTCAAAGCAGGCCTGCGCTTCTTCAAAGTTCGGCCGATGCATGTGGAAACGGTAACAGAGGCCGAGCCCGTAAAGCGCTTGAACGAGATCCCGCTCCCCGACTCCCTCGGCGGTCCGCACGCCCGCGAAGGCCCTGGTGGCCTCCTGAATGTTGAGCGCCGAATAGTGACTCCAGGCCACCGTCAGTTCGTCGCGATATTGTTCTGCGTCCTGACGGTCGGTCATCAGGACACGGTACTCACGCAGGCGCCGCTGTTCTTCCGACTCCCCGGCCCCATCGGCGAACATTGCGCTGCCGATCAGTCCGAGCAGGAAAATGAGGAGGAGACTCGTGCCACGGCGCACGCCACTTGCCGGATTGCGTAGGAGAGGGTTTATCCCTCGATCCCAACGGTCTGCCCCTGCAGACCGCAAGGCATCCGCCTGACAATCGGAATGTTTATCCAAAACCATCAACAATCGAGGCATAAAGCCTCTCCTACAGTTTTGACACCCATTTAGTTACGAATGCCCGCCCACTATGAGACTGTTTCGAACGTCCAGGTGGGAGGAAGCTCCTGGTCATAGGTGAGTTCACAATAATAAACGCCCGACGCCTCGATCTCGGGGCGCGTGGCAATGCCCTTGTAGTTGCCCATCGTATAAGCCCTCGGCAGGATGGCCCGGGTGCGCACGAAGAAGCTGGCCAGTCCGGTCGATCCTCCACCATGCGGCAGGAGCCGACCAAAGTGCATGGTTGGGGCATGCTTTTTCGGAATCGGCAGGCCTTCCTTGATGCTGTCGAACACGATATGCGATCGAGTGACCGCAAACCCATGGTCGGGATCGATGTCCAATAGGTTCAGTGGAATCCGCCTCTGATAGATGTCCTGATAGGGTGAATTCCGTTGGTCGGTGGTGAAGAGGCGGACCACTCCGTCCGGAAAGCCATAGACCGTGCGGGGACAATTGCTGCCGACCGCATCGGAAAAAATCGGAGTGGGTTCCGAACCGAAAAGGTCGCTGCACCGAAACCAGACAATCCCGAAGTCTTTTCCTCCCATGCGGGCCGCGGCCAACCACTCACCTCTGTAAGGTACAATCGAACCTTCCCCGATCCTGGCTCCGGAAGGTCCTTTCAGTTGCGGACCCGACTCCACCCATTCGTAGAGTCCGGTCTCGGGATTCCATCGGTAGCGAACGGGCAGGCAAACGCCCTCCCAATGCTGCATATGCGCCCATTCCGATCCGTCCTCATTGTAGGGGACGGGTGCGACAAACGAGTGGTTCATCGATCGTAATTCCTCATGCGAACAGAGTGCCTCCCCCTCTTCATAGCCCTTCTGACGCAGGGCCGTCTTCTGCTGCAGCAATTCGATGTCGTCCTCTTCGTCATTCAGTCGGAACTGGGCCCATGTGCAACGGGACGTACCCGGCGGTACCCCCATCTCCGACCTGGCCCAGAGGTAACCGCTCTCCGGGTCAAGGGCTCTGGCATGATTTCCCCATGCGACCACAAACACGTTTTCGTGGGGAACCCGGTGTCCCTCGAACAGTGCTCCTTTGGGAACGCCGAATGCAATCGAGTGATTGCCCTGACGAACAAACCGTCCGCCATTCCCAACCGGATCCCAGTCGTCGATCGACGGGTCGAGATAGCCCTCGGTCAGAACGACACCATCCGGGGTGTCGCGCCGAATCTGGTAGACAACACTGCAGTTGTCGTCGACCCCGCGGAATCCCCGGGTCTCGTAGACCACAAACCATCGGTCGCGACTGAGCTGAATGGTATTGTGCTGCGCCGGAACCCGATCGTCCGCCTTTGATTCGCCGGGCAATCGACATTCGTCGATATAGAACCCCTTTGACTCTATCTTTCTGATCATCTGGAGCAGTCCACCGATACTGGCAAATCCCTGCCCGTCCATCAATGACACCTGTTCCCCGTTTCTGCCAGACCGAAAACCAGATCAAGCTCTCCGCACTTGTCGAGGCACTCAGCTTCTGCATGCTTCCGCATGTCTCTCGGTCGACCCGAGCCCGGATGGCGGAATTGGTAGACGCAGCGGACTTAAAATCCGCTGACCGAAAGGTCGTGGGGGTTCAAGTCCCCCTCCGGGTAAATCAAAGTAAGAAGTAAGAATGATGAAGTAAGAAGTGGCTTTCGCTTCGGGAAAACGACGAGAGAGAAAGGATCAGGTCTCCTCGGGTTCCAACCGTCCGTCTCTCAGGTGGAAGATGCGGTCGAACCGGTCAACAATTTTCTCATCGTGGGTGACGGCCAGGATCGCTGCCTGCTGCTCAACGGCTACCCTGCGCAACAGGTCCATGACGATGCCCGCCCGTTGCGAGTCGAGCGCTGCCGTGGGTTCGTCCGCAAGGATAATGCGGGGCCGATTGGCCAGAGCACGCGCAATGGCAACACGTTGCGCCTCACCGCCGGAGAGCTTCGCCGGGAAAGCGCCCTTGCGGTCCCCGACTTCCAGATACTCCAGCAGCTCAACCGCCCTGGCCTTGGAATCTGCCGCTCCAGATCCCGCAAGATTCAACACAATGGCCACGTTATCGGTGCTGTCGAGGAAGGGGATGAGATTGTGGAACTGGAAAATAAACCCGATCTTTTCCAACCGCAGCTTACGCAGATCGGATCGCTGCCAATGCCCGTCATAGACAACGTCGCCGTCAAGACTGAGCATGCCGCGGCTCGGCTCCTGGATGCAGCCAATCACGTTCAATAGCGTGGTCTTCCCCGATCCGCTGGGGCCGAGAAGACCGACCACCTGGCCGGGATGGACCTCCAGGCTCACATCGCGCAGGGCATCGACCCGGGTCTCGCCTTCCCCGAAGTGCTTGGAGACGCCCCGCACGCTGACCAGCGGCTCTGATTGGTGAGAGATGTTCATGACACGAGTGAGTCTTTTGGAATCCCTACCCTCCCAGGGCCGTGGCCGGATCGATCTTCAACGCCAGCCGCACCCCCAGACCGCTGGCAAGCAGGCAGACAACCACGACCGCCACCGCAAGGGCGAGGCCGTCCTCCGGATGAAGAATGACCCGCCGGGGGAAATGGTCCTTGATGGTCGAGATCAGGAGCGCGCCAAAACCAAAGCCGATTGTCCCCATGGCAAGAGCCTGCTGCAGGATCAGGCCGACAATGGTGTGATCCGGTGCGCCAATCAGCTTGAGGGTGGCGATCTCGCGCAGCTTGTTCATGGTCATGGTGTAAATGATGAGCGCAATAATCACCGCCGACACCACCAACAAAAGACCGGTGAACAAGCCGATCTGCTTGCGCGCCTTGTCCACCACGGAGCGGGTCAGAATCGCCTCCTGCCCGGCTTGGGTCATGGCCGAAAGGTGCTTCCAGCGACGAGCGGCTTCAGCGACGCTTTCGGCTGAAACGTTCGGCGCCACCCGGGCGACCACCGCGTTGATCGTATTGGTATGGCCGGGTCCGGTGCCTCGCGCTATCTCGCGCCGCGCCGCAGGAGGCGCCAGTTCAAATTGAAGTTCCTGAGAGTCGCGCAGCGTGATGTAGATAACCGGATCGCCGCCGGATGAAACCTGATTGTCCATCAGACCGACGACCGTGAAGGTGTTGCGACCCAATTGCACGCGGTCTGCGAGGGAGAGACCGGAGCTCCGGTCGGCGATCATCTCGTAATGGCTTCTGCCGATCGATCGCCCCTCTGCGATGCGGTCCGGACCGCCGGGACGGCCCGGCTGATACCCGACAATATAGAGCCGCAGCTTTCCGCCCCTGAAACGGGTCTCTATCGACTGGTAGGTGATACTTCCAGCGGCACTCACCCCTTCAAGACGGGCGATGGCCTCCCGTATGTCTCCAGGCATGCGCGAGGCCTCCGCAAACGGACCTCGCGTTCCGGATTCCACCACCCAGACATCCACCCCGGGTGTGCGGGCGAGCGTGAGGGCATCCGCGACCAGACCACGATAGATGCCGATCATGGACAGGACCACGCCCAGTAGCAGACTGAGCCCGAAACAGGTCAGGAGAAAGTGCCCGAAGTTGTGTCGAATATCGCGGTAGGCCAGGTTCATGGAGTACTGCCCTCCAATACCCTTGCCGCGCGGCCTTCTCGCAACCCCGAACGCAGGACCTTGACCACGAGGGCGCCCGAAGGAAGGCCATCGATCACTTCAACCCGGGAATCGAGGGCCCGGTGACCAAACACAACCGTGCGTCGGTGAAGACTGCCGTCCTCGACCGTCCAGACTTTACCCTTCGTGCCGTCAAAGTCATCAACCGCGATTTCAGGAACCAGCAACGCCTCATCAAGAGCGGTCGTCGTGATGACAACCTCGACCTGTTCCCCGAGATGGAACCTCTCCAGGAACCGATTACAACTGATATACACCCGGCGCTCTTCACTCACCCGATCACTTTCAATATCGATGCGCGCCACTTGGCCTTGAAAGACCTTCCGAGGCAGGGACCGCAAGCGGATCTCGGCGGATTGACCAACCCGGATATTGCCCGCACGGGCTTCGTCAACATAGGCCAGCGCCCACACCGTTTCGGGAGCTACCAGCGTAAAGAGCGGTTCACCCGCAGTTAAGACCGAGCCCAGCTCTTTGTGACGCTTGACGACAATGGCGTCGTAAGGGGCTCTGAGCGTATGGTGGTCGAGAAGGATTTCTTCATATTCGACCTGTGCCGTGGCGTCTTCCATAACAGCCTTGGCGACCGCAACATCGCTGATCGCCACCGCCAACTCCGCAACCGCAACATCTTCCTCCATCTGAGCTTCGTCCGCATCCTCGGCAGAGATCGTCTGCTTGGCCACAAGCATCTTCCTGCGTTCGTTTGTCTGCTTTCTCTGCGCCAGAACCGCGCGCGCTCTGCCGGTTGCCGCCTCCGCCATCACGATTACCGCTTTGGCGTTGATCAAACCGGCGCGGGCCTTGGCGAGCCGGGCTTTCTGTTCGGCGCCATGAAGACGGGCCAGGGCCACGCCTTTTCTTACCCGGTCGCCGTGATCCGCACTGAGATCCACAAGGGCCGCTCCCACCTCAAAACCTATCTTCGACACAATGCGCGCCTCCACCGTACCAAGGCCGAAAACCTCGATCGACACATTCTTATCGGGACGGGCAACTTCGACCCGCAACGGTCGCTTGAATGCAAGAAGAATCAGTGCCGTCACCACGACGCCGACGCTCAGCAGAACCACAAGAACCCTGAGTACCCGATTCTTCATGACGCCCTCCTTTCGCCTTCGGCGGCAACCACACAGGCGAAGCCGCTCAATTGAAGCGCCAGCAAACGCTCTCCCTCTTTTCTCAAACTGAACGCACGACCACTGATCGACCACCTGACCGCAAGGCCCTGGACCAGCCCGACGATGAGAAAAGCAGCATCGTCCGGATTGAGATCCTCACGTAACTCTCCCGCTCTGCAGGCTTCGTCGATCAGACCGGCGACCAATCCATGAAACCGGCCCATGAGCCCGAAGAAGGCTTCGCGCAGGCCGTCGTTCATGGTGTGCAACTCCCGTGAAAAGAGGATGGCGGGAATCGCCGGAATGGTCTGGATCAATCGCAACTGCGCCGCGATGAGCGCGCGGAGTCTGCCTGAAGGTGAGGCGTCAGCTTTCCGGACCCTCTTCCAGCGCGTCTCCATCTCTGTGCCGATACGTGCGGCAACCGCTTCCCAGAGAACCTGCTTTTTCGGGAAATGCCTGAATATCCCCGGCTGGGTGAGACCGACGGCCTCGGCGACAGCCTCTGTCGTGAGTCGATCCGGGCCGAGCCTGTCGGCGAGGCGAAGGGTGGCCTCGATGATTTCTGCTTTGCGGGTTTCTGCGGGCTTGCGAATGCGCATGGAGAGGATTCTTAATTAGTTATTAATCACTCACTATGATCAGTCGGAAGGAAAGGTCAAGAGAAAGGGTTCAGACTGGTGAACGGGCCTTGATCCTGCCCGCTCGGGCTGTCATGACTACCACCACCATGAACGTGCTCGATACCTTCCGCCTCGACGAAAAGATCGCCATGGTCACGGGAGCCGGCCGCGGTATCGGTCGCACCTGCGCCCTGGCCTTGGCCGAAGCCGGGGCCGACGTCGCCTGCATCGACCTCAACGGTGAATCGGCGACGGAAACAGCAGAGATGATTCAGCGCCTCGATCGAAGATCGATCGGCTTGGCATGTGACGTGACCGACAGCCATGCCGTCGACCGGGCCGTGGCCCGGGTCATCGATGAGTTGGGCTCATTGGACATCGCGTTCAACAATGCCGGCATCTGCAACCATGCGCCGACCGAGGAGATGACGGACGAACAGTGGCTGTCCGTCATCGACGTCAACCTGAACGCCGTCTTCTACTGCTCCCGAGCGGCCGGACGTGCCATGCTGCGTCAGGGACGCGACGGACGTATTATCAACACCGCCTCCATGTCGGGGCAGATTGTGAATCACCCACAACTCCAGTCCGGCTACAACGCATCGAAGGCCGGCGTCATCCAGTTGACGCGATCGCTGGCCGCGGAATGGGCGCCGAAGGGAATCACGGTCAACTCGATCAGTCCCGGATACACAGGCACGGAGATGACCCTGGCAGTGAAGGAATATCACGACGACTGGCGACGCGATACGCCCATGGGCCGTCTGGCCGAACCCACGGAAATCTGCGGCGCGGTCGTTTTCCTGGCCTCACCGGCGGCCAGTTTCATCACCGGTCACGACCTGGTGATAGACGGTGGGTTCACGTGCTGGTAGCCACCAAAAAGGGGTCAAACGTAGAATTTAAACATCTGTAGATGTTTAAATTCTACGTTTGACCCCTTTTACCCCCCGACTCCGCCCTTGACCTCCCCGCAGGCCGCCCCAAAAATTCCCGTTTCTGAAGGACAGGGTTTGTTCCCTCAAGACCGCGGAATTGATGGCCAGAGGTGCGATGCCCAAGCCTTCGTTGATGACGAACAAAAGACAGAGATATTGAATATGAACAGAATTAGCCAAGGGTTGCTTATCGCAATCGCAACCACCGTTACGGTTGGACTCACCACCAATGCACTCGGTGTTGAACTCAAGGATACGGCAATCACGCAGATCGGCGCGTCCGTGCTTCACGTTGACAAAGAGAACCGTCAACTGCTCGTAATAGAACTTGAGGGGATCGTCGAAGCCGAACCAGCCGAGACGACGAGTTGGTTGTACCGCACGTACTCGGTGAACAAGAAGGTGGCCACCTTCGATTACGTCCGGGAGGGTGACAAAGTCATATTGGACGTCACCACCTCGCTCGCAATCGCCGTACGCAAACCGACGGATGAAGAGGGCCAAAGCCCCTACCAGTCCCACACTGTTACTACCAAGAAGGGCGTATTGCAGCATGAGATCACGGCGGTCTGTGAAGTTGCAGCAGTCGACAAGGAAACCGATAGGATCACTTTCCGAGGCCCCAGAGGCAAATTATTCCGCGTCAGGGTCTCAGAAGATTTCATGCTCGAGGTAGGGCAGATCGGCGATCAGGTTGTCGTCACCTACAGTCAGAGTGAGATCGTCGGACTGTCCCGGGCCGACTGAACCAGCCGGGCACTGAAAAGGGGTCAAACGTAGAATTTAAACATCTGTAGATGTTTAAATTCTACGTTTGACCCCTTTAAATTCACAACACCCACCGATACCGGCATTTCCGGTGTTCGCCGAGTTTGGCGATTTCGTGATCGGGGGGAACGTCGACCGTATCCACGTAGGCAGCACCGAGCCATTCGCAGATATTCCGCGAGGCGGAATTGTCGGGGTTGGCCGTGATCCAGAGTTCCCGGAGACCATGTCTCAGGGCCAGGGGTCGAAGGATGCGTGCCGCCTTACCCGAGTACTTGTGGCCGCGATGGGCATCGTTGATCGAATACCCGATATGGCCGGCATAGAGCCGGATCGATTCGGTATCCCCGATGCGAAGGGAGATCCGTCCGACCTCAACCAGATCCCTGCTCCGGGTGATCACGAAATGATAACACGGCACCCAATCGCGTTCCGGATCCTCCGGACTGATGGAGGTAAGCAGGAGCGAGACATCAACTCCGTTGACGACTTCGCCGGGCCTCAATGCAGCATCAAATAACGCGGTCACATTCTGATCTTATGTGGTCACTCTGGCTTTGGACGTCTTCCCCCCGCGTGAACACCGCATGATATGTATGTTTTCACGCGACCGGTCAATAGCGCGTCGAAAAGGGGTCAAACGTAGAATTTAACATCTGCAGATGTTTAAATTCTACGTTTGACCCCTTTTAGCTCTATCAGGGTGACGCCGGCGGCTGACTTCAGGTCCAGTCGACTGTCCTCGTCCATCGAATACGCCCGCACCTGATCCAATGCCTGAAAGAGGCGTTGCTCCTGGTCCATCAGCGGTGGCGGACAGGCCATGCGGGTCGCGGCCAGGGGGCCGAGAACGATCCCGCCGGCCTCAATCGAGGCGGAACCACTGAACGCATTGCATCCGCTGCGGCCGGAAACCCGCCCGTCCGCATCAAAACGGATTGTCGCCTCTGAATCCGCAATTACAGCGGAACCTTCGATTGCCTCAATGCGCCAGGCGGAATCTTCCAGGGACAGTTTGCTCATGGCTGGTGCCTTTTGCTTTGGGAATATTGTTGCCCAATCGTCTTTCATGCTGACAACCACCCAGCCTCGTTCTGGTGCCTCATCCAGCCCGCGATCGAGTTTACCGATGTGGGAATCCCGGTCATAGGCCCACTCGCGGTCGGTGTCGTCGTGGTGTATGTAAACACCGAGTGATGGCGTCCGCTCCATCGTCGTCCATTCCAGCATCTGAAAATCACCATCCGAGTTGCCGAATGCGGCGATGGGGCGGCGACCGATGTGCTGGTGGATGCCGACCGGTTTGCCATCCTTGTCGTTGATGAAGTTCAGTTCGGGGAGTTTCACCAGGGTGGGTTTGCCGTCGCGGATCTCATAGCCGGTCCTGATGCTGGAGCCAATGACCTGTTCCGGCGGGATGCCGTAGGTTTCCTCGGCGAATACGCGCACAAAATCGATGCCGCCACCGGTGACGATGAAGGGCTTGAAGCCGTTGGCGCGCAGGTAGGCGAGGACTTCGAGCATCGGCTGGTAAACCATCTCGTTGTGGGGGCGCCCGGTCTTCGGGTGGCGGGCGGTGGCGAGCCAGTCGCGGACGGACTGGCTGAACTCTTCGGTCGTGATCCCGGCGTGCGTGGCCATGGCCATTTCGACCAGACTCTTCTCCCCGCCCGCGAGCGACTTCTCCACATCGCCCTTGAGGATGGAGGCGAAAGGTTCCTCATCCTTCCACTCAGGGTGATCCGGGGCGAGCGCCCTGATCCGGTCGATCATGTAGATAAGCTGAAAGTAGAGCGGCTGTTCGGCCCACAGGCAGCCATCGTTATCGAAGGTGGCGATGCGCTCGTCCGGGACGACATATTCGGGCGAAGCGGCGGTGGTCGTGCGCTCAACGAACGAGACGATGGACTGCTTCGCCGGGCCTTCGTTCCACGAAGGCAGAGGATCGGCAGTCGCGGAGGCAGCGAAGCCGACGGCCAGAGAAGCGAGAAAAGAAAACGCGATGCGATTCATGGCAGGTGGGTGGGTGGGTTTCGATGAAAACGCCACGCCCGGGAAAATCCAGGCGTGGCGCGGTTTGATTCGTGGTGGGCGCGGTCGCCTACTGTGCGCCGCCCGGGTCGGTCATCATCTTCATGACCTCATCCAGGTTGAAACTGGCGGCCTTCTGGCGCGGCGGGAATTCCTTGAAGGTTCCCAGAAACTTTCCGACGTAGTCCGAAGCCGGCAGCAGCAGGAAAACGCGGTCGAGCATCCAGTCATAGTAGGTGTTGGATGTTATCTCAGCGCGCTCGTAAGGGTCGCGGCGGAGGTTGAAGATCAGCGGCAGGCGCAGCGTCACGAAGGGCTCCATCCAAACCCGGAAGGTGCCCACGGTTTGCTGTTCCATGAAGACAACTTTCCAGTCGCCGTGACGCAGGGCGGTCAGGTCGCCATCGTCGGAGAAGTAGAAGATCTCCTTGCGGGGGCTCTCGACCTTCTGCGGATCCTTGAGATGTTCGGTCAGGTCGTAGCCATCGAGGTGGACCTTGTAATCGCGGCCGAGAGCC
>Ga0164313_10003236_pt1 | contig 14536 bp, 12 predicted proteins | sample GuaBasSedimGuay4_FD_113735 | JGI IMG/M metagenome (GOLD analysis project Ga0164313, IMG submission 113735) | Subseafloor sediment microbial communities from Guaymas Basin, Gulf of California, Mexico - Guay4, Core 4569-4, 0-3 cm | ecosystem: Environmental > Aquatic > Marine > Hydrothermal vents... | reverse complement strand
CAGCAGCATGATCGGGGTGATGTACCTGGGATGCCTGATGGAGCTGGCCCCCAGCCGGGAGCTCTACAACAATGCCAAGCACCCCTACACGCGAGCGCTGCTGGAATCCGTACCGGTGGCAGACCCGGAAAATATCAAAGTGGTCAGCCTGGAAGGGGAGGTGCCCAGCCCATTGAATCCACCGCCGGGGTGCACGTTTCACCCGCGCTGCAACGAAGCCAAATCAGTGTGCTGCGAGATCGAACCGCGGATGAGCGAAGTTTCCCCCGGGCATTACTACAGATGTAACTGAACCCAAAAGAAAAATCCCCGGAAACACCGGGGATTTTTCTTTTGGTGAAAATACTATTTTCAGTTTTTTACCAAATAGCGATAAGGTTACATTTTATAAGATTGTTCCAATGATTTCAACCAAAGGAGAGTATTATGGCTTCTACAGCAGAAGATGCTATCGTTGATGGCGATGTGAAGATCGTAAGGACCACATCGACATTCGATTGTGGCGGCAGGTGCCCGATAAAGCTGCACGTCAAGGACAACAAGATTTTGCGCATCGAAGGCGACGATCTTGGAGATCCCGACAGGCAGCTGCGAACCTGCCTGCGTTGCCGGGCTTTCCGGCAATACGTCCACCACCCGGATCGGCTTATGCACCCTCTCAAGCGGGTTGGGGAGAAGGGCCAGGGGAAATTCGAAAGGATTTCCTGGGATGAGGCCCTGGACACGCTGGCGGGCAAGCTTAAAAGTGTAAAAGAAAAATATGGAAACGCAGGAATTTTTTTGGCCACGGGCGGCGGTTACCTCGCCGGCCTCCACAACGGCGGTTTGGCGGCGACCCGTTTGCTGAATCAGTTCGGCGGCTTTACCACCCACTACGGCAACATTTCCTCCGAAGGCGCGGTGTGGGCTTCCCTGACCCAGTATGGTTCGGTGATGGTGGGTAACAGCCGTGAGGATCTGCTCAATTCCAAGTTGATCATCCTGTGGGGCTGGGACCCGGCCAGGATGATTTCCGGCACCAACACCATGCATCACCTGATCAAGGCCAAAGAGAACGGTGCTCGGGTGATCGCCATCGACCCCCGCTACCATGACACCGCGGCGACTGTTGCCGATGAATGGATTCCGATATATCCCAGCACGGACACGGCCATGATGGTGGCCATGGCCCAGGTCATGATCAAGGAAGAACTGCACGACCAGGCGTTTCTGGATAAGTACACGGTGGGGTTTGACAAATTCAGGGCTTATGTCACGGGTGAGGCGGACGGCGTGGAAAAGACGCCGGCCTGGGCATCTGAAATTACAGGTGTTCCTGCAGAAACCATTCAGCGTCTTGCCCGACTGTATGCCGGAACCGAACCGGCGGCCCTGATGGACTGCCAGGGACCCGCGCGCAGCGCCATGGGCGAGCAGTACAATCGTTGTGCATCCACCCTGTGCGCCATGACCGGCAACGTGGGACGGCCCGGCGGCAGTGCCGGCGGTGGTCTCATGGGCATACCCATCGGCCACATGTTTCGCATGTCAGCCATCCCGCCGGGAAAGAATCCGGTGGAACTGGAAGGACCCAAAGTCAAGGGGACCCTGGATATCCGCCTGCGGGTGGCCAAACGCATTCATATCAACAAAATATTTGATGCTGTCTTAAAAGGCAAGGCCGGCGGATACCCGGCCGATATCAAGATGATGTGGTCCATGTGCAACAACTACATCAACCAGACCGGCACCAGCAACAAGGCTGACCGGGCTTTGAAACAACTGGACTTTCTGGCGGTGAACGAACTGTTCATGACCGCAACGGCCCGCTATGCGGATATCGTACTGCCGGTGACGTCCGCCGCGGAACGTTCCGACCTGACACGGCCCTGGCCCTCCGGCCCTTATTTTACATTCATGAACCGGGCGATAGAACCCCTGGGGGAATGCAAATCCGACCTCGATATCGCCGGGGAACTGGCGGAGCGGTTGGGAATCGAAAATTTCAACCCGTTTACCGAGGACGACATTCTGCGCATGTTTGTGGAGCAGAACCCGGAAACAGCCAAGCTGATACCGGACTTCGACACTTTTCGCAAGGAGGGCATCCATCGGGTCGATCTTGAAAAACCCATCATCGCCTTCCAGCAGCAGATAGAGGACCCGGAAAACAATCCCTTCGATACACCCTCCGGCAAGATCGAGATTTTTTCACAACGGGTGGCCGACCTGGACAATCCGCTGTGCCCCCCCATACCAAAATACATGCAGGTCCCGGAGGACCGCAACGATAAGCTGGCCGAAAAATTTCCACTGCAGCTGCTTACGCCCCATCCCAAAAATCGGGTACATTCGGAACTGTACAAGGTGGAATGGCTGCGGGAAGTCGAAGCCCACCGGGCCTGGATCAATCCCGTGGATGCTGAAGCGCGGGGTATCGATGACGGCGACGACATGATCGTTTTCAATGAGCGTGGCCGGGTGGCCATTCCGGCGTGGGTAACCGAGAGGATCAAGCCGGGGGTCATATCCATATTCGAGGGGACCTGGTATCAGCCCGACGAAGAAGGCGTCGACCAGGGTGCCTGCGCCAATACGCTCACCCGGGATGCCTACTCCGGTGGTGGGGCGGCGGTGCTGAATACTACCCTGGTACAGGCTGAAAAGGCATAAAAAATAAGACTTTGTGCCCTTTGTGTCTTTGTGGTTCATGTTTATCTGAAAATATTACTGGAGAAAAATCATGCAAATAGGATTCTATTTTGACCAGACCCGCTGTACCGGGTGCAGCGCATGCCGCGTGGCCTGCAAGGACTGGAACGATGTACCGGCAGGGCCGGAAAACTGGATGCGGGTGGAGTACATGGAAAAGGGCCGCTGCCCGGACGTTTTCGTTGCATATACCGTAGCCGCCTGCTGGCACTGCATCGATCCCGTCTGCATCCCGGCTTGCCCGGAGGACGCCATCACCAAAAGAGAGCAGGACGGTATTGTCCTGGTGGACAGCCAGGCCTGCATCGGCAACGAAGCTTGCGATGCCAAGTGCCTGAAAGCGTGTCCCTACGACGCACCCCAGTTCGGTCCTGAAAAAGGGGCCAGGATGCGCAAATGCAATTTTTGCGTCGACCGCTGGGAAGCCGGCAAGGTGCCCGATTGCGTGGAAGCCTGTCCCGTTCGTGCGTTAGATGCGGGACCGCTGGAGGAACTGGAAAAAAAATATGGAGACTGCCGGGAAGCCGAAGGATTCAAATACTCGAGTCGGACACAGCCGGCGGTGGTGTTCAAACCAAAGCGCCTTTCCTGAGATCTCAAAATTTTTATCACGAAAATCGGAGGAGCAACCATGCCCAAAGCAGACTTGAGTGTTATCGGGAAGAAGAATGACCCCGTCGAAGTGGAATATTCCTGGAAGGATGTGGTTCTCTATGCCTTGAGCGTCGGCGCCACCGAGAAGGAACTGTCACTGGTGTATGAAAATGCACCCGGCAGGTTGAAGGTTCTGCCGAGTTACTGTGTGATCCTTGCCGGACGCGCTTTCCCCGATGTGGGTGACGTCGACTGGCCCCTGTTTCTGCACGGTGAGCAACGGTTCCGCCTGCATAAACCGCTGCCGACGGGAGGAAAGGTCGTGCAGGTGGGCGAGGTCAAAAATATCTATGATAAAGGCAAAGGCGCGGTCTACGACATCGGTATTACCGGGCGTACCGAGGACGGCGAACTGCTCTACGAAGCCGGATATGTCAACTTCTATCTCGGAGCGGGCGGGTTTGGCGGGGATCCCGGACCCAAGGCCAAGCGCCTGGACCCGCCGGAAGAGGCAGCCCCCGATTTCAGTGTGACAGATAAGGTGCCGGCTGTACAGGCGGCGCTCTACCGTCTTAACGGGGATCTCAACCCCCTGCACATCGATCCGACTGCTGCTAAAAGAGCCGGATTCGACCGACCCATTCTGCACGGTCTGTGTACATATGGCCATGCTACCCGGGCAGTGATCAATGGTTGTCTGGATGGCGATACGGATCGACTCAAAGGGTTCGATGCTCGGTTTTCAAGCCCTGTTTATCCCGGGGACACCCTGACCACCGAGGGGTGGAAAACAGACGGTGGGTATGTCGTCAGGGTGAGTACGGCCACAGGACCGGTTATCACCAACGCATTTGCGGCCATCGGATAGCTTTAGTTCACTTTAGACACTCATATGTTATGGTGTAGATACTCCCTTCCAGGGAGCATCCAGTGCCCCCGCGGGGCGGGATCTTCGACGCGCCCTCTGGACCCGGGTATCTGCACTTACCCGGATTCCCTTTACACCCGGGAAGGATTTCTTCAGGGAAAAAAATGAATGGCAATACGTGTTACAAGGGGTTGTTAAATGGAGGCAAATTCAAAGGTGAGCAAGGACGATCTGATAACCCGAACCCAGTACTGGCGAAAAAGGCTGTCCCTGTTGTGGCGCCTGCCGGATATCATTAAAACAAGCAAACACATTGGCAATATCGGTGTTGAAAATCGGGAGTCCTGGGGCAGCATGCTGGAGGAAACCGCCGACAGATTTCCCGATAACGCCGCCATAAAATCCGACGACGGTCAGTACACCTGGAAAGAATACAACCAAGCGACCAACCGGTATGCCCACTATTTCATATCCCAGGGGCTGGTCAAAGGGGACACCGCAGCGGTTTTTCTGGAGAACCGCCCGGAACTGCTCATGGTGTACAGCGCCATGGCGAAAATCGGGGTGGCCAATGCCATGATCAATACCAACCTGCACCGCGATTCGCTGGTGCACTGTCTGGCGATGAACCCGGCAAAGGTGATGATCGTAGGTGAAGAAGTCCTGGATGCCTTTGAGGAGATCAAGGGCAATCTAAGGCTGGGCGCCGGCCAGCAGATATACTTTTTACAGGATAAGGGGCAAGCGGCGGCTCCCGACGGCTATGTCGATCTCAAGGGAGAAGTCGAACAAATGGAACCTGTGAACCCGGTGACGACAGCCGATATCAAGCCTGCGGACCCCATTGCATATGTGTTTACCTCGGGCACCACCGGCGGTATGCCCAAGGCGGCCGTCATTACCCACAAGCGTCTGGTGAGTGGCGCTTATTACAACGGCAAAATCGTTCTCGACATGAAACCGACCGACACCACGTATGTACCGCTGCCGTTTTTTCACACCAATGCCCTGGCGCTGAGCTGGCCGGCCGTATTTTTAAATGGTTCGGCCCTGGCCATCCGCCGTAAATTCAGTGTCAGCAGATTCTGGGACGACGTACGTAGGTATAACGTTACCGCGTGGTGCTACATCGGGGAGTTGTGCCGCTACCTGATGAACCAGCCGGACCGTCCGGATGACCATAGCAATTCACTGACCAAGATTATCGGCAACGGGCTCAGGCCCGATATCTGGAGAAAATTTAAAAACCGTTTCGGCATCAAAAAGGTTTTCGAGATATATGGTGCCGCGGAGTCGAACCTTTACTTCGTTAATATGCTCAATCTTGACTGCACCCAGGGATTTTGCAATGTCCCTTTCAGCATCGTCAAATATGATGTGGAGGCAGATGAACCGTTTAAAGGATCGGACGGGTTCATGCAGCGGGTGGGGCTGGGTGAAACGGGCCTGCTGCTGGGTGAGATATCCGAGGACAACCCTTTTGTGGGCTATTCCAGTAGAAAGGCCACCGATTCAAAAATTATACGGGATGTATTTACCGGAGGGGACGCCTGGTTCAACACCGGTGATCTGATCCGGGATATTGGATATGGCCACATCCAGTTTGTCGACCGTACCGGGGACACGTTCCGCTGGAAAGGTGAAAATGTGTCGACTACCGAAGTCGAAAAGGTCGCCAACAGCTTCAATCAGGTTTCATTGTCAGCGGTTTACGGCGTGGCCATGCCCGGGGGTGACGGCCGTGCCGGCATGGTGGCCATAATTCCGGAGTGCGATGTCGAGGCGTTCGATTTCGACGGTCTGGCCGCCCATTTTCAGCGTGCATTGCCTGCGTACGCGGTTCCTAAATTCATGCGTTTAAACACCGAACTAGCCTGTACACAGACCCACAAGATCAAGAAAGTCGATCTGAAAAAGGAGGGCTTTGACCCGGATATTGTGGCCGATGCGGTTTATGTCCTGCTGCCCGGGGAGTCGACGTATACACCGGTTACGGTCGATACCCAGGCTGAAATTCTAGCGGGTAAGTACAGATTCTAAGCTGAACGGAATTGTTTCAAAGGAAGTGAAATGACAACAAAATCCGATACAAAACTGATCCGAACCGTCTGCCCCGCCCACTGCGGTATCGATGCCTGCGGCATTCTGGCGCACGTCAAAGATGGCCGGGTGGTGAAGGTGGAGCCGGCAGAATTTCCGGATCCCAAATACCGGCGCATCTGCCTGCGGGGGCTTTCCAGCCTGGACATCACCTATCACAAAGACCGCCTGAAATATCCCATGAAAAGGATCGGGGAAAGGGGAGAGGGAAATTTTAAAAGAATCTCCTGGGATGAAGCCCTGGATACCATCGCCGAAAAGTTCAAGGCCATTGCAGCCGAACACGGCTGGCCCTCCATCGGGTGGGTGCTCGGGGGACCCGGCGCAGGCACCACCAAATTTGGTGCCTATCTGCGCCTGGCCAGCCTGACCCAATCGACACGGGTCAGTGCCTGGGGCTACGGGGATGCCGGGCTGCCCTGCGGCAGCCGGGTTATATTCGGTTCGCAGTTCCCCTATGCCCTGCTGTTTGGAAACCTGCTGGCCGGCAAGGCGGAACCGGATATGGTCGTGGTGTGGGGGGCCAACCCCGGTGAATCCCAGCCGCTCAACCTGATGCGGCCGATCATGGATGCCAAGGCAAAAGGCGCCCGGCTGGTGGTCATCGACCCTCGGTTTACCGCCACAGCGTCCAAGGCGGATGCCTACCTGGGTGTCAGACCGGGCACGGACAGTGCTCTGGCCCTGGGGCTGATGCACGTTATTTTTAAAAAGGGCCTTCACGACGTGCCGTTCATATTGAGGCACAGCACCGGGCCTTACCTGGTGAGAAACGACACCGGAAAATATCTGCGCGGGCAGGACCTGGGGCTTGAGGCGGCGCAGGAATATGTTGTCTGGGACGGTGCCGGCAATGGCCCTGCTCTGCGCCAGGCCGAGGGGGTGGTGCCCGCCATCGAGGGAGCCTACACGGTCAGCGGCATTGCGTGCAAAACAGCCTTTCAGCTGCTCAAGGAGTTGTGCGCGAGATACACACCCGAGAAAGCGGCAGCGACTACCGGTGTTTCCGCGGATCTGATTATCCGGTTGGCCGAGCGCATCGGAAGGGTTGAAGAGACTATTTTTGTAACCCACATGGGCTTTACCCGCACCTATCACGGGGATATCTCCCTGAGAGCTCTGGGGACCGTGGCCACGGTGACCGGGAATGTGATGGCGACTTTCAAAGGAGGATATCTGCCGGCGGTATTGAACTGGAAACCGTTTTTAAAGGCTGTCCCCGACAAACCATCCTATTCCAGGCTGGGCATTCTACAGCTTTACGATGCCATCATTTCCGGCAAACCCTATCCTGTCAAAGCGGTATGGTTTTCATTTATTAATTTTCTGAACCAGTGTGCCAACAGCGGTAAAATCGAAAAAGAGGTTTTTGCCAACCTTGACTTTATCGTCGATACGGAACTCTTCATGACACCGACAGCCCGGTACGCGGATATCCTGCTGCCGGTATGCAGTTACCTGGAGTTTTCAGACCTGGTGCCGCACCCCTACCCCTTTGTCCAGTATCAGCAAAAGGCTATGGAGCCGCTGTATGAATCGCGGTCGGATGCCGACATCGCTGCCGGCCTGGCCCAACGCCTGGGCTTTTCAGAATACTTTACCGGGGGTGAGGACGGTTTTGTGGACCTGCTGCTTGATTCCAGGGATCCTTCCATGGAGGGTATCACCCGGGAAAAACTGAGAGAGGGCGCCATGTCCATCAATGCCATTCCCGAGATGGAAGAAGCCTTTGACATCCCCCTTTCCACGCCTTCGGGAAAAATCGAAATTTACAGTGAGGGCCTGGTGGAAGACGGCCAGGCGCTGCCATTCCAGCTGGATCCACTGGAATCGCCGGTTCCCGGTAAAAAGACAAAATATCCGCTGGCCTTCATTCAGGGCCACAGCCGCTTCAGGACCCACTCCATGTTTGCCAATGTCGATACATTGCTGGAGATGAACCCGGAACCGGTGGTGGAGATCAATCCCCGGGACGCCAGGGAGCGCGATATCCTTGATGGGGACAGGGTGGTGGTGTACAACGACCGGGCGCGCACCAAACTCAAGGCGGTTGTGTCCGAGGGTGTCAGCCCCGGCGTGGTCAACATCATGCAGGGCTGGTGGATCGACCAGTTCGAAGAGGGCAGCGTCAACCACCTGACCCATGACGTGATCAATCCGGTGCAGGTAAAGGTCTACGAGCCCAACATGCATATGAATGATGTTGCGGTTGAGGTTGTAAAGGTAAAGTGAGCTAAAGTTAAAAGTGACTAAAGTGAACTAAAGTTGAGGAGTCGCTTCGCTCTACCGATTTGAGGACAAAGATGGAAAATAAGGATTTTGCTGAAAACCTGGAAAAAAAGACAAGAGATTTTGCGATCAGCATTATACGGTTGTCGGGAAAGCTTCCCAATACGCCGGAAGGCAGGGTTGTAAGAAATCAGATTGCCAAATCAGGTACATCCGTCGGTGCAAACTACAGGGAAGCAAACAGGGCAAGAAGTAGGGCGGATTTCATCAATAACTTTAGATCACTTTAGGCACTTTAGGTCACTTAAAACTTAAATCGTAAAACCTAAAACGTAAAACGTAAAACGAATTCAATATTCAGAGGAGACATTATATTGGAACTTCGTCTAGGTTTAGTCATCGACCAGGAACGCTGTATCGGCTGTGAAGCCTGCACGGTGGCCTGCAAAAAAGAAAACCATGGGTCGGCTGGTTTTATACGGGTCAGGACGCAAAATGTCGAGCAAAAGGATGTACCTGCCGGGAAGTTTCCCGAGCTCAGGATGACGTTTATGCCGCTGGTCTGCAACCACTGCGAAAAACCGCCATGCGCGGCGGTCTGTCCCATGGACGCCATTGAAAAACGGCAGGATGGGGTCGTGATTCTGGATCAGGAAGCATGTGACGGCTGCGGGGCCTGTGTGGATGCATGTCCCTATGAAGCCGTATCCATTAACGAGGAAGGTGACGTCGCCGAAAAGTGCAACCTCTGCAGCCACAGGATCGATCAGGGGCTGGAGCCCTTTTGTGTGATCTGCTGCGAAGGCCAGGCCATCCACTTCGGCAACCTAAACGACCCTGAGGCTGAAGTTGGTCGTTTGGCGGGTTCTGAAACCGCTTTTCAACTTTTACCGGAACAGGGTACCGGGCCGTTCGTTTTCTACTGTCCGCCATTGGCGCCAAGAGGGGTATAAACCTAGATTAACAAAATGGCGAAAAATAGAATTTATAACTAAACAGGAAGTTATATTAACATACATTAGAAACAATCGTAATATCAATTTAGGTAACATGGTAAAGCTACGGGTATCGATTCTTGAGCAAAAGGCGGCTGTTTGTTTCTAACGAAGAGGAGGATAAATGATAGATTTTGCAATGTCCAAAGAACAGCAGATGGTCAGAAACGAGGTGGCCAAACTTGTCAAAGGCGTGGTTGTGGATACGGCCCACGACATGGACGAAGAGCGCCACATTCCGCCGGCGGCGATTCAAAAGGCGTGGGAACTGGGTTTTTCGATTTCGATGATTCCCGAATCCTACGGCGGATTCGGCCTGAAGGATTCACCGGTGGAGACGGCTCTGATCCTTGAGGAACTGGCCTGCGGGGACATGGCTTTTGCCCTGGCGGTCATGCTGCCGTCGCTTTTTATCCACCCGGTTGCCGAAATGGGTACCGAAGATCAGAAAGAAAAATACCTGCCCCTTTATTGCGGTGAAACTTATAAGCCATGCACCCTGGCTATCCAGGAACCCCATGTGGGTTCCGACCCGGTGGACCTGGAAACTACGGCTGAACGCCAGGGAAAAGCCTATGTTTTAAACGGGAAAAAATGTTTTGTGCCGGGCGCGGCAAAGGCCGGGCACATGCTGGTGGCCGCCGCCCTGGATGGTGAAAACAATCTGTTCATCGTTCCAAAGGATGTGCCGGGGATGACTGTGGGCGCAAAGGAAAAAAATCTCGGCCTGTATGCCCTCGATACCTTCGAGGTGTCTTTCAAAGACTGCGCAATCCCAATGGAAAACCGGCTCGGTGGGGAAGATGGCTGCGCATACGATCAATTGATTCAAAAAAGCCGCGTGGCCATGGCCGCCATCGGGACCGGGGTTTCACGGGCTTCCCTGGAATTCGTCAAAGATTATGCCAAGCAGCGGGTTCAGTTTGGCGAACCCATTGTCCACAGGCAGTCTGTCGCCTTCATGCTGGCGGAGATGGCCTACGAGGTGGATGCCATGCGTCTGATGACCTGGAAAGCGGCATCGCGGCTGGAAGCAGGCAAGGATGCCGCGCGCGAGTCCTACCTGGCGAAACTCTACACCGGTGAAATAGCCATGAAGGTTACCGATTACGGCGTCCAGGTCATGGGGGGACACGGGTATATCCGTGATTACCCGGTTGAGCGCTACTACCGTAACGGCCGTGGTATCAGCATATTGGAAGGCATGGCCACATTATAAAGCCTATACCCAACGTCAGGGTTCGCGAATTGGAATGTTATAATAAAGAAATGACGGGAGACAAACAATGATAAACCTGGAACTGACCGATGAGATCAAGAAGCTTAAAAATGATCTGAACAATCTTGCAAAGTCGCTTTTGAGGCCGATCGCCAGAAAATATGACGAGGCCGAGCACGCGTATCCCGAAGAGATGGATGTGCTCCGGGCGGCTCCTAAACAACGACAACCCAAGGCTGATGGGGATAAAAACAAAAAGAACAAGGGTGCGAAGAAAGAGGGCCTTGGCAAAAACCTGCAGACAGTTATTGCGATTGAAGAGCTGTGCTGGGGGGATGCTGGCCTGCTTCTCAGTTGGCCGGGCCAGGGCTTGGGCAATGCCGCCATCGATGCCGTGGCCACCGAGGAACAGTTGGAGCGGTTCGGCGATAAGTGGGCTGCCATGGCCATCACCGAACCCGAGGCGGGTTCGGACACGGCGTCCATCACCACCACCGCGGAACTCGACGGGGAGGAGTGGGTCCTCAACGGTGAAAAGATTTTTGTCACCGCCGCGGAGAGGAGTGAGGCCGTAGTGGTCTGGGCCACCATCGACAAAGAGGCCGGCCGGGGGGGGATCAAGTCGTTTGTGGTGGAAAAAGGCTCCCCGGGGTTCAAGCTGGATCACCTGGAAAAAAAACTGGGTATCCGGGCCTCTGATACCGGGACTTTCGTGCTGAACAACTGCAGGATATCCAAAGACAACATCCTGGGCAGCAGTGAAGTCAAGAAGTCGAAGACCACGGCCGGATTCAAGGGGGTGATGAAGACCTTTGACAATACCCGGCCCCATGTTGCTGCCCAGGGTCTCGGCATTGCCCGTGCCGCTCTCGAGCTTACCAAAGAAAAGCTCGAGGAGGTCGGGGCCGAGCTCGATTACCGCAAAAGCCCCAACAATATCAAGAGCAGGGAGAGGGACTACTACCTCATGGAAGCCAACCTGGAAGCAGCCAGGCTGCTGACCTGGCGGGCGGCATGGATGGCTGACAATGGTAAACGGAACAGCATGGAGGCTTCCATGGCCAAGGCCAAGGCCGGACGCGCGGGAACACTGCTCACCCAGAAGTGCTGCGATCTGTTGGGGCCGGTGGGCTTTTCCTGCCGTGACCTGGCCGAGAAATGGATGCGCGATGCCAAGATCATCGATATTTTCGAGGGCACCGGCCAGATTCAGCACCTGATCGTAGCCCGCCAGTTTCTCGGGCTGAGCAGCAAGGAACTCAAGTAGGATATCCAGTGACGGGGGACCCGAAGAAAATCAGAATTGCCATCAAGTATTGCGGCGGCTGCAATCCGGATTTCGATCGTGGGGATGCCGTGGCCCGGATGCTCGAACGGCTTTCAGGAACAGTAGCGGTTGTTCAGTTGATTGACGACAGCGCTGACATGCTGGTGGCCATCGAGGGATGCCCGACCGCCTGTGCCGACCTGAGCGGGTATAAAGGGGACAAGGTCGTTATCCTGTCGAGCCGGGAGGCTATTGAGGCGTTTCAACCGGATGTATAATAAATCAGGTGATATATGCAAAAAAGTGAACAGCTCAACCCTAATTTTAAAGAGGCCCTGCTGAACAGGTTGCCGGGCAGGATGGCATTCTGGCAATTGCTGGGCATAGAATTTGTGGACGTGGAAAGGGGCTGGGCAAAAATGCGCATGCCGTTTGCCGAAAAGCTGACCAATTCCGCGGGCATTGGCCACGGGGGTGCCCTTTTCACGTTGGCCGATTCAGCCGGCAGCATGGCCCTGGTGAGCATGGTGGCCAAAGGCGAAGTCGTTACGACCGTGGAGATGAAAATCAATTTTCTCAGATCGTTTAGTGGCGGTGAGGTGGTGGCTGAGGCCCGGATCCTGCATTGCGGCAAAACCACGGCCTTTGGTGATATAGATATAAAAGACGAAGGCGGGACCCTGATAGCCAAGGGAACGGCAACATTTTTGCGAAAATGATCAGGATAAACAGACGCTCACTTTAGGCCCGATACTCAACACACCCTTCCTATGAAATCAAACCCGAATACGGTCCAATCCGATACATACAAATGGCTGGTGCTGGCACTATCGGCGTTTACCTTCACTTTCGTGGTGGCGATTCCCCAAATGTCGCTGCCGGTTATGTTTGCAGAAATTTCCACGGATCTGAATTTGAGCCTGGTACAGGTCGGCTGGATATGGGGCATTGGTTCCGTCCTGGGCATCCTGGTCGGAATTATCGGCGGTTCTATCGGTGATCGATTCGGGCCGAGGCGGACCCTCGCGGTTGCCTGTGTGTTGATGGGGGTGGCTGGCGCGGCGCGGGGTTTTTCGAACAGTTTCAACTCGCTGGCATTTACCACTCTCATAACCGGCCTGGCGCAATGGTCGATCCCCATGAATGTTCACAAGGCGTGCGGCATATGGTTTCCCAAAGAGAAACTGGGCATGGCCAATGGCATCGTCTCGGTTGGGATGGCGCTGGGGTTTCTGTCAGGATCACTTCTGGCGGCAACCGTTTTTTCGCCATTGTTTGGCGGATGGCGGAATGTTTTGTTCGTATATGGCGCTGTGGCCTTGCTGTTCGGTATTTTCTGGTGGTTCTCGCAGGAAAAGGCTGAGAGCGAAGAGCAGGCCGGAAGCCAAGGGGTAGGCTTTCGGCTGGCCATCGGGCATGTGATGCGCTCGCGTAATGTGTGGATTTTCTGTATAGCGACTGCCGGCGTTTCCGCATGTGTCAACGGAATGCTGGGCTTTCTACCGCTCTATTTGCGAAACCTGGGCTGGACGCCGGTGGCGGCCGACAGTACGCTTGCATCTTTCCATGCGGCGAGCATGCTTTTTGTTATTCCTGCCGCACTTTTTTCCGATCGTATTGGAAGCCGTCGTGTTGTTTTGATGTTTTCAGCACTGCTCATCGGCATTGGAACCGGACTATTAGGGTTTGCAGGTGGTGTATTGATCTCGGCGGCGGTCTTGATGGCCGGTATCGCCCGTGACGGGTTCATGGCCATTACCATGACGGCTATCATCGAGGTAGAAGGTATTGGTGCGCGCTTAGCCGGTACGGCAATAGGGCTGAATCTGTCGGTTATGGGGATTGCCAATGTGTTTGCGCCGCCCATCGGGAACTGGATGGAGAAGTTCGGACCGGGATACCCATTTTTTTTCTGGGCGGCCCTATTGTTTATCGGCTGTTCAGGCTATTTTTTCCTGCAGCGGCCGGGTTTAGAGATGGAGTAAGGGCTCACGCAAAAATAACTTCACATTTTTGATGGACAAATTGAGTAGTTCCAATTTGGCCTTGAGGTGTATCGTTTCAACGTAACCTCTTTCATTTGTCGATCAGAAATCCTTATTCCTTTGAAGTATTGCTTTTTGTTGAGAAAAGCACGAATTTTCAGACCAGTGGAGGTTTTTCGGACCCTTGATATCTGCAGAATTGTAGGAGATAGCACCATCCGACCCTCAAGACTTATGTAATCAAGTGTTTTACTGATAATAAACTCATACCATATCTTGTACATGCCCAATTCAAGAATTGTTTAAATTTTAGGTCAGTATGTAAATATCTGCCGACTCGTTGAATTATCAATATTTTAAGTCTCCCCGAAATTTACAGATATTATTGACAAGATATGGTAATCAACGCCTCTGAAAGGCACTGGCCGATAATTGATTAGATCATTTTCTATTGTGATTTTAATATCTTAGACTTAATCATATTATGCTGCGTGTTTAAGTTATGTTTTGTCTTTAATTCCCCATTTCATTCCCTTTCTTGTTGAAGGATTTGAAAAATCCTTTTAATTCTTCTCATTCCGTTTTTTT
>Ga0164313_10003235_pt1 | contig 14537 bp, 17 predicted proteins | sample GuaBasSedimGuay4_FD_113735 | JGI IMG/M metagenome (GOLD analysis project Ga0164313, IMG submission 113735) | Subseafloor sediment microbial communities from Guaymas Basin, Gulf of California, Mexico - Guay4, Core 4569-4, 0-3 cm | ecosystem: Environmental > Aquatic > Marine > Hydrothermal vents... | reverse complement strand
GTATTTGGTATAAATTTATGCTATAATACTATCAAAAGTAAGTATAAAGGAATAGGGATGCAAACCATAGGTATAAAAGATTTACAAATAAACCCTGCTATATTAACAAACTCACTAGAAGCAGATGAGTATGCGATGATAACAAAACGTTCAACACCTATAGGTTTGGCCATCTCTTTTAATGATTCCATAATCACGGAGGGATTAAAAACTTCTATTATGGTAGATGCCTATAAGCAAGGACTGTTAAGTCTTGGACAAGTAGCTAAGGCTTTAGAAATGCCGAAAAAAAAAGTAATGAAAATACTCTCTGTTATGGGTATAGATATCATAGATTATGACTTTAAGGATGATATGAAAAATATGAGTAGTCTTTTATGATAGTGTCAGATAGCACTACGCTCATAGTGCTGTTTGATTTAGACAGACTAGACTTACTCGCTAATGTTTTTAGTACCATTATCATACCTGACTCAGTCCATAAAGAAATCTCAGTTAAATCATCCATCACATTGCCCTCATTTATGAAAGTCAAAAAAGCAAAAGCATCTGAACTGCTTGATGTACTTAAAAATGTACTAGATCTAGGAGAAAGTGAAGCCATAGCTTTGGCACTTGAGCTGAAGTTACCGCTAGTCATAGATGAGAAAAAAGGACGAAAAATAGCCTTAAGAGAAGGTATTAAAATCATAGGATTACTTGGTGTTGTCTATCTAAATATTAAAAAAGAGTGCCTTAGTGAAACAGAAGCAAAAGACTTTTTAGATGAGGCTATAATTAATGGATATCATATTTATACACATTTGATAGATGAGATGTTTTCTAGTTTGTAACAGCTTCATTTAAGCCAATAAAATATATACTTTGCAATACAAAGTACTTTGAAAGGGCAAGAAAATGTTAAATGGGAATATAGAAAATGAAATACTTGATACAAACAAAGAAGAAGCACTGCGTCAGATTAGTGAGATTAAAAGCCATCTTGTAGATAAACAAACTTTTTTCCCGTACAATTATACGGCTATGTATGTATGGTCTGTGATTTCTGTACTTATGACATTTTTAATGATACCTATGTATGAAGTAAGTGTTTTGCAAGGGACATTTGTGAGTTTTGTTTTGATTTCTTTTGGATTTATAAGTGAAGGATTTATGACAAAAAAAGCAAACCAAAGTTATGACATAGAAGACTGTACATTAAGACAACAGTTTATCATGAAAAATTTTGTGATGCTTAGCTTGTTTGCCATTGTTATGTCAGCAGTGCTGGCATCATATAAACTGTATGTGCCTATGTTTCTTACTTGGCTTTTTTTGATTTCTTTTGGCTTTTTTGCTATTGGCTTTGTGTTAAATATAGAGCGTTTTACTAAGATAGCGAAGTTCAATGTATTTTCTTCTATACTTCTTTTGGGTATAGGTTATTTAAATCATACTCTAGTGGGTAGCACGCATACTTATGTGTATGTGGTGCAAATATTTATGGTTTTGGGTCTTGGTGTGATGCCAGCTATGACTGCTTGGCAACAAAAGAGAGATGGGTGCTAAAATGTTTGACCCACTCTTACATCAAAGCATACGTTCCAAACTGGTTTCTCAACTCATTTCTAATGAGCACTTACCATTTAAGGCACTCAAAGAATCTTTTGGTGTGACTGATGGTAATCTTTCTACACATTTGAGTAAGTTGGAAAAAGAAGAGTACGTCATCATAGAAAAAACGTTTGAAGGCAAAAAGCCTAAAACAGTACTTCGCATTAGCAACAAAGGTCGCGTTGCATTTTCAAATTATATAGAAGCACTTAAGGTGTTTATAGAGGAGGCAGATTAATTGCTAAGAGAAAATAAAAAAGAGTACAAAACAATCAAACTTGAAAGGATTAAATTATGAGTAATATACTAATTATCACAGCACACCCAAGCAAACATAATCTTACAAGAGGTATCACAGATATTTATAAAAGTGAAAAAGAAAAACAAGGAGATAGTGTAGAAGTGCTTGACCTTTATCAGTCACAACAGCTGCCTTTTTTAGACTATATAGACATGAAGAGCTATACTCCAACAAAAGAAGCTTTGCTTTATCAAGAGCAGATACTCAAGGCAGATGAATTGGTTTTTGTTTATCCTTTTTGGTGGGGAACGATACCAGGCATACTAAAAAACTGGATAGACTCGGTCTTTACTATGGGTTTTGCCGCCAAATATGGTAAAGATGGTCGTCCTATAGGGCTTTTAACGGGTCGTTCGGTCAAAATTATTTCTACTTCGGGTGCACCTACCTTTCTGTACTGTATCAACGGCATTAGACATGCAAATAAGAAGATATGGAAACAAACCATTGTTGAATTTTGTGACATGAAGTTTAAGGGCTACCATCTTTTTGGTGGTATGGATACTAGGGGTAAAAATGTGGAAAAACTTTTTGCTTCTGTAAAAAAATTGGCTCATGCCTAAATTATATATAGAATTAACATACAAAATAAGGAAGAAAAATGCATAATAAATTAGAAGATTTTATGGGAAAAATGGGGGCGTTTATTTATGACAACCCCGTAAAGGTCATAGTGATGGTTTTTGCCTTGCTTGCTGCACCACTTGCTCATGTACCAGAGATAAAAATGGATACTTCTACAGAAGGATTTATGCACGATAATGACCCCGTTCTCATAGAATATAATGAATTTAGAGCACAATTTGGTCGGGATGAACGTGTGGTTTTGGCGATTAAAAGTGATCATATCTTTACTTTAGATTTTCTCAATACCCTAAAAAATATACATGAAGAGATAGAAGAAACGGTACCATATCTTGATGATGTTACCTCTCTTTACAATGTGCGAAATACAAGAGGAGAGGGCGATAAACTCATTACCGATGACCTTCTTGAGCCTTTCCCTACAACACAAGAGCAAGTAAATGTCATAAAAAAACAAACAATGACTTCTCATTTTTATAAAGATTTACTTATCTCTGCAGATGGGAAAATGACGAGTATTGTTATCGAAACAGATGCCTATTCGCATGTGGGAGAAAAAGAAGTTTCGGATGTGGATGCTTTTGATGAAGGTTTTTCAGATGAGGTAAATCTAGCAAAAACTGAGAAAAAAGCCTTTCTCTCAGATGCTGAAAACCATGAGTTACTAGCAGTCATTTTAAAAATCGTTGATAAGTACAAAAAAGATGATTTCCAGATTTATGTTGCGGGTTCTCCTGCGGTAAACAACTCACTTAAAGCCCAAATGCAAGCAGATATGCAGAAGTTTATGCGTATCACTTTTCTTATCATCATTGTCTTTTTGTTTGTCATGTTTAGACGTGCTTCGGCTGTGTTTTATCCTCTACTTGTTATCATACTTTCTTTACTTGCGACTGTGGGTACCATGGCATGGGCAGGAACAGCCTTTAAGTTGCCAACACAGATAGTACCGTCCTTACTGCTAGCTGTAAGTATAGGTGCTACGGTACACATACTGACTATCTTTTTTGATAAGTTTAACACTACAGGCGACAAAAGAGAAGCCATCAAATACACTCTAGGACACTCAGGATTAGCTATTGCTATGACTTCGGTGACTACGGCTATTGGGGTAGGGTCTTTTTCTGGTTCGGAGGTTGCACCTATTGCGGATCTTGGTACTTTTGCATCCTTTGGAGTGATGGTGTCATTGCTTTTAACGCTTACGCTTTTGCCTGCACTTCTTAGTCTTACTAAGATGAAGCAAAGACCTAAAAAAGAAGCTGGTAAACTAGACACTATTATGAAAAAACTTTCCATTATTCCTATTAGGTATTATAAAAGCATTATTGTTGTGAGTTTTGTGCTTGTGGCTGTGGCGTTGATGTCTGCATCTAAGATAGAACTTTCACACAATCCTCTTTATTGGTTCCAGCCAAATGATTATAACAGAGTCTCAACAGAAGTCATAGATGAAGCGATGAACGGCTCTGTTACCATAGAAGTAGTGGTGGATACTAAGGTAGAGAATGGATGGAATGACCCCCAAAGACTGAACAAACTCAATACTTTTTCAGCAGAACTAGAAAAATATGTAGATAGTCATACGCATATTGGGAAGGTCGTGTCTTTAGCAACGATTGTTAAAGAAACAAACCGTGCTTTACATGAAAATAAAGAAGAGTTTTACAGTATTCCAAATGATGCAGATCTTGTGTCTCAAGAATTATTATTATTTGAAAATTCAGGTTCTGATGACCTTGAAGATGTGGTAGATAGTCAATTTTCTAAAGCTCGTATCACGATTAAGCTTCCATGGACAGATGCTGTGATGGCATATGATGTATTGACCTATGTTAAAACAGAAGCGGTCAAAACATTCCCAAATGATACTGTGGTCACCACAGGGATGATACCTTTGCTTATTAATACTTTTGCAAACTCTGTACATTCTTCTGTGACATCATATTTTATTGCCTTTGTGGCGATTAGTTTTATGATGATGCTTATTTTGGGTTCTGTACGCATAGGCCTGCTTAGTATGATACCTAATATGACTCCTATTATATTGGGTTTACTCATTATGTCAGTGGCAGATATACCGTTAGATATGTTTACCCTACTTATTGGTAGTATAGCCATAGGACTTGCCGTAGATGACACCATACATTTCATGCACAATTTTAGAAGATATTACCTAGCAAGTGGCGATTCATCCAAGGCTATAGAGCAGACGTTTTACACTACAGGTAAAGCAATGGTGATTACTACCATAGTACTATCTTTAGGTTTTTATGCTTATTTGATGGCAAATATGATTTCGGTACAAAACTTTGGACTTTTGACGGGGTCTGTAATAGTCTTGGCGCTGTTAGCTGACTTGCTGCTTGCCCCTGCACTGATGATAGTAGTCGCAAAACGTGGCTGGATAAAATAATATAAATGGAGAAAATAATGAATACAAAAAAAATATTACTAGGGTTGACACTAGGACTTTTATTCCTTGTGCCAAACATAAATGCAGATGATGCAAAAGCAAGAGCTATCATGGAAAAGGTAGATGCTAGAGATGATGGTAAAACCATAGAACAAAATATGCTCATGGTACTCATAGATAAAAATGCCAAAAAAAGAACCAGAGATATCAAGTCTTATTCCAAAGACTTTGGGGCGGACAAACATCAAATTATGTTTTTCAAATCACCAGCAGATGTGAAAAATACAGCATTTTTAACTTATGATTATGACAATGCCAAAAAAGATGATGACCAGTGGTTGTATTTGCCGGCACTCAAGAAGGTAAAACGCATACCAAGTGCAGACAAGAGTGGTAGTTTTATGGGTTCAGACTTTTCATACTTTGACATGACAGACAGAAATTTACAAGACTATGACTTTAAACTTCTAAAAGAAACGACAGTGCGCGGACACTCTGCATGGATGATAGAATCTATTCCGAGACATAAAAAAACCATTAAAGAATCAGGCTATACAAAAACCATAGCTATTGTAAGAAAAGATAACTATATGGTAGTAAGAGCTATTAGCTATATGAAAAACAATAAGAAAAAGTATTTGGATTTAAAGAAGATACATAAGCAAAGTGGAGTATGGCTTGTAGATGAAATGACAATGACTACTAAAAAAGGGAAATCCACCTTGCATAAAACTATCTTGAAATTTAAAAACATTAAGCTAAACAAAAACATCAAAGACAGTATGTTTAGCACAAGAAGACTTGAAAAAGGGCTTTAAAACTCAAAGCTTATGCAAGACAAGAAAGAGTAAAATGACTAAGACAAAATAGTGGAGGACAGTAATGGGAAAGAAGAAAATTAAAAATAATGCAAAATACGAAGAAGAGTTAAAAGATTTACAAGTAGAGCTTATTAAGCTTCAAAATTGGGTTTTTGCTAACAACAAGCGTGTAATGATTATTTTTGAAGGTAGAGATGCTGCGGGGAAGGGCGGGGCTATAAAGCGATTTATCCAGCATCTTAACCCTAGAAAATTCAGAGTAGTTGCTTTACTAAAACCCACAGAAGTAGAACAAGGACAGTTTTATTTTCAACGTTATTTTAAGCATTTGCCAAACCCAGGAGAGATTGCTTTTTTTGACAGGTCTTGGTACAACAGAGCCATCGTAGAACCTGTGTTTGATTTTTGCAGTAAAGAACAGCATGAAAAGTTTATGAAAGAAGTACCCAGAGTGGAAAATGCCATCATAAATGATGGTATTATTTTGATTAAATTTTGGTTTTTTATTAGTAAAAAGAATCAAAATAAACGTTTTGAAGAACGCATGAATAACCCACTCAAACATTGGAAGCTTAGTCCTATTGATGAAAAAGTACAGATACTATGGGATGAGATAACACAGTATAAAGAAAAAATGCTTCTTCTTACTCATAGTAATACTTCTCCTTGGATTAGCATAGACAGCAACAATAAAAAAAGAGCCAGACTTGACTCTATACGCTATGTACTTTCGCGTATTGACTATGAAGGAAAAAAAGATGTTAGGATGCGTTTTGGACATGAGGACTAAACTTTTACTTTTAGCACTTTTGTGTACGCTAAGCCTACAAGCCCAAGCACTTGATAACGTAATGGATGGTTTTGAAGAAGAACCAAAAGTACAAGTATCTGATGAACTTATGGAAGGTTTTTCTGATGAAGAAAGCAGTACAGAAGTAGAAGAAGAAAAAAGTGATATTTTCCCAGGATTAACAGGAAAATTGACAGAACAAGTGGCTTATGCTTATCAAGATGATAAACCTCATGACAATATCTCTTCTTTAAAAACTTCTCTTTTGTTAGATTATGAACATAAGTTTGAAAATGGCTGGAAAATCAAAGCGAATGTGAAAGCTTACTATGATGCCATTTATGACATTAAAGGGACAGAGAAGTTTAGCACACAAGAACTAGATGAACTTAAATCAGAAGTAGAACTCTATGATGCTTACATTGAAGGGAGTATCGCAGATAATTTAGATATGAAACTAGGACGTCAAGTCATTGTTTGGGGACGTTCTGATACTCTTAGAGTGACAGATGTACTTAACCCTCTTGACAACCGTCGTCCAGGTATGGTAGATATAGAAGACTTGCGTTTGCCTGTGGCTATGCTAAAACTAGATTATTTTATAGGAGATTGGCGTGTGACACCCATAGTGATGCTAGAGCAACGCTTTTCTAAAAGTCCTCCTTTTGCTTCTGCTTTTTATCCCGTAGCATTTCCTGCACCAGAAGATGAAAGTTATTCAGATATGACTTATGCACTTTCTGTAGGGGCAGAGTTTAGTGGTTGGGATGTGAATTTTTATGCAGCACGCATACGAGATGATGAAGGACAAGTCGTCTTTTTTCCCAGACCCATCATAGAGCATGAAAAAGTCAATATGTTTGGAACAGCCCTAAATGTCTTAAGTGGTTCATGGCTTTTTAAAACAGAATTAGCATACTTTGATGGGCTTAAGTTCTCAACCACAGGAGATAAAACTTTTGACAGAACAGATGTACTGCTAGGTGTAGAATATAATGGCATAGCCGATACACTCATTTCTTACGACATTGTAACAAGACACTTTGGAGAGTATGACTCAAGGTTATTAAACGAATTAAACCCTTTAAACAAACATAGCTATCAACAAGCTTTTCGTGTAAGTTCTGACTTTATGAATGCCACATTGACAGCCAATTATCTCATTAGTGTATATGGAGAAAAGTTAGACGAAGGAGGCTTTCAGAGGGCATGGGTTAAGTATGAATTGGCTGATGGTATCAATACAAATATAGGCGTAGTAGATTACATAGGTGGTGCATTCTTTTTTGAAAATATAAAAGACAATGATATGGTTTTTGTAGATATTTCGTATAGTTTTTAGATGATGAAATTAGCATATATATCAGACGACATTTACTTAAAACATGACACAGGAATAAGCCATCCTGAATCAGCGGAAAGATTAGTAGCCATTTCTCATGCTATAAAAGACTTGAAGCACAACTTTATTTTACCTTCTCCACTCAGAGTCTCTGAAGATATTTTAAAGCTTGTGCATACCCAAGCACACATTGATAAAGTAAAAGAAAGTAGCGCAGCTTCTCAAAATATAGATACAGATACTATTTGCAGTACAGACTCTTATCTAGCAGCTACAACAGCAGTAGGAGCTGGTATTGTGGCACTTGATGGTATAAAGGCTGGGAAATTTGACAGGGCTTTTTGTGCGGTACGACCACCAGGACATCATGCCACACCTACACAAGCTATGGGCTTTTGTCTTTTTAACAACATTGCCATAGCCACAAGGTATGCCCAAACTATAGGCTATAAAAAAGTGTTCATCATAGACTTTGACGTACACCATGGTAACGGTACTCAGGACACATTTTGGGAAGATGATACGGTATTTTACTTTTCCTCTCATCAATCTTTTGCTTATCCTGGCACAGGAGCTGAGACACATAGAGGAACAGGGAAAGCAGAGGGCTATACGGCTAACTTTTTAATGATGCCAGAGAGTACAGACGCAGAGTTGTTAGATATTTATGCAAATGACTTACCTCCTCTCATAAAAGCCTTCAGTCCAGACATTATTTTGGTATCTGCTGGTTATGATTTGCATGAAAGTGACCCATTGGCAAGTTTAAATATTAGCACACAAGGCATAAGAAAAATGCTTAGACTTATCTTGAATAATGTTGAGGTACCTTTTGTATTTTTCTTAGAAGGTGGCTATGATGTGCAAGCATTGGGAGAAAATGTTAAGGTTACGCTAGAAGAGATGCTTATAAAATAAGAAATGCACTATTTTTAATTTCTACGTCACTATCACTTTTAGGAACGTAGATTTTCAAGCTCACTTTTACTACATCTATTCTAATATACTTATTCATGATAGCCTCCATTTTATGAAGAGTTAGGTAACACCTTGCGCTAGGCATAGTCTCGGTACTCATCGCTAGAGCCTAGGTATATTTGTAGTTCTACCAATAGTTGCTAAACTTCCTTACGTAGAACCCATAAGCAGAGGCTACCAAGCCATCATCTTCTAGGGAGGTTTACGAGGTGCAGTAGTCGTTGCCTTAGCCCTTGCCATTCCACTAGAACTAGAGTATTGGTACACAGTACAGTCCATCGCTTATGGTGTAGTGCTGTTTACGCTGTTTGTGCAAGCACCTACTATCAAGGTGCTTATGAAGTGGGTTGGGGTGAGGTAGTTCTATATTTTTAGACTTTAGCTAATAGTACAGAACTTATGACATTAGCTCGCATGATGGCACCTTCTAGGTAACCACCTTCTTTGTGTGAGAACTCTGTGGCAGAAAAAAGTATGCGTTGACTGTAGTCTGTTGTGTCTATACCATAGTTGGGGTGTACACTTAAAGGTAGTGAGTCTTGGCTAGTTGAGGTAAAAGGTTCTTTCCTCCAGCTTACAAGGTAGATGGCTTTTATGTGAGATGCAGTACTTTTAAAGACTCTTTTCATTTGTGTTCTTACATCTTCTTCAAAGGTCTCTATAGATGTATGGGAGTTAAGAAAACCAAAGAGGGCTGCTTTGTCTGAAGTAGAAGCATCATGTATCTCACCTAGTGGTCCAATGTTTGAAAATACAAACCCACTTAAGCCCTCTTTGCGCCAAAAGTCACTCTCAAACTCTAGCACACACTTGGCAGTGTTTCCCATCCATGTTTGGGTGCTTTGTAGTGTAGAAAGTAGTGCCTGTGGTAAAGTAGGCTCATACACTAATTTAGATGCCAAACGTGGAGGAAGCGTTGATATGACATAGTTAGCTGCATAGGTATTTGTTTTACTTTGTACGCTAACACTCTGAGTACTTTCTTTTACACTCACTACTTCTTCAGACAAGTGTATAGAGGTATGTTTTAACTGCTTTTGGAGTGCTTGTATCAAACTTGTTAATGAACCTTCTATTCTTCCTGATGGTGCAGACGGAGGTGGAGTAAAACGTTCAAGTGTATTTGCTGTGTCGTAAAGTGCATCTCCATGGGTGTACTGACCAAATACCTTTAAGTCAAGTTCTTGAAGGAGTGAGAGTATTTGTGTATGATGTTGCCATACCCAAGAAGGCCCCATATCATGACCATCACAATTATGTATACGCCCACCAAGTCTATCTCTAGCTTCTAAGATGGTAATGTTATATCGCCTCTGAAGACGAAAAGCGAGATACAAACCACTTAACCCAGCTCCGATGATGATAATGTTTTGTTTCATGTTTAATTCAGCCTCTTGTATTTGTCTTAAATGTGTGGGTGAGATAGTTAACGTTCAAACATTTGTATAAGCATTTTTGAAATAGTAAGTGATATTTTTTTATATACATCTCCAAGTTTTTTACTAGTCTTGTTTTATCGACAGTTCTTATCTGGCCTAAGAGTACCAATCCATCTTTTTTTTCAAATTTTATTTTGGGTCTAAAGACAAAGTCAAAATCTTTTGAGCTCATGGGTGCAACAATGACTGTTTTTAAAACATTCATCAGATTGTATATTGAAGTAATAATAAAACTGACTATACATTTTCTACCTTGAATATTAGATATAACAATTAGTATAAAGAGTATATCGAAACACCAGTTTATTTACAATGAATATATAAACCTACCCACTACACCCTACCAACTCCTCAACCACACTAACAACAGTCTTTTTCTTATAAGGTTTGTAGGTGTTTGGCTAAGTCTTTTACTTCACTAGGTATGCCTTTTTCATCTTGTGTTGTTCTTTGGGTTCTGTGTGATTAAAATAATCTGTGCGTTATCACTTATCGTTTTAAAATGTAAATTTGTACCTCGTATAAGGTCTCCATCTTTTACTTTTGTATCGTTTACTATGGCTTCACCCTCTGTGATGTAGGCTAAGAAGTCGCCACTCTTTGTGATGCTTTCTTCTTTGCTAAATCTTCCAACTTCTAGTACGGTATGGCTATCAAAGGTAGCACTTTGTTCTTTTGAACCACCATAGATTTTGGTTAGTTTGTTTTGTTCTACATCGTAGAGTTTGTAGCCAGCAGCTTCTCTATGATTTTCAGGGAGTACCCATAGTTGAACCATACGGTTTTTACTGGCATCTGGGTTTATCTCATTATGTTTAAAACCTTCTCCTCCTGCACGTTGTACCTGTACTTGACCTGCGTGAATGGATGAGCCATGTTCAAGTGAGCCTTCATGATTGATGCTGCCATCTAGCATGACAGAAATGACATCTAGCTCACGGTGAGGATGCATCCTCGTTTCGCCATAAGGGTCAAAGTATGCATCTGCAAGGTAGACAAAGTTTCCTATGCCATCCCAAGTGTCACCACCACCACCTACACGATTGTCCACAACTAAACGATGTTCTTTTAGTCCTGCAAAGCCACCTAGAGGAAGGCTGTCTTTGTGAAGTACTTTCATGTCGTATCCTTTCAAAATGTATATAACATTTACTTTTTAGTGTAAATACTCTAATAGTATAGCCATAAAGTAAAATGAATGTCAAGAGTAATTACTCTAAAGTTTGACATTTTAGAGTATTTGCACTATAATTCTACGAATGAAGGAAGTACATGTCAAGAAAACTAGAGATATTAGAGACTGCAAGGAGGCTTTTTAACGAAAGCAACACCCAAGCAGTCACTACCAACCACATAGCAAAAGAGATGAGTATAAGCCCTGGGAATTTGCATTATCATTATAGTAACCGTGAAGAGATTATAAGAGTACTGTACCAACAGTTAAGTAGCGACGCGAGTCTAAAGATAGATGAATTACCCAAAGACATAGCCACACTAAATGAACACCATAAATTACTGATTAAGGTACAGTGGAGATATAGATTTTTCTTTAGGGAACTGCTATTTTTGTTTTCACGAGATGAAAAGCTTAGAGTGATGTATGTAGAAGATAACATAGCCCATCGTGTTCGTATAAAGAAGGTGATGCAAAACCTTGTGGAGCATGGAGAGATGCAAGTAGCCAATGATAATGCCTTGGAACATTTGGTTGATACACTGTTGATGGCATGGCAGTTTTACACTTCATATATGTATACCTTAGGTGTATGTCTAGATGAAAAAGGCATAGAAGAATTTATAACCTATACGAACCAATCTATGCAATTATGTAGAACAGATAAAGAAAATACCTAAAAAAGGAAACAAATGCAAGCACATAACAAAGCGTCAGCATGGTTCGATGGTTTATACAAGAACAATAAAACAAGCCAAGAAAACATACCATGGGCAAGACAATCTGTAAATCCACTTTTACAAACATATCTTGATACAGATGTAGAGCATCAAGGACGTGCTTTGGTTATAGGATGCGGTTTGGGTGATGATGCGATAGCGTTGGAGAAAGCAGGTTATGTGGTAACCGCTATAGATGTGTCGCAAACAGCCCTTGACTTGGCACAAGAACGATTTAGAGACTCTAAAGTACAGTTTGTACATCAAGATATATTTGAGTACGAAGAACGTTTTGATTTTGTATTTGAGGCTTTGACCATACAGTCATTACCTATAGAGTTTAGACAGAAGATGATAAGAGCTGTGGCAAACACAGTAGCAAAAAATGCTAAACTACTCTTAGTAGCACATCAACGTAAAGCAATGGTAGATGGCCCACCTTGGCCACTGACTAAAGAAGAAGTAGACTTGTTTAAAGAAGAGGGTTTAACTGAACTTTCACATGAGCTACATACTGAAGAGTCTAAGGTGTCAAATGTACGTTTTAGAGTGCTTTACCAAAGGAATTAAATGAAATTATTGTTATTGAGTTTGTTGAGTAGTGTGCTATTGTCTGCCCAAAGTTTTTTTGTACTCTCAGGGGTAGACCATTATGATGTCATCGTGGCAAATATGTCTTCTAAAACAGAAAAATATACCGCAGATATAAGGAGTCTGATGATGGGTATGTCTAAAGAGATAGGGGTAGATACCTCAGGGCATCCATCATCTGTACTTTATTTTGTGATAGCCGATGTGTCTATGGGTGAGACTATAGGGCTTAAAGTAGAGTTGGCTTTGGGTGAGTATGTATTGCGCAAAGGTGCATCTCAACGTGTATTTGCTGTGACCTATCAAACAACAAAGCTCATAGCTCCAGATTTCAAAGATGAAGAAGATGTGGAAGATCGGCTAGCTGACACGGTAGAAGATATGCTAGACGCATTTAGGCTCCAATACGAAGATGACAACAAGAAACTTTCTAAGGACAAAAAGTCCGTGACACATGAGACTTTTGCAAAAGACATGAGGTATGAAACTAACTATAAAATAGCATTGGCTAAAGCTAAAAAAGAGGGCAAAAAGATAATGCTTTTTATGACTACTGCTTATTGTCCTTGGTGTAGAAAACTAGAAAACCGCATACTCTCTCAAAATGATATAGATGCACAAATCAAAGCAAAATACATCCCTCTTATGCTAAATCAAGACTTAGACAAGTACCCAAAAGAGTTCGCCAAAACAGGCATAGTCCCTACACTAAACATCATAAGCCCTAACACGGAAGAGATAGAACAGCAATTTGTAGGCTATAGTAGCCGTGTTGATTTTTTGAGGGTTTTGAAAGAGAAGTAGATTTGTATGTACCTCAAGGGCATTTCCTCCCTTTGGTAAGGGCACAATTTGACATGTTTTTACTCAAAACCACCATAGGTCAAGATGAACTAGCATGTGATGAAGCTAAGGCTGAGAATTTACTCTATTACATCATAAAAGACCACCCTTTTGTAGATGGTAATAAACGTATAGGGGCATTAGCGCTTATGACTGCTAAGTCATTACCACAACAGAAAGAGACGGTGGTTGCTTTGATTGTGAATATGTTGGTGGACACGTAGGGTGGATTTATCCACCGACGGGTAATACAAAAAACCTTTAAATATATAGCTAAATTTGGAAGTATGGATGAGGTCTTTGAAAATCTTAAATAGTAAAAAGATGTCAATATGACATATTTTGTAAGACTTTGAAAAATATATGATAGTATTTGTACAGATGTACAAATTGGGGATAAAATATGAATAATCATATAGCAATGTATCAAAGTGGAGAGATAGAGATTGAAGTGTCGATAGATGATGAAACAGTTTGGTTAAATAGGCAACAGTTATCGGAACTTTTTGCTAGAGATGTTAAAACTATAGGTAAGCATATTGTAAATGTCTTTAAAGATAAAGAATTAGAAAAAATAGCAGTTGTCGCAAAATTTGCGACAACTGCAAGTGATGGTAAAATGTATAATGTTGAGTATTATAATCTTGATGTTATTATTTCTATTGGGTATAGAGTCAAATCACAAAAAGGTATTGCTTTTAGACAATGGGCAAGCAAAGTATTAAACCTGAACAGAAAGCAACTCTGGTTGCTGTGATTGTATATATGTTGATGGAGGAGTAGGGTGGGTTTACCCACCTTTAAAATAGACTTGCATAATAGTAAATCTTCTCCGAAAGGCTTAATAGTTTACTGCTAAAACTCAAGTTAAATATACAATATATGAGCTACAATATAATATATAAACCAAAAAGGTATAATATGTTATCTTTTCTTCCTCCTACT
>Ga0164313_10003234_pt1 | contig 14538 bp, 13 predicted proteins | sample GuaBasSedimGuay4_FD_113735 | JGI IMG/M metagenome (GOLD analysis project Ga0164313, IMG submission 113735) | Subseafloor sediment microbial communities from Guaymas Basin, Gulf of California, Mexico - Guay4, Core 4569-4, 0-3 cm | ecosystem: Environmental > Aquatic > Marine > Hydrothermal vents... | reverse complement strand
TTTTCAAATATTGCGACAAAGTCGCATTTCATAAAAATCGTATAACGATTTTTATTGAGGAATGATGTCGATATGGTCGATATTGAAAATAATGATTCTACCGGCGGCTCCGAGCGACGAAAGCATCCGAGACTGGATTTTCACTGTAAAGCCACCATCCGGGGAATCCATCAGGTGGTAAAGGTAACGGATATCAGCCTGGGAGGATTCTTTTTTGAGTTGGCTACGAAGAGAAAGTTAAAACTCGATATCCTGATAGATGTGAGCATGCGGTTACCAACGGAAGAAAACACGATTCGCTTCAAAGCCAAACTGGTTAGCCAGGGAAAGCGGGGTATTGGCTGTAAATATGTGAGTCTCATGCCTGACACCAAGAAAGCCATTCGAAACTGTTTCGAGACATTCAAGGATACCATACCCATCGCCTAAAATTCGAGCATTTCATAGACCTGATCTGCCCCGGCACTGCGTTATTGAAGATTCTCGAAGCAAACTGAGAGGAATCTTCGACCGTAAGGAATTCTGTCTATTTCGGATTCGCTCGCATTCCCCGCGGCAAGCCACTGGGCACATGCTCGCTATTGCGGTTCAGCCTTCGCAGTAGAACACTACGGCTTCAGGCTGAAATGCCTTACGCCAGAACTGATCAGGCCTATGAAATGCTCGAATTGCACCCTCCATTTCCGAACGATATTTTCTAATCTGAAGTATATAATCCAACCTAAGTATTTTACGAGGTGAGGTTGCCGTAGCTGCAAGGAAGATGCTGTTCCGCTATAGTGGACTATGCGGTATGGCATCTGACGCAGCAGATGCGGTAAGATCGCCTCGTAAAATATTTAGGCGAGGTAATCTTCCCACAACCCCCACATCAAACTATGTTCACTTTCATATCCAAAACAATAGACTTTCAGGAAATCCCGTGCATCGTTGGATAGTGGTTCAAATTTGATGCCGATGATGATACTCGTGCCGCCGGGTTCTTTTATTTTTTTGCTCCATATTACCCAGCCTGGAATGGAAGTACCATCGCCGGATGGTAATTTGATCTCCACGATCGACTTGGTATCCGATAAGGCTTCCGTTCGCATGGAGCCATATTTCAACCCCAGATCAATACAGACGCCACCCAACGAGATGTCCCGACTCACGCCTTCGAAAGCGACCGGAGCGGCGTTTCCCCGGCGCAGTGCCAGCATCATCGTGGCACGAACCGGGGTGTCATGTCGGGTTGACCGGCGGACGCTTGGCCATGATCGTCCATGTTCTCTGCTGGGAGGGCCCTTGTACAGTTTTATTAAAAGCTGTTCCAGATGGGGATATTTTTGACAGGTTTCGGCGAGAGCAGTTTTGCTGATCTTGACCACTTCTACCGGGGTGAGCGTTTTGATATCCGATAGGGATGTTGTTTTTTTTTGGATTGGAAAAACATCACCGAAAATATCATTGTCAAAAATATGCTGCGTCAATGGTTCCGATCTGTTTTCCTGGGCGTTGACCAACTGTACGACTTTTTCCTCTAGCGTGCCTGAAACAACGAAAAAAACATCGCTACAGGTCTGGCCGGTACGGATGATCGTCCGGCCGGCATCGAACCGCTCCCTTACCAGTCTCAGCATGAGGGCTATGAGTTCCTGGTAGGTTATGTTGACAAAAAGAAAGTGGAGAGGAGATTCCTCTTTTATACCGAATCGCAACGCTGAATGAAATGAACGGCCTTCTGCGTGGGTAGGTTTGAAAATACTCCAGGCCAGTATTTTCGATACAATCGCTTGAAATGTCTTATATTCACCCAGAAAATTCTGGGTGGCACGGGTATAACTCTGGAAAGCATCGTTCTTTTTTTTGCGCTCCGATAGAAAATCGCCATAGGCTCTGTAAATGTCACCCTTGTCCGGGAAAAGAGACATCAGATCTTGATATTCTTTTTCGGATGTGAGGCTCAATGACCCGTCAGCGATTCTGTTCAGGATGCTGCGTTTATATTCAGTTTGAAAAATCATATCAGGTCGGCTACTATATTATACACCCCTGCAATGGCTTCGCTGGACCGGTCGATGGCGGTCAGGGGCGCCATGCCGGATATCATGTTGTCTATCTGATTGTCCCGCATGATACTTCCTAAAATTGTCGGGTGAATCATCAGATATTTTTGTGAAACGAGCTGAATGATACGTCCGGCTTCCCGGTCTCTCGGGCTTTTCGTCATGTTGGTCACGAGAGCTGGACGTATTTCCTGGATCTCCCGGCTGAGCAGATTCATGTCTTCTTCGCTGTTGTTTTCCTGCACCGCTTTGAGGAGGTCCTTCACGGTCCGGACATTCATATTGTTTTTTGGATCCATAGCCGTTTTGATCGTAGCGAGAAGGGCCGGCTTTTGACTGCTTAACCTGCTTAACTTGCGATACACAGCATTTCTGACAAAGGCATAAGCGTTTTGAATCGAAATTGGTTGAGGTGTCAACACCACGATCTTCCTGTGGGCCATAAGAAAGAAATCGAGAACATTGTACGAGGTGCCCGAACCTAAATCGAGTATCGCAATATCGGTGTCCAGTTGCGAAATACTTTGCATGATTTTTACTTTCTGAGCAAACTGGAGATTGGCTAAAGACAGAATCTCGCTGGCACCGCTCAGCAAGCGCAGATTTTCAATGCCCGTTTCAATGCAGATTTCTTCAAGATGATCGTATTTCTTGGTGATGTAGTCATTGATGGTTTTTGGTGGGCTCTTTATCCCCAGCATGGTGTGGAGATTTGCCCCGCCAAAATCGACATCGATCAGGACAGTCCGTTTGCCCATCTGAGAGAGCCAGAAACCAAGCAGCGTGCTGATAACACTTTTTCCCACGCCTCCCTTGCCACCACCGACAGCCCAAATGGTTGGGCTCGGTTTTTTATTGAGATTGTTCGCTTCTTTCACAGGGTTCCTTTCATTTCACGTACGTTTCCCACAGGTCCCAAATCAGGTTTTGCTCTCCGTCGCTCCCGAAACAGTATTCATCCAGAAAGTCTCTGTCGGCATCAGACAATGTTTTAAACTGAATACCGATGAGCGATAGGTCTTTGTTTCCTTGCTTATCTTTTCTGACCCAGAGAACGGTTCCCATAATTTCGAGGGTTTCGTCGACATTGGGTAGATAGAGCTGTAACATCGTGTCTAAATCTACCACTGTTTTCTGTTTGACACTCCAGTGTTTATTCTCTAATTCGATGCAGGCGCCTCCCAGTGATATGTCCCTTGTATACCCCACCGAATCGAGTTCGGTTTTATCGTCCGCCAGAAATATTTTCAGATTGATCTTGATGGGGATTTCATGCCTGACGGAACGTCTGACGCTTGTCCAGGCTCTTTCTTTGGCGTCTCCAGAAGGGCCTTTGTAAAGATTTTCGAGAAGTTTTTCGATGCCTTTATGTTTTTTAAGGATATCCGTCAGAATCGGTTTTCTTATTTTTACGAGTTCCACAGCAGTGAGGGTTTTAATATCCGACTTGGAAACATTGAACTGTTCCAGGGGAAAGGCTTCTCCAAAAATATCATTATCGGATAGGAATTTGACGGAGGTACTAGGTGACGCTCCCCGTTTATCCGCAGATACATGTGTCCTCTCTTCGATTGTCCCCGAAACAATAAAGTAGATGTCGTTCCCGGGGTCTCCATATTTAATCACAAACTGATCAGCCGGGAATCGGACACGAATCATTCTCAGCATGATACCGATAAATTCGGGGTAGGACATTTCGGCAAAAAAAGCCTGGAGCGGCGATTCACCCAAAGCTGTTTTTCGAATGGCCGCGTGGAAGGATCGCCCTTGTTCATGGTTGGGTTTGACAATGCTCCACGCACGGATTTTGGCAACGATTGCCTGAAGTGCTTTGTTGGCTTGAATGTAAAGATCGGCTGTTTTGCTATACACCTGATAGGCAGTATCGGTCTCTTTTTTCTGGACGAGAAAATCCGCGTATTCCCTGTGAATATCCGCGTTGTCATCGAACTGCTCAATCAGCTTTTCAAATTCTTCTGTTGTGGACAGCCGCAGGGATCCTTCGACAATTTTCTGAATGATGTTTTTCTGGCTCTCGTTTTGATTATTCAATGTTGACTCCCCACATGTGATTTTATTCCGTCATTTAAAACCTGGTCCTCTGGGCCAGGTCAGAGATATTTGGCTATACCGATGGCGGAAGTTACTTAAATCCGAAGCACAAAATTCGAAATCCTAAACAATACCTAATGAACCAAATTCGAATGATAAAAACAAGATCTTGGAGATGCAAGTTCAAGCACTATGTTTGAATCATTTGAGCATTTGATATTTGGATTTGTTTCGTATTTCGATATTCGAATTTAGAATTTATCACACGCTGAATGTGCATAATATTAATCCCTTATAGGGTTGAATCAGTGCCGGGCCCTTAGGACCCAGGTATCTACTTATAGGGCATCCCGTATTTCATCGATTCGAGCGTTGAGCATCTCGCTTTTTTGATGCATGAGCCGCATGATTTCATACAATGAATCGACCCGATCATTTATTTTCAGAATGACATCACCGAGTTGTTCAAATCGATCCTTCATGACTTTCAGCTGATTTTCATCGTCCGGGCTTTCCAGAAGAGTGCTACGCTCTCGATTAAAATCCTTTATCATCTGATCGAGATCGTCTTTTTCTCCATCCGAAAGGCTGAAGTCGATTTCTTTTGAGTTTTTATTTGTCATATTTCATAAGCTTTTCTTTGATCTTCGTGTCAATGGCGTTCATCATATCATCAGTCTCTCTTGATGCATCAGAATTCTCTGCCACGTGACTTTCTGAAAGGCTTCTCTTTTGAAAAATGATCAGTGCGATTAAAAGAACGATGATACCTGTAATCGCTGCCAACAGCAGGAGCAGATATTGTTGGGAATTATCCTTTTTCTTTGGAATTTCTTTTGGTATCCGGGTCTGATCGATTGGCAACTGAGCTTTGTCGGCCGAAGGACGCGTTAGTTCCGGATTTGCCAACAAGACTATTTCTTCATCACGGATGGGGGTGGTTGCGATATCTCGGGGTTCAGGTGTTGCATCCTGAGGTTCGGATATAATTTCCCGGGGTTCGGGCCGTGAATCTGCCATGACCGGTTCTTTTCTGCAAAATACATCCAACACCATCCTGTCTGGTCTCTGGAGCGTAAACGGATTTAGCTCAGCCACTTTTGGGTCGAATAAAAGATTAGCCACAATATGGCTTCCGTCCTGGAATGTCGATACAGTATCAATACAGTCCAGCGGGTTTGTTATCGGCGTGGCCGGAAGTTCCGATGTCGTGTCGAGGAATCGTATGGAGGCGCTTCCGGCCGCAGTATTTTCGGACACTTGATATTGAACTGCCGCTGAAAATTCAAACACAACCCGTATATACCCGCCATGGTTGCCCATTCGGACCTCTTTCAGGAGCGCTGTTTCAGCCGGGGCTGGATCCGGCAGACCCGCAACACCCAGAAAAAACCCGAGCAACAGGGCTCGCAAGATAACGGGTACACGAGTACGCTCGTGCGCCTGTTGCCCGTTAGCTTTGTCAGGGTGCAGCATATCGTCCTTATCGCCTGAATTTTTGCGTTGGCGTGAAACAGACATCTTACAATCGTGTAACAATTTTATGAGGATAACCAAAAAAACGTGAGGTGTCAATTGTTTGTAATGTAAATATAATGGGTCAACGTTGGGGGAGAATAAGTGAATCAAAAAACAATGAGATAATAGCCTGTTCGATCCGGAATATCAACCAATGATGTCTGTTTTCCGATGCCGGGAGGCGGGTACATAGTTGCACAGCGGTTCCTCGGTCATGTAGTCACCGGTTGCCTCAAATGCCCGGGCACGACAGCCGCCACAGACTTTTTTATATTCGCAGTCACCGCATTTTCCGGTGAGGCAGTCATAGTCACGCAGTCGCAGAAACACATCCGACTGGTTCCAGATTTCCTGGAACGACTTCCGGGTAACGTCACCACACGCCACATTGAGAAAGCCGCACGGTTGGACAATGCCGGTGTGGGATATGAAACAGAATCCGACCCCCCCAAGACATCCCCGGCTGACAGCATCCAGGCCGTGGGTCTGAAAAGTCACCTTCTGCCCGTCTTTTTTGGCGCGTTGCCTGAGAATGCGGTAATAGTGAGGGGCACAGGTGGCTTTGAGCTGCAGGGGCGCCTTGTCCCTCTGGTCGTAGAACCAGTTCAAGGTTTCTTCATACTCCTGGGCATCGATTTCCGTATCCACAATGTATTTTCCTCTTCCGGTGGGAACCAGCAGGAAGATGTGGTGGGCAACAGCACCCAGGTCCACGGCCAGCTTCTGAATGGCGGGAATCTGGTCGAGATTCGATTTTGTGATGGTTGTGTTTATCTGGAATTCAACGCCGGCCTTTTTCGCCATGGCGATTCCCTGAAGGGCGCCGTCAAAAGCGCCGTCCACGCCCCGGAAGCGGTCATGAATATCCCGGGTAGCTCCGTCCAGGCTGATGCTGATTCTCTTTATGCCGGCGTCCGCCATCTGCCGGGCCTTGTCTTCGGTGATGAGTGTTCCGTTGGGGGCCATCACCATACGAAGCCCCTTATCGGTACCATACTGCGCGATCTCGAAAATATCCGATCTCAACAAGGGCTCGCCACCGGTCAGAATAATGATCGGGTCTCCCACCACGTGTATCTGGTCAAGAAGATTCAAACAGGCGGCGGTGTTGAGCTCACCCTCGTAGGGACCCATGGTTGCGGATGCACGACAATGAACACAGGACAGGTTGCAGTTTCTGGTGATCTCCCAGGCGACCAGGCGCAAATTCGCTCTTTTTGACTCCTCTTTTAAAGCATGGGGATGATTTTTTGCAGGCATATTTTTTTTGTCCATAATTTAAATCCGAAACACGAAATCTAAATTTTGATCCGGATAAACCGGAAAAGAAAAAGATCAAAGCAATTCAAAACGATCAATTCAACAATCTAAGATGGGAAAGTAATAAGTCCAAGTTCAAGGCGTCACAAATCTCGTGTCACGAGGCGTACTGTGTGTACGTCGAGTGACAGCGGGATGAAGTGCAACGCAGAAATTGGGCTTTTTACTTTTCCATTAATATGCCGGCAGTTTCGATGGCAAAATAGGTAAGTATCATATCAGCGCCGGCGCGTTTAATGGCGGTCAAGGTTTCCATCATCACCTTTTTGCCGTCCAGCCAGCCCATCTGCTCGGCCGCCTTGATCATGGCATATTCACCACTGACATTATAGGCCGCAACAGGAAGGTCGATCTCTTCCCGGATCCTGTTGATTATATCCAAATAGGCCAGGGCAGGCTTCACCATGATGATATCCGCCCCTTCCTCGATGTCCATGGTTGCTTCCCGAATGGCTTCGATGGCGTTGGCAGGATCCATCTGATACGTTCTGCGGTCGCCAAACTGGGGAGCGGAGTCAGCCGCTTCCCGAAAGGGGCCATAATAGGCCGAGCAGTATTTTGCTGCATAGGACATGATGGGAATTCTGCTGAAATTGTTCTCATCCAGGAGATCTCTTATTTCTGCGACACGGCCATCCATCATGTCTGAAGGGGCTACCATATCGGCCCCTGCGCGGCAATGAGACAATGCTGTTCTGGCAATCAGATCCAGCGATGCATCATTGTCGACGGTATTACCTTCCACGATACCGCAATGGCCATGATCCGTATACTGACAAAGGCAGACATCGGTAATAACGGCCAGATCCGGATGGCTGTCCTTGACCGCCTTGATTGCCTGCTGCACAATGCCGTTTTTGGCATAAGCTCCGGTTCCCAGTGGATCTTTTTTGTCCGGCAGGCCAAACAACATGATGGCCGGTATATCAAGATTCTGGACGGTTTTGGCCACTTTGACGACGTTGTCTATGGAGAGCTGGAACTGTCCCGGCATGGATGGAATGGGATTTTTGATGTTTTTACCCCCGATGGCGAATATTGGCAGTATCAGATCATCCATAGAGAGTTGTGTTTCACGAATCATGCGCCGAAACGCCCTGCTTTGACGCATTCGCCTGGGTCGATAGTCTGGAAATAGCATGAGAACCCCGTAACGTTTAGCTTACTTTGAGTGGTTGTTTTGTTAAATATATTATCAGGGGCATAGAGATAGACATGTCATTATGCCCTTCGGGCGTCATTTGTCCTTCGGACGACATTAGCGCTTCGCGCGTAATTTATTGTAGCTCATGGCTCTTAGCTGAACCTAAAACTTAAAACCTTACCTTCCAAACCGAAGACCCTGCCGTCAGGCTACCCCTATCTCTTCATCCGTCAGATAACATGCCGGATCCGGTGCCCATACGTCACCACTGACCGCTTCCGCCCTCACTCTGAAGTTGCCACCGCAGATATCGAGCCATTTGCAATCGGCGCATCGCCCCTTGACATGTTTCTTTTTTTCTTTCAGTTGTTGCATCAGTTCATTGGAAGTGTCTGTCCAGATTTCGGAAAAGGGCCGCTGCCTGACATTGCCGAAGCTGAAGTGTCGCCAGAATTGATCGGCATAGACCTCACCGTCCCAACTGACACAGCCGATGCCTCTGCCTGAATTGTTGCCCTCGTTCATTTGCAGCAGTTCGAGTACATCCTTGGCACGCTGGGGGTTTTCTTTGAGGAGCCGCAGATACAGGTAGGGGCCATCGGAATGGTTGTCGACGGTAAGCACTTCTTTGGGGATACCCCGATCGTGAAGATCTTTGGTACGGTCGATAATCAAATCCACGACTTTTCGAGAATCTTCATGGGAAAGGTCTTCCTCGATCAGTTTTGAGCCGCGACCGGCGTAGACCAGGTGGTAGAAGCAGGCCCTGGGAATCTCCTTTTCCTCCAGGAGATCGAATATCTTCCCAATTTCATCAGCGTTGGCCTTGTTGATGGTAAATCGGAGTCCGACCTTGATCCCCACAGCCTGACAATTTTCAATACCCTTCATGGCTGCGTTGAAAGCGCCTTTGACTCCTCGAAATGTATCGTTGATGGATGCCATCCCATCGAGACTGATGCCAACATAGGAAAGGCCAATGTCCCTCAATTTACGTGCCATTTGGGGTGTAATGAGTGTGCCGTTGGTGGAGATGACTGCGCGCATTCCTTTTTGGACCGCATACTCAGCCAGATCGGGCAGGTCTTTTCTCACCAGGGGTTCTCCGCCCGAGAAGAGGAGAACCGGGACACCAAATGCGGCCAGGTTGTCGATGAGCCTCTTGCCTTCCTGGGTTGTGAGTTCGTTGCTTTCCGCCTCTTTTGTTGCCTGGGCATAGCAGTGGATGCATTTCAAGTTGCAGCGACGTGTAACATTCCAGACCACGACAGGTCTTTTGTCGGCCGAGAACTGAAGAAGATGCGAGGGTAATGACGAAGACAGCCTGCCGTAGCGCAGTGCATCGGAAGGCTCCACTGTTCCACAATAGAGTTTTGATATACCGATCATGTGTGTTCCTTTTGAGAATCGATCTCAAAGTGGACCGATGGAATGATGGATCAATGGAATATTGAGCGTGGCGCCGGGGACTGTCAAAGAGTTCATTGGAACTGTGAATTCAAAATAGACAGCATTCCGTTTTTCTACCCAATATTCCAATATTCCAGAAAGTTATAAACACTCAGCTTTAGTCAATCTGCATTTTGTCTTTAATCAACCCCTCGATGAATTTTTCCGGAAACAGAAGGGCTTCCCTGGTGATGAAAAAACGGTTTCGGCCGGTTTTATCTCTCACCAGTTTCAAACCATGCTCAAAGTCATCGGACAGCTGTTTGAAAAGTTTCTTTGGATTAATTTTTGAACCGAATATATTTTTTATGACGTGGTCGATGGCACTGTCCTCCAGAACCAGGTTGACGTCATGGGATTTTAAAAACTGGAGTTCAATGGCTTTGATCTCATCGTAGTAGGCTTTGATTTTCTGGATAATTCTGCTGATATCAGAGGCATTTTTACTGTATTGATCGGCCACGATATCGATCCGTGAAGACGGCATATCCATCTGATACTTGCCGATGATATGATCCTTGTTGGCGACGATGTAATCAAAAATGCCGTGTTTTTCTTCTTGCACCAGGCGTTCAAATGTGGATTCCCAATCACTGTCATCCGGGGCGTTCGTTATGCTCTCAAACGTGTCTTCGGGTGAATCAATCAGTTTAACGGTTATGGGGAATTTGCGCAAGTTGGTCGACGGAAGTCGCTTTTCATAGAGCAGCAGCGCGTTCTCCACGGCACTCACAAGTCCCCTTGCACCGGTATTTTCTTTGGCAGCCTCTCTGGCCAGAGATTGAAGGGCTTTGTCTTCAAATTTGGCATCGATGCCATATGCTGCAAAATCGAGTTTTTTGCCGAGCGTAATCGGGTTGTTGGGGTTCTGTAAAATTTTGTAGAGATCGGTTTCGTCCAGGTATTCAAATACGGCGCGAACCGGGAGCCGGCCGACAAACTCTGACTCGAACCCGAATTGAATCAGGTCTTCCGATTTGATGTACTTCAACAAATCAGCCTTTTCATCGGCTTTTGGAAGTTGTGCACCAAACCCGATTCCCTGGGAGGAGATACGCTTTTGAACGATTTCCGCAATATCATTGAAGGCGCCGCTCATGATGAAAAGGATTTTTTTGGTATTCACGACGTTTTTTTCACGCTTGCCGGTTTTCCGAAAGTTTTCCACCTCCTGAAGCATTGAAATCGGATCGTGGGGAACCTTGAGATCGACCTCGGTCTCTTCCATGGGTTTCAACAGAGCCCGTTGCACACCGGTTCTACTGACATCGGCGCCCACCAGGTTGCGGCTGGATGCAATTTTGTCGATTTCATCGATGTAGATAATGCCATGTTGGGCGTGCTCAATGTCACCATCAGCCTCTCGAACCAGATCCCTTACCAGGTCTTCTACATCACCTCCCACATAGCCCGTCTCGCTGAATTTGGTGGCGTCTCCTTTCACAAACGGCACACCGATTTTTTTTGCGATAAGTTTGATCATGTAGGTTTTCCCGACGCCGGTGGGACCGACCATGAGGACATTGTTTTTTATGCTTCCCACCATGTCATTGACAACGTCGGGTGATGCCTGATAGCGCTTTATACGGTTGAAATGTGTACAGATCTTGGTGGCGAGAATTGCTTTGGCGCTCTCCTGCTTGACGATGTACTGATCCAGGTAAGCAACCAGTTCTTCCGGCTTGAGATCGAAACTGATTTTCTTTTCTCTTTTAGGCGGTTTTTCATCGGGCCCATCCATGTTTTCCTGCTGGATAACCATAGGTTGGGCAACCTTGACATTCCCGCCAAATTTTTTTGTAAGAAATTCAGCAATTTCTTTTTCAAGTTCTTTGGGTGTCGGTATTTTTTCATTTATTTCTTTCATAACGATTTACATTATAATCACGGGCTGCTGTGATTGCAAGGGCAGGGTTTTAACGAAGGAGACAGTTTTAGGTGTTACGTTTTAAGTTTTAGGTTCAGCTAAGAGCAAACAGCTATCAGCTAAAAGCTAACACCGTAAGGTGTTCAATATCGTCCGATAGGATAAATATCACACGAAGTGTAAAGGACGCCCGAAGGGCATAATTACGCGCGGAGCGCAAAAGCGGCGTAGCCGCACATGATAAAATCGCGAAGCGATTTTATTTGGGGTTGACATATTTCCAGACTTATGATGCATGTTTGCCACCCAAACACATACGATGAAACACAAATGGTGTTCTTTAATTGTCACATTTGCGTGTTTTGTGGGGAAAAAAAGGAAAAGATAGGAAACGACTTGGATAAAATACTCTACGTAATTTCGGCAGTCGGGCAGGACCGTCCCGGCCTGGTGCATTCGGTCACGCAGATTCTGTCGGATTTGCATATCAATATTGTCGATATCGAGGCTCGCTCCGTCCGGGGTCATTTCACCATGTTTCTGGTGGTCGATTTAAGCGCCTCGGATAAAGAATACGGCGACCTGCTCCAGGCCCTGGAGCCTATTCGTTCTAACTTTAACATGGGAATACGGGTCGAACCTTATGTTGAAGGACGCCGCAAGGTTGAAAAGCGCATGATGATTTTCACCCTCATGGGTAAAGATCGGCCGGGTATTGTTGCGTCGGTTTCAGGCATGTTTTCCGAGAACAGCATCAACATTGAAACCATCAAAATGATCGCCCGGGGAGAATACATCGCCACGGAGATCACCATCGACACGTCGGATGTCCCTGATATCAGAAGTATGCGCCGGATGCTTTATGCGTTTTCAGAGGACTCGGGCCTGGATGTATCATTGCGGGATTACAATATATTTCAGAAACAGAAACAGGTTGTCCTTTTCGATTGCGACAGTACCATCATCCAGGGGGAGATCATCGATGAACTGGCCAAGGTGGCGGGTGTCGGGGAAACGGTCAAGGAAATGACCATCAAGGCTATGAACGGTGAAATGAGTTATACAGAAGCCGTGAAAAAGCGCGTAAGTCTTTTGAAGGGGCTGACGGTGGAACAGCTTGAAATCCTGTCCAAAGGGATTCATCTGACGCCTGGGGCTGAAGAGCTCATTGCGACGCTTAACCGGATGGGTTACAAGGTCGGTGTGATCTCCGGTGGTTTTTCATTTTTCACCGACTATCTCAAGAAGCGACTCAACCTCGATTATGTTTTTGCCAACGAACTGGCTGTTGAAAACGGTGTTGTCACCGGGAAAATCAAAGGCGGCATCGTCGATGCCAAACGAAAAGGGGAAATCCTTCAGAAAATTGCAGAGACAGAGGGGATTTCCGTGGATCAGATCGTTGCGGTGGGCGATGGCGCCAATGACCGGTTTATGCTGGAGAATGCCGGCCTGGCCATTGCGTTCAGCCCCAAGGAGATATTAAAGGAATACAGCGATGGGATGATTACGACGGATAACCTGTCCGGGTTGCGGTACTTTCTCGGAATTCCTGAGGACAAAAATTAAAATTCATCTCAACTTGTTGAAATGAATTTTAATTTAAATATACTGATTCCAAATCGGTGCCAATTTAATGATGATTAACGGTGACAATCAACATTTATAATCTAAAACCTAAAACTTAACACCTAAAACGATTCTTTTAGTAATCCACCCGCTCCTTGAGCTCTTTCCCGCATTTGAAATAGGGTAGTTTCTTCGGGGATATTTGTACGGTTTCTCCGGTTTTGGGATTTCTGCCAACATAGGGCTTGTACTGTTTGACATAAAAGGAACAAAACCCACGTATCTCCACACGTTCCCCCCGTGCCAATGTTTCGACCATTTCGTTGAAAAAAGTATCGACGATTACTTTGGCCTCAGTTTTTGTCAAACCGTTTGCCTCACTGAGAGCATCTGCCAAATCCGCTTTGTTCATTGTTTTCTCCTATTCGCTTTCAAGTGACGCAGGCGGCGGTCATTTCCACCCCGTCGTTACAAAGATTTTTTATAATTCAAGCCCATATCAAACCGCACTCGGGGCCTGATGTCAAATAAAATCGTTATAATCTCACGGGAATAATGAAATGCTACAAATCAGTTCATTGTGTTCGTTGAGTTTATTGAGTTGCTATCGGTAAACGGTATATGGTTGCCAATACGTACCGTTTAAACAACCCCACAAACCCAACAAACTCAATAAACACTGTTTTCAGGCTAACCCGTTTGTTGGATCCCCTTCGTCCACCATCTGTGACAGAATGTCTCGCTCCCGGGCATCCGGGAGGATTCCGGTGATTACCGCCTCCAGTACAACCGTATCGTCCTGGTTCTTGTAAACAACTTCAGCGATGGCTCTGCGATTCTCGTCAATGGCAGTGATGGTGAAAAGACAGGTGATGGTGTCTTTGAAATAAACCGGTTGTTTAAAACGAAAATCCATGCCGGTTGCCAGCCATCCGATCTGGCCGCCGATCTCGGTTATGATACTGGCCGCCAGGAGTCCGTGGCAGATTTTCCCATTGAAATTTTTGGCCGTTGCAAAGCGTTCATCAAAGTGAACCGGGTTGTAATCCCTGGTGATATCAGCAAAGATATTCGTATCTGATTCCGTGAACGTGCGGGTCACAGTGAAGGTGTCCCCCGTTATCAACCCCTGGATAGTCTTTTGTCGTATCTCGGTCATATTGGCATCGTTTTTTTAAGTAATAATAGTATGGTCAGTGGAGGTAAGTTCCTGTAAGAATTCGCTGTTACGGCATGATAAGCGGCGGACCGCTTGCCATTCTCCTACGCTTCTGTTAGACTGACACCAAGTTGAGCGTTTCAAAAAGGAGCGACAACATCGCGTTTCAAAAAATCGACCATCGATTTTATCTACATTAAAATGATGGTTCCAACATTTGTCAAGTCACGATTCAAAAAGCACACAACCCTGACCCCAATATGATTTATCCTATAATTTGAAATGCTCACGTTAGTTAGTGTCCGTCCAGAAATGAGGATTTTTTCGTGAGATCAAGGCGGACGACAGATTTAACCCGGAGTAATAGCGTGCTATTTTGAGGAGTTAAATCATGGCGTCCAACGCCGATATCGCG
>Ga0164313_10003233_pt1 | contig 14539 bp, 15 predicted proteins | sample GuaBasSedimGuay4_FD_113735 | JGI IMG/M metagenome (GOLD analysis project Ga0164313, IMG submission 113735) | Subseafloor sediment microbial communities from Guaymas Basin, Gulf of California, Mexico - Guay4, Core 4569-4, 0-3 cm | ecosystem: Environmental > Aquatic > Marine > Hydrothermal vents... | reverse complement strand
GGTTTCCTTTTCAGGTTTTGGAGAACGGTTTGAACCTTAGCAAAAGATGCCGACTGACAATACGATCCGGGCAAGCAAAGATGTTCCTTGTCCTCTTCGGTTTCTTGTTTTCGTTTGTTACACCGCAGAACAGTTGTTTGGCGCAACCAACCGAACGGGCGGTGTATGTTGTCAACATCTCCGGAACGGTTGACCCGGGTATGGCGGCATTTATGGAACGGGTACTTGAAGTGTCCGTCGATGATCCGGACGCCCTGTTTGTTTTTGAAATGGACACCTTTGGCGGACGCGTGGATTCGGCACTCCATATTGTGGATACCCTCCTTTCTGTTCCTGAAGACCGTACCATCGCCTTTGTTAAAAACAAGGCCATTTCTGCAGGCGCATTGATCGCCCTGGCCTGCGGCAGGCTTGCCATGAAAAAGAATACCACCATCGGCGACTGTGCACCCATCACCTATTCAAATGAAGGTCCCAAGATGCTGGGGGAAAAGTTCCAGTCCCCTCTGCGGGCCAAATTCCGTGCTCTTGCGAAACGCAATGCCTACCCCGAGACCCTGGCCGAGTCCATGGTCACAGCGGAGATGACGGTTTATGCTGTGGAAATGGATGGGATAACCCATTATATGGATTCCCAGGCATTCGAAGATCTGAGCCAGACGGAAAAGGAGCGGGTTTCATCCAAAAAGACCATTGTAGCCAAGGGCGAACTTCTGACCATGAATGACACCGAGGCCGTTGATCTGGGTTTTTCACGCATGAGTGTTGATACCATCGATGACATGTTGCAACAGATGGAAATAGAAAATTACACACTCATACGGATTGAAGAGAACTGGTCGGAAACCTTTGTACGATTCATCGGTGGTATTGCACCGCTATTGTTGATGATCGGTCTTGCAGCCCTTTATATAGAAATAAAGGCGCCCGGCTTCGGGTTGCCCGGGATTCTGGGTATCATCTGTCTGTTTCTTGTTTTCATCAATCAGTATTTGGTCGGTTTGGCTGATTATACGGAACTGTTGCTATTGGTTATAGGATTTGTCCTTTTGGGATTTGAGCTTTTCGTGATACCCGGCTTCGGTATCACCGGGATTGCAGGTCTTCTTTTTATCACCGCCGGCGCCATTCTAGCACTTCAGGATTTTGTCATACCGGACCCTTCCTTTCCCTGGCAGGCAGAACTTTTGTCAAAAAACATCCTGCATGTCCTCGGTGCGCTTTTCATGGCTGTGATCCTTGCACTTTTTGCCCTGCGCTATCTCCTGCCAAAGCTTTCTGCGGTTGTCGAAGGACCCTATCTGGAGACGACTCTCAAAGATTCTCATGCGGATTCACTGGAAGCCACGGGCGCTAAAACAGGTGATATCGGGGTTGCCATGTCATTGCTGCGACCCTCCGGCAAGGTACAGATCCAAGATGAAATTTTTGATGTGGTCACCGAGGGAGAATTCATAGAAAAGGGCATCGCCGTGATAATTAAAGAAATTGTGGGAAACCGGATTGTCGTTGCAAGGAAACCTGAAGATGAATGATCATTTGCTTTATTCAATAATTTTGCAGCTTGTGGGTGTTGGTGTTATCATTGCAGAAATAATTCTACCATCAGGCGGTATCCTTGCAATTGCAGCACTGGGTGTTTTTGGATATTCACTTTTTATTGTTTTTAAAGAAATATCCGTGACCATGGGTTTTTTCTTTGTGGCTGCGGATATTATCCTGATCCCTGTCCTCGTCATTGTGGGGTTGAAACTGCTGGCCAGATCGCCTGTGACACTTCGCAAAACACTATCCCGAAAAGAGGGTGTTTCCTCCCAGTCTTCCGAGTTGGAAAGTTACGTCGGTACCCATGGGAATGCTGTCACGGATCTCCGGCCTGCGGGTATTGTACTTATCAACGGCAAAAGAGTCGATGCGGTCACCCGTGGTGAATATCTCGAAAAAGAGACGGGCATTATTGTTACTTCAGTGACCGGAAATCAGATTATCGTACGACAAAAAGACATACTCTAAAGAGAGGAGTTATCATGATTACCGTTACCAACATTATTCTTGTCATTATTGCATTAGCGATTCTTGTACTGTTCTATTTTGTGGGCTCTGCCATTTCGCTGTGGATACAGGCCCTTGTTTCAGGCGCGCGTGTGAGTCTCATCAGCATCGTGTTTATGCGTTTCAGAAAGGTTCCGCCCAAACTGATCGTTAACGTAAAAATCATGGCTGTCAAGGCCGGGTTGGACATCTCCACCAATGATCTTGAATCTCATTTTCTGGCTGGGGGTGATGTCATGCGCGTGGCCCAGGCACTTATTGCGGCGGATAAGGCCAGTATCGAACTAAATTTCAACCGGGCCGTTGCCATCGATCTGGCTGGAAGAAATGTGCTGGAAGCCGTTCAGATGAGCGTGAATCCAAAGGTGATCGAAACACCCCTGGTGGCTGCCATGGCCAAGGACGGCATCCAGCTCAAGGCCATCGCACGGGTAACCGTGAGGGCAAATATCGATCGACTGGTGGGTGGCGCCGGAGAAGAAACCATTTTGGCCCGGGTGGGTGAAGGGATCGTGACAACCATCGGTTCGGCTGATTCCCATAAGCTTGTCCTTGAAAATCCGGACATGATCTCAAAACGGGTGCTTGAAAAGGGTCTGGATGCCGGGACCGCATATGAAATTCTTTCCATTGATGTTGCGGATGTGGATGTGGGAAAAAACATCGGCGCAGAGCTTGAAACGGATCGTGCCGAGGCGGACAAAAAAATCGCCCAGGCCAAGGCCGAAGAAAGAAGAGCCATGGCCATTGCCGTGGAACAGGAAATGAAAGCCAAGGTACAGGAAATGCAGGCCAAGGTTGTTGAAGCGGAAGCGATGGTTCCCCTGGCAATGGCCGAAGCCTTTAAAAAAGGGAACATGGGTGTGATGGATTACTACAAGATGAAAAATATTGCCGCAGACACCCAGATGCGTGACACCATTGGTTCGCCTGACGACAAAAAGGGTTAAGAAATGAAAAGCGAATATATTTTATGGATCGCCATTTGTCTTATTTATGTTGTGTCGGTTTTGGTTAAAAGAGCACGTGCCGCTTCAAATACCGGCGAGAAAGAGGGTGCCAAAAAGCCTCCCGCATGGGTAGAGAAGCTTAACAAATTTGTGTCCCAGATTCAGGAAAGGGATAGGCAAGGAGAGGTGTTTGAGGATCCCGACCCCGGTCTGGAAGAGAATTATGCCGACACGATTGAGTTGACTATAGAAGAACCGCCATTGCCGGAAATAAAACCACTGCATGTGAAAATGGACACCGAAAGGCCGGTACCGGCCGATTCAGGGAAAGAGATCCTGTCTAAAGATAAGGTGTATGGGATACAGGATCTTAGAAAGGCTGTTATCTGGTCGGAAATACTGGCACCGCCATTGGCTTTGAGAGACGAATAGTGCCTGGTTCCATCTTTACCCTATAGTTGTATAAACAACATGTGTAAAAGTAGGGGACGCCCATTAAATTATAAGTTTCTATCCATTTGACAAGATCGTTCCTCTTTGGCATGTTCGATTGTATCAAGTTCAAATTCATGGGCTAACGATGGGAGAATGGTTATGGCTTCAAATGAGTTGCTCGGCTTTACAGGAAACCACGTACGACTGACAATCGACAATCCGGATCTTGATCTAGAATTGGCAACCAATATGGCTAAAGAAAAGGCCGAAGAACTGAGTGACGACCCCATGCTGCTAGCATGGTCGAACGGAAAAACAGGGGAATATTACCCAACCGCAGATTGCGGAAGTTCAAATAAGCCTCCCTGGCTTGTCTTTGCAGAATCAAGAGGTGCCGATATCGCCATTAATATCAACGATGGGGAGTACATCTTTTTGTATCTCGCTTTTTAAGGGTCATCTCCAAAAGTGTTGAGCTAAAAGGAGGATTGAACCCATTCTTTTTATTCGTTGCGTTTCAACCAAGCCCGCCGAGAACAGACGGTTGGATATAATTTACAAAGGCCGAATCATGACATCCTTCAGATAGGGGTTCTGAAAATCGGAGATCGCCCCTATCTTTGTCTTTCCATCGGACACAAAACGGGCAGATAGCGGCTTTTCATACTTTGCAGAGAGTTTTTGGAGAAGACACAATACCTGGAGGATTCTCTCGGGATTCTCATTGATTCCAATCGGATAGGTGTCTATCCCGAGCCCGGAATGCAGGGCAAGGAAGGCATTTCTTTCGATTGAAAATCGACCGGCTTCGTATTCTTCTGCCAGTTCGAAATCCTCCAGGCACGGCAACATCAACCCACAGAGGCCCACTGGTTTTGGATTGTGTGAGGATAGAAATGCCGTGATTCTGAGGAAAAAATCTGTTGTTACCGCCTTTGAAAAGTCGCCATAGATCGTTTTTACGAAATGGACCAGACTGCTATCTCCCCTGAACAGCGGTGCGATGGAGGCGTCGATGCCCAGGAAGTGTTCGTTACCATCCAGAATCTCACAGATCTCAAGCCAGACAGCTTCCATGGCCGATAACCATGCTGCCAAATCTGCACATCCTTCAGACAGATCGGTGGGCTGAAGACCTATTGCAAAACCTGTGTGTTCGAAAGTCGCCGAGGGAAAAAACGGGCTGGATGGCCGATTATGGAATGTGTAAGTGAAATTAAATGTTTTTGCCGGCGCCTCCTTAATAATCCGCAGCAGCACGTCAACATGATTAGGGGTAACGCTATCCGTTAGATCAAGATTGAGTGACACGTTCCCTGCGTGAAGAAAGTCTGCTATCTGTTCCGTCAAAGACTCAAAATCCAATGTTCCGATGCTTAGATACAGTGAATCTTTATTTTCCCACTGGTGCAGTGCATTGATGCGTGTTTTATTGAAACAAACGCGTTTTGTCTGAACCAGATAACCGTGTTTGCTTAGTTTGCCTTCGATATTATTGAGCTGGTCCGGTATTCCCGTGATTGATGGATTCTCAGCAAACCAGCAAAGGCTTCTTATAATCTTATTCATGGTTTCCTTTTCGCACACGCACTCCAATGCTGCCTTTTTTTCCAGCAAAGAACAAGGATAGAATACCAAGCATGCTCGTGAACATGACTGTTTGACACCCGGAAAATTTTATAATACTTTCTCAGCTAATGAAAGAAATACTATTACTTGGAGATGTTCACGCAAATTATCCCGCCTTGAAAGCGATAGGCGACTACCTTCAGTTGGACCGATTCGAACGGATAATCAACACCGGCGACCTCACCGTTTACAGCACTTTTCCCAACGAAACCATCCACTGGTTTAGGAATCTTGAAGACAAAGCGATTTGCATATTGGGCAATACCGATAAACGAGTTTTGAAAATCTTGAAAGGCAAAAAATTAAAAAAACCCAAAAAAAAAGAGAAACAGGTGATGTATTTCTGGACATGTGAAAATTTGTTCACTGAAAATATTGCCTACCTAAAATCGCTACACAAAAAGAATGAATTTGCCATCGATGGATCGCGCATCGGTGTGTTCCACGGAAGCTTAGATGATCCAAACGCTCAGCTGTTTCCCTCCACCCCGGATAGTCGATTCAGAAAATTAGCAAAAAACTCCCCTTATCATGTACAGATCATGGGACATTCACACGTTCCTTTTCACAAAGTGATCGCTGGTGTGCATTTCATTAATCCAGGCAGTGTGGGACGGATGTTCGATGGAGATCCACGGGCATCCTTCGCGATTCTTAAGGTGATATCGGGTGAGTTTGCTGTGGAACATTTTCGAATACCTTACCCGGTGGGAAATGTGATAAAGGGGTTGAAAAAAAATAAACTCCCTGATATTTATTGTAAGATGTTTCTATCCGGCAAAAAACTCAATTAGCCTTCGTATTCTACATTCCCAGTTGCTGCTGCACCATTTTTAAATATCGTCCATTACGGCGTAGCATTTTTCATGTATCCGGGGCTACTACTCTCAATTCACTGATTCATCCCGGGAGGAAACTGAAGACACGAGTATATTCCGTATCCTGTCAAATTAATTTAAAATTTCGAGTGGTTACCATCGCTCAAAGAAAAGGAGGAGGCGGTATGGAGAAAAAGAAGGTACACAAAGCTAAAACAAAAGAAGGAAACAAAACAAAAGCCAATAAAAAGATGGCAAGCAAGGATAATGTCATAAAGCTGGAAAAGGCATCCAAAAAAAAGGACAAGAAAAAAGATAAAAAGTTGAAAAGAAAACTGTCTGAGCATACGGCGTTAAAAAATATTGATAAAAAGCCTACTAAGAAACGAAAACCCGTTTGGGTAAAAGAATTTACATTATATTACGAGCAGGAACTCCACAAACTCCAGATAGAACTATTAAAACTGCAGAAGCAGGTAAGGAGTGAAGGGTTGCGGTTTTTAATGCTATTTGAAGGGCGTGATGCCGCCGGCAAAGGCGGCACGATCAAAAGAATTACGGAACATCTGAATCCTCGCGGCACACGCGTCGTGGCACTGCTGACCCCAAGTGACACTGAGAAGACGCAATGGTATTTTCAGAGATACATGCAACATCTTCCTTCGGCCGGTGAGATTGTACTGTTTGATCGCAGTTGGTATAACCGTGCCATGGTTGAGCCGGTTATGGATTTCTGTACCGATGAACAAAACAAGCGCTTTTTAAAAGATGTTCCCATGTTGGAAGAAATGTTGGTGAAGGATGGCATCAAAATGTTCAAGTTCTTTTTTTCCGTTTCAAAGGATGAGCAACTTCGCAGATTTGACTCCAGAGAGACAGACCTCCTAAAGCAGTATAAGATTTCACCCGTTGATAAAATGGCCCAGGAAATGTGGGACGATTATACCGTCAGAAAGTTCCAGATGCTGAATGAAACCAACAGAACGCTTGCTCCCTGGACCATCATTCGATCCGACAATAAGAAATTAGCACGCCTGAACTGTATCAAACATTTATTGTCCGAAATCGATTATAAAGATAAAATTCCAGTTAAAGAACTCCAGACCGATCCAAATATACTTATTTCTGGTATCGACGAAATTAGATTGATGGAAGATAATCTGTTGACACAAGTAGAGCTGCCTGGGTAACCGATGACGGGTATTATGATTGGTTGGTCTGCAATCTTCTCAACCTATAAAAAAGGAGGAGAACATGCCTGTTCAAGTGATCATCAAGCGAAAATTAATTATTGAAAAACCGGAAAAGATTTTTCCACTTTTCTCCGAATTACATTCACAAGCGATACAACAGCCGGGTTATATCGGTCGCGTAACTTTGAAAAATATTGACAAACCACAGGAGTACATGGTCATCAGCTCATGGGAAACGGCTGATGATTGGAGAACCTGGTTCCAGAGCAAAAAGCGTAGAGATATTCAAGGCCGAGTGGATTCTCTCATTGGCGAAAGAACCCATTACAGTATTTATAAGACCGTAACATACTAATAACCAAGGCAATCCAGTTCGCATAGCTGGATTGCCTTGGTTGTCTTTAACCTGAACTGAGCGATTTTTATCTCGATCTGCACCGATCTCTTGCGGATCGAGGGTTCGCAAAAAGCCTCGACAGATCCACGGGCATGCCTGTGTTTTTTGCGAACCCTTCTCCATCAAGATTTCGGCACACCTCTTCGGGAAAAATCGCTCAGTTCAGGTTTAATTTATTTTTTCCCTTTTTTCTTTTTGGCCGGCTTTTTTTTCTTGCCTTTTCCCTTTTTCTTATCTTTCTTCTTATCTTTCTTCTTATCTTTCTTTGCCTTCTCTTTCTTCTTCTTCTCTTTCTTCGCCTTCTCTTTCTTTGCCTTTTCTTTCTTCTTCTTCTCTTTCTTTGCCTTTTCTTTCTTTGCCTTCTCTTTCTTCGCCTTTTCCTTCTTTACCTTTTCTTTTTCGGTCTTCTTCTTAGACACTTTCTTTTTGCCTTCTACGGTTTTGGTTCCAGCATCGGCCGCTTTTGCTTTGACCTCTTCCTCGACATTTTCCTGTTTCTCTTTTTCCTTTACCATTTTTTCCTCCTCTCGTTATGCGTGTTTTTTGGGAAATTCAAAATATTTTAATTTCCCTGCGTTATTCTTAATCCCAGACCACGAAGCGATGCCTAATGCTACACAAAATACCCCACTCGTGGGTAGGTTGCTGATCGGATAATCGCCTATGTTGTTGGCCAGATGTGTTAATGCCGGATTGTGGCCGACCAACATGATCTTTTCTAAATTATCATCTAATTCCCTTAAAAGTTGAATCAGGTTCCTTTCATTTGATTCGTAGACCGATGAAAGATATAGAATGCTCTCAAGAGGATACTTGATCTCAAATGCAAAAATCCTTGCAGTCATTGCCGCCCGCGATGCCGGACTGGTAATGATGAGGTCTGGGGTAAATTCCAATTGGTGAAGAATTTTACCCATGAATGGTGCATTTTTTTGACCACGCTTATTCAACGGTCTTTCGAAATCATCCAACTTAGGATATTTCCAACTCGATTTGGCATGTCTAACCAGACAAAGTTCTTTCATAAAATCGCTCAGTTCAATGAAACAGGTTTGTGTAACCATTTTTTCTTGTTTGCCACTCTGCCAAATTTTTTGCAGGCGAATTGGGGTGACTTAACAATATCTTTGAACACCTCAAAATTATCATTTATCATCTCTTCTTTCCACTTGCAGAGTCGTTTTTCTTTCTTTGCCATCCATCCTCCTTTATTACTTTCAAGGATTGATCAATATGGTTTCTTGCAAATTTTGCCACAGTCGTTGATATGCCTTAGATGCCGTTGAGCCTGGAGAAAACGCCACCACCGGTTCTCTGTAAACCCCCATTTGTTCAATTATCGACAGGTAAGGGATGTCGTTTTTTAAAGCATTGTTTAATTTTCTTGATACCTTTTCCATCAGCGATAGATGCAGTTTTTTCCGTCGATCGACCATCGAAAAAAAGGTGTATATTCTGCTTGTGTCGATTTTATTTTTTTTACAGAAAACTAACAGTTGGAGATAGGTTCGAATCGAGAGCGTTGTCGGTATCAAAGGAACGAGGGTACAATCAACAGTGTTGAGCACATTCTCTGCCAGGACGCTGATGCTTGCGGGACAGTCTAAAATAACGACATCATATTCAGCCTTAAAAGGTTTCAAGATTTTATGGAGACGATTTTTTGAGCGCTTTAGCTGGTTAAATGCGATGTCCAGTCGGCGGTAAGAAAAATCCGCCGGCAGCAGATCGAGGTTTTCATAATCGGTTCCTTTGATACTTTTAAAGACACTTTTACCGCCTTTTAGAAATCCCTTTGTGCCGGATTTAAGCTTCGGTTTAACTCTAAAGTAAAAGGTGGCAGAGCTTTGAGGATCTAAATCGCAGAGTAGCGTTTTGGCGCCCGTCCGGGCTGACAAATAAGATAAATTTACAGCCGCAGCAGTCTTTCCCACGCCACCTTTGTTGCTGTAGAGTGCGATCGTCCTCATGAAAACACCTTTTCTGATTGAAGTGCAAAGAGCTCTCGAAATAACTTCTGATTTGGCGGTGATGAAAAATGGGTGAAGGTTTTTGTGAATGATTTCTTTACCGACTTTCGTTTCGTCTCCAGTTTGCCGATTAGGCTCCCAATGGCTATGAGTGTTTTATTTGACTGAGAAAGATTTGCGGGCATTTTCTCGGCTACTTCCAAAAGATAATTCACTTGGACGCTGAGATCGTTATGGTTACCGAGCATGTCTTGTAACATTTTCAGCTGCCCAACCAGCAGGCTGATTTTTTTTGGGGGAAAAAGATTGGAAAAAAACTGAACTAAATAGCGCAATTTTTTACATTGAATTCGGAGCTTATGAAGCTTTTCATCATCGCAGTTTTCAAGAATCCGAGTTCCTGTTTTTATAACATCTCTATACTGCTTATAGATTCTCTTGCGTGCCAATTCTAATACAGGGACCTCTGCGTTGGATCCCGATGCAAGGTCATGTTGCGGTTCATTGAGAAAAGCTTCCCACCCTTGCATGATTTTCCTGTATTTATTAGAATTCAAGCTTCTGATGACTTTTCGGAAAGATACGGATCTTTGCTTGCCTAAATAGTCAAACAGGGGGTCGATGTCTTCGCGGAGAACCGCGGGCAGCATGGCCTTGTATTTGGGCTTGTCGAGCAGATAGACATCCAGATCGCGCAAATCATTGGTTATTTTGCCAACAAAAGAAAAATTCTTCTTAAAACGGGCAATTATTCTCTCTGAAAAAATGCTTTTATTCCAAACCAAAGCAGATCTAGTCCTTCTGATGGCCACTCGGAAATCATGAAGAATTTCCGTATCGATGTCATGTTTAATCTGTGCCTCATTGATCTTAATGACTTGAAACAGGAATTGCCAAATGATTATTGTGGCCTCATCGGCACGCATATCAGGGGTGAGCTTCAAACGTAATTTTGAAGAATAACTACCCGGGTCACGGCCGGCCTCACTTATGGCACGCAAGAATACATCTTCGTCTCTGCTTGATGTGAGGCCTATACTTTCAAGTAGGGATTTGATTTTTTTTGAAAGCTTAGGGTATCCTTTGACGGGTTTTAACCACAATTGAGAGCCAATGGTCTTGGGATTTTTCCTGCTGCTTGTTCGAATCGTTTCAAATAAAAGTCTCGCCACTGTTTTCTGGTCTTGGTTTAAAACGCGATAGGGGATTGTGCAGGAAACTAAATTCACAAGTTTTAATAACCTTCGCATTTTTATTACAGGTTCCAGATACCGTTTAAGATCACCTTTCGGAAACTCCCATATGAAACAAGGTACCGGTTTTGCATTAAGACTGTGGATTATTCGGTCTTCACCTAGTTTGCGTAAAATCAATTTGTTTTGAAATGTAAACAGGACGAGTGACTTATTGAAGAGACGCCAGTCAAATGTGTCGTAGTAAGTCAGTTGACTGCTAATCGTCGTTTCTTTTTTCATTTGGTGATGCATTGCCAACTGATCACTGATATGGCTTTCAGTTTCATCATTGGCGAGATTGAATTTAATCGTATTTCTCATCATCACTCTCGTTTAATCTTTCAGTTATCAGGCATAGAACTCTTGATTAATTTTGATTGTCTGCCGATCATATCAATCAGGGCTTCTTGGGCAGGTCTGGGTTTTTCACCCTTCTTGGGTCGTCGCCTCACATAGTGACCATCGGCCTGCATATCCCAGGCAGAGCTATTGTCTTTCTCGTAAATCTGCAGTTTTTGCTCCAACTCCTTTTTGAGTTTGGGGTCAGTGATGGGTGTGACGGACTCCATGCGGCGGTCGAGGTTTCGCCGCATCCAATCCGCCGAGCCGATAAAGAATTCAGGGTCGCCGGCATTTTCAAAGCGATACATTCTGCTGTGTTCCAAAAAACGACCGAGCGTACAGAATACCCGAATGTTCTCGGACAGCCCGGGAACCCCCGCGCGCAGGCAGCACAACCCCCTTATGTTCAAACTGATGGGTACACCCGCTTGGCCGGCGCGATAGAGCTCTTGTATAATACGCCTATCCTGAAGCTGATTCATCTTCACTTTTATGCCACACGGTTTTCCCTTTCGTTTGTGTTCAGCCTCGCGGCGGATTAGCTCTGTAATTCGCTCACGAAGGTTGTGGGGAGCAACCAACAATTTATCATAATGTGGATACGGGTTGGCGCTTGTCAATTCATTGAACAGCGCAGCAACGTTGGCACCCAGCTTTGGATCACAGCTTAAAAGTCCCATGTCTTCATAGATTCGTGCGGTACCCGTGTGATAGTTCCCTGTTCCCACATGCACGTAGCGGTGAACACCGCCCTCTTCTTCACGGACGACAAGTGCCAATTTAACATGCGTTTTCAACCGCTCTACGCCATAAGAAACATGCACCCCTTCCCGTTCCAAAAGCCCCCCCCATGCGATGTTGGGCGCCTCGTCGAACCGGGCGGTGATCTCCACCAGCACCGCAACCTGTTTACCCTGTCGTATTGCGAACTGAAGCGCTTGAATAATGGGAGAATCGCTGCTTGTACGATAGATGGTAAGCTTAATTGCCAGCACTTTTGGATCCATTGCTGCGCATTGAAGGAAGTTGAGTACGGAAGTATCAAAACTATGGTAGGGGTGGTGGAGCAGGATATCGGCTCGACGGATTTCGGCAAACATCTGTTCGGGGTCATTCTTTAATATTCCTAAAAGACGGGGGTGTGTCACAGGCTTATGAGGAGGGTCACACAACTCCGGATAATTTTTCATAGGGAAATTCATCAGATCCCCAAGGCCCATCAGACCCTTCACGCTTTCAACATCTTCTGAATCGACGTCCAACTGTTCGGCTAACCAATGCCTCAAGTCTTTTGGCATGTCGGCACTAACTTCCAGTCGAACCACACCGGCAAATTTTCGTGCGGTCAGTTCGTTGGTCACCATACTGATGAAGAAGCCGGGGGTGGAGTCGGCATCAAAATCGTCAAGCTCGGTTTGCTCCCAAGGGTCATCCTTAGCCACACGGGTTACGCGGAAAAAGTAGCAGGCGAGTTCAGTCGTTTTGGGGAACAACTGTTCGAGATTGGCAGCGATTACCTGCTCTAACGGAACAAATCCGCTGTCGTCCGCAAAAGGTACCCAACGGGGACGGTTCGCCGGAACCTTGATCCGCACGAAACGATTGCGTTTCTTTTTCTTTTCCTTCACCTCTATGGCCAGGTTCAGCCCCAGATTGCTGATAAAAGGAAATGGATGCGACATGTCCACGGCTAAAGGCGTCAGGATAGGTTCCACCGATTCCAGAAAATATGCCGACATCTGTGTACGCTGGCTTTTTTTCAATGTCTTGTATTCCAGAATGGGAATTGCTGCCTTTGCCAGAGCGGGACGAAGTTTCTTTTGCACAAGTCCTGATACAAGCACTGCCTGGGTCTGTAATTCATCCCGGCACGCCCTCAGTTGCTCATCGGGAGCGAGACCATCGCGTGAAGGCTTTATTTTCTTTTTTTGAATTTTTCTTTTGAGTCCGCCCATTCGTTTCATGGCGAACTCATCATAAAGCATCCCCATGATGCCCGCAAATTTTACACGTTCGAGCAATGGCAATTCAGGGTCTTGTGCCAGGGTGAGCACCCGGCGTGCAAAACTGAGCCAACTCAATTCACGGTTAATATATGCATCCGGAGAATCGATTTTTATTCTTTGCGATGTTTTATCAGCATGTTTCATTTGTTGTCCCGGTAGATGTTCGCTATAATACGTAACTGTTAATTGCTCTCATCCCAAAATAAATATATAAAGCACAACATCGTTCCGAGTCAACCACAATCTTGATGACATCAGGATAGCCTATTGATATTGATACATAAATTTATCGCACTTCAGCACTTACGGAGTGATATGCTGGAAGTCTGCAAAATACAGCATGGTGCGCTGAAAAAAGAGGTTGTGGAAATCGCCGAAAAGTGGCATCCGAACTGTGAGATGATCAGAAAGCATAATTTAGATCATCTTTAAAGAGATACTCCAAATTAAGGATCAAAGCTTAAAATTTGAAACGCTCAATTTTAGAGGAGTGAAACATGATCGTTGACTTCCATACCCACATATTTCCCGAAGCCATGAGGGAAAACCGCGAAAAGTATTTTGAGGGTGAATCTGCTTTCAAAATGCTCTATGCCTGGGAAAAAGCAAAGCTCATTGGCGGTCAGGACATGATCCAGATGATGGATGAGGAACGGGTGGATGTCTCCGTAGCATTTGGATTTCCCTGGAAAAATCCGGAATATTCGAAAATGCACAATGATTACATCATGGATGTGGTGGCCAGGTACCCGGACCGGATCAAAGGCCTTTGCTGCCTGGATACCTGCAGCGAAACAGCCGCTGGAGAAGTTATGCGCTGTATTGCCGGTGGACTGTCCGGGGTAGGGGAGTTGGCCTTTTACGAGACCGGTATTGTTTGTGAGGCACGGGACAGCCTGGCGCCTATCATGGCGATCTGTAAGGAAAAGAATTTGCCGGTGATGATTCACACCAACGAGCCTGTGGGGCATATGTATCCGGGAAAATCAGCGAACACCCTGGCCCAGATATACGATATTATCAAACGATTTCCGGACAATAAGATCGTTCTGGCCCACTGGGGCGGGGGCGTCTTTTTCTATGGACTGTTGAAAAAAGAGGTCAAAGAGGCCTTGAAGAATGTCTGGTTGGACACGGCAGCATCCCCGTTTCTGTACGACCCTGCTATTTATCGACACGCCATCGACATTGTCGGTGTCGAAAAAATTCTCTTTGGGACGGATTTTCCCCTGATCAAGCCTTCCCGGTATTTCAAGGAGTTCGAGGTTGCGGCATTGACGCAGGTGGAAATAGACGCCATTAGCGGAAACAATGCCCGGAAGTTGATCGCCATGTGATCGATAACACCTGAAAAATTCTGGATTCCAACTGTAGATTATCCCGAGCTTAATGGGGCGTTGGGCTACTGAGTATCCTTCCAGTTCCACCACTTCAAAAGCTCCGGGTCGTGCACGCTATTGTCGGCAAAGTAGACCGCACACCGGAATACGTACAACACACATCGATCTATGT
>Ga0164313_10003232_pt1 | contig 14540 bp, 18 predicted proteins | sample GuaBasSedimGuay4_FD_113735 | JGI IMG/M metagenome (GOLD analysis project Ga0164313, IMG submission 113735) | Subseafloor sediment microbial communities from Guaymas Basin, Gulf of California, Mexico - Guay4, Core 4569-4, 0-3 cm | ecosystem: Environmental > Aquatic > Marine > Hydrothermal vents... | reverse complement strand
GCTGGCGCGATCGAAGGCGATCGCATCCAAGCCGACCAGCAATGGCGGCTTTATCGTCAGAACGTGATTCTAAGTCTGGATGAAATGACGGCGGTACTGCTCGGTGCGCGAGATCAGACCGCGGTCGACCAGCGGCCTGAGGTGGACGCGCTGACCGGTCGGATTGCGACGCTGCGCCAGGATATGATTTCAGAGATGGACGAATCGGGGGGGCAGGCCGCGAGGACGCGAGTGCATCTCAAGGAGGCCTTCGACGGACTCCGGAGCGAGACCAACGTCTTTCTCACCCTCTTGGGCCATGATCCCGAAGAGTTCAGAAAATGGCAGGACGTCGAATGATCCAGCTCTGTCTGTTACCTACTCGAGACGACAGAGGTGGATTTGATGGCCGACCAGCCTGAGGCGACAGAGACGACTCCCGAGGACCTGAATCCGTACGCCATCGCTCGGACTCAGTTCGATCTAGCCAGCTGCTATCTGCCCCAACTCGCCAGCGGGCTGATCGAATCATTCAAATGCCCGCGCAGGACGATGACCGTGAATTTTCCGGTGCTGACTGAGGACGGCGAAGTCCGAACCTTTACCGGCCATCGTGTCTTGCACAGCAGTACTCGCGGGCCTGGCAAGGGCGGTCTCCGATATCACCCCGATGTGACCGCGGATGAGATCCGCGCACTCGCTTCATGGATGACGTGGAAATGCGCGGTCATCGACGTGCCCTTCGGTGGTGCCAAAGGGGGCGTTGCTTGCGATCCGAAGCGGCTGACTCAAGTCGATCTTCGACACATCACGCGCCGCTTCATTGCGGAACTGGGCGACACGATTGGGCCACAGACCGATATTCCCGCCCCCGACATCAACACGGATGCTCACACGATGGCGTGGGTCTATGACACTTATAATGCTCTTCATCCTGGCCGTAACAACCTGCCGGTCGTGACCGGCAAACCGCTCGATATCGGCGGATCAGAGGGGCGTCAGGAAGCGACTGGCCGCGGCATTCTCTACGTCACGCAGGAGATCTTGAAGCGCGGGATCGTCCCGGAGCTGAACGCCTTGTCGGACGCCGCGGTTGTAGTGCAGGGCTTCGGCAACGTTGGATACAACGTGGCGGCCCTCTTCGCGGAGGCAGGTGCTCGCGTGATCGGCGTGGGTGATTCCGTTGGTGGGATTGAGTGCGAAGCGGGGCTTGATCTCAAAGCGGCGCGTGCTCATCAACGCGAGGTGGGCACTGTGGTAGGTCTCGCCGGCACCAGGACCGTCACGAACGAGCAGCTCCTCGAACTACCATGCGACATCCTGGTGCCCGCCGCCATCGGTGGGCAGATCCGACGTGAGAACGCCCCCCGCATCGCGGCGCGTCTGATCGTCGAGGGAGCCAACGGCCCCACGACGCCCGATGCGGATCGAATACTTGCGGAACGGGGGATCCCCGTCATCCCGGACATCCTCGCGAATGCTGGTGGCGTCACTGTCAGCTACTTCGAGTGGGTGCAGAATACCGAGAACCAGCAGTGGGATCTCGATGAGGTCAATCAAAAGCTGCACAGCAAAATGGTGGCGGCCATGGAGGCCATACTCGAGAAGCAAAGGATTCTCGAGCACGATCTTCCCGCGATCAGCGAAGCGTTGCTCGAGACGAGAAAGCGCCACGCAGTTCCGGAAATCGATCTCAAGCCGGTCACTCTGCGTGCCGCGGCCTACGTACTTGCCATCTCGCGCGTTTCCGGCGTCGCACTCGAACGAGGAATCTGGCCGTGAGCAACAAACGAGACCTGGCTCGAAGGAGGGTATAGATATGTTCGAGATACTCGAAAAATGGACGGGTGATGGTGTCGTCGCGCTGCGCGTGAGCGGAAAGCTGCTTCACGACGACTACGAAAGCCTGGTTCCCAAGCTCGAAGAAATGATCGAGCAATACGGAGCCGTCCGTTGCCTGATCGACATGACGGAACTCGATGGAATCGAACTTCGGGCGGTCTGGGATGAACTGCGCTTCGATCTGAAGCACGCCGCTGACGTCAGCCGCTGCGCGGTCGTCGGCGAACGGTCTTGGGAGAAATGGGCTACGGCAGCCGCGCGTCCGATTTTCCGAAAGGCCGAGGTCCGATTTTTCGAGCGCGCCGACTTCGAGCAAGCTGCGGCCTGGATCAAGGAAGGTTCGTCTCCATCATCGAGTTCTTAGTTCATGGCCGCCCTGGGATTGCGGCGATGATCGACGAAGTCAGCGATCGACTCGAAGGTGAGCGAGCCGCATCAGGTCGGACGGCCTCGAGCGTGTTCCATCATCATCCAGTTCACGCTGCCGAGCATCCACCACTCGATTAGAACGAAACCCAGAATGCCGAGGAGCGCCATCACGAACGCCGCGAGCATTGCAGCTCCGAAGCCGTCGACCTCGAAGTCAGAGACCATGGACGCCGTCGCCCGGATGAGCAGGGCGTTCACCACCAGCGCGAAGAGCCCAAAGCTGAGTACGGTGAGTGGTAGGGTAAGGACCCAGAGAACCGGTCGGATAAACGCATTCGCAAATCCGAGAACAAGGGCTGCCAACCAGAGCCCCCCGGCCGAGCCTACGCGGACTCCCGGCACGATGAGGCAGACGAGCCAAAGCCCGAGCGCTGTGAGGGCCCAGACGATCAAAAAGCCGATGAACATGGCAGAGTCTCGCTTTGCGAAGGAATCTCGAGTAGGCAGGGGTTGAGGCACGAACGCCTGTCGCGAATGGTAGGACGCCCGCATGGGTCCATGCCAGGGCGGATACGTCGCGTTCGAAGCCGAGCTGCTAACTCAATCCCTAGCGGTGGTGTAGAAAACATCGCTTGAAATTTTGCTGCCTCTTGCTTACTCATAACACGTGCGTACGAATGCAATATGGATGGGCTTGCGGCTGGGATCGAAATCCGCCTGACATAATATTGAGGGAGGGTGATCAATGGAAAACTGGCTGGAAGTCTTGCTCTTTATCATTTTCGCAGCGGTCATCAATCTCGTCATCGCGTTCGGGGTACTCCGAGGGCTCGCGAGTCTCACTGGGGTTCCAGCCGAGGTGAATACGCCGCGCCGAGCGTTGATCAGCTTGGTGACGATTCTCCCCGTTGCGGGAGCGTTGGGCGTGCCCTTCTTCATCATGCCGTTCATCGGTCCCTTCTTTGGGACATTCCTTTCCGCGTGCGTCGCACCCATGATGTTCGCGGAGAAGTATGAATTGACCCAGGGCGCAGCCGCCAAGATCATCATTCCCACGGTACTGGTGATCTACGTCGTTTCCGGCACGATTCTCTACTACGGAATCCCAATGCTCGGATTTTGATGCGAAGCGAGTAGTCCATTCAAGCATGCAGATCAGTCAAAGGCCTAACGCGAAGCGGTGAGCGTGAAGGAACCTTTAAGGAAATCACCGGTGCTCGATGCTCGATCGAGTGCTAGGCGACATGGAGTGGGCGGTGGATTGAGCGTCATCGTCATTCGCTGACGAGCATGCGTTCCCCGTCCGTGAGTCCGCTCAGCACTTCGATGCGTCCGTTCTCGGCGGGGTCTTTCGGTGCCACCGGTGGCGATTCGCGTCTGGTGATCGGCGAACGGCACGGAGCCCGACTCTCGACGCCCTCCCAAGGCGACAAGGGATCTACTACCCATGGACCTACATACTGTTCAGAGTCGCCTCGGAGCGTCCTGTGCAGAGATTCCCCAGGTCTATCGCGGCGATCGCGGCCTTGAGTCTCGCGGCGAGGCATTCCGCCGCGAATTCTTTGGATCGACACACCAGCGGAGCTTGGCATCATGTTATGGCGGGCATATCTCTTGCATTAAATGAAAATCAACAGCCAGATTGAGGATTGTTTTTGATGGCGGATGTTGACCAGTCGTGCTGTCGGGAGACGAGGGGTTCGTCATGAGTGACTATGTATACCGATGGAATATCCGACCAGAGGATGGTTTTGCCCTCGAATTGAGCGTGACCGCGCAAAGCGTCGTCGTCGCTCGACGGGAGGTTCGGCGGTTCCTGGTCGACCATGAAGGAGATTCCTGGACGATCGAGTCGGTGAGTCGCGAGAGCACTCATGTCCCTCATGAACTGCTCGCTCGGCCACAAGAGAGGCGAAACTGATCGGCTCGGTCTGAATTTCGCGAATCGTCTATCGGGGACGAGGCTGATGGGCGTGTTCGCGAAGATGAGGATCCTGAGTTGAATGCTCCCGCCACGTCATGAACCCAGCATCGATCTGCGCAGCGGATAGAAGCAAACAGGCATCGGAATTTTTCCTCCGCGGGTGCTTTCCTTCGTTGAGCGTATGGAGCAACCTTTCTGTGTGTTGGCCCCGCGATTGCGGTACCAGCCATCAGCTCCAGCTCACGGAGAATTTGGCATGAGTGGTCAGGCGTGGATGATGGTGATCTCGGTCTTGGGGGCGGCGTCTGCCATGGCGGCGGGCGCTATCGGAGCGGCGATCGGAGAGGGTCGGATTACGACCGCTGTGATGGGCGTTTTGACTCGTCAACCGACCGCCTGGCCTCGTATGAAATTTTGAGGAGGATTCAGACATGTTGCAAAGGTTGCGTAGGTCGCATGGTCGCGAAACAGGTTTCGGTGTCGTCGCAGTCGTTGTGGTTTGCTTGATCTCGCTGACGCACGCGGCGTGCGATGGAGCGACCGAGCGATCCACAGAAGGCGAGGGGGCAGCAGGTGTCGAGCGAGAGACGACGGAGAGCGACTCCGAGTGGAAAGCCTTCAAGGCGACTGCAGAGTACGATCTAGACGTCTCGATGCGTAAGATGGAGAGTGTGCGCGCGAGTCTCGCGGAATCTGAGCGGGCAGAAATCGATCATTGGACGTCGCGCGTGAAGAGCATCCGAGAGGAGATGTCAAAGGAGTATGCGGAATCTTCGGAGAGTCGCGAACGCTACCGAGAAAGAATCAAGCGTGAAGCGAGGGCGATGGTAGACGAGGCGAAGGTGCTGCTCTCGAAGCTCACGTCTGGCATGATCCCGTCGAAGGAAAACGAACCGTCGGGGTGAAAGCGGCGTCACAGCCCTTTGATCAGAGTCATCGGCTTCCGTTGGATGTCATTCTTCAATCGTGACCTTCGTTTCGAGTTCCGGGGTCAGATCGTGCGAGTGACTGATAAGGCAGTCCTCCTCGACTTTCTGGAGGAGTCGGCGAGTTCGCTTCGAATCGCATCCTTGTGTCAGCAGCAGTTTGGCCTCGCTCAGTCAAGAACGCTAACTCAGAGACTGGATCCATCGTCGCGAGGTCGGTCAGTCGGCAGGACGAGGGATCCATACTTTTCCGCGATGAAACCTTTCCTTCGTGTTGAGTATGGACGAACCTGTGGGGAAATGAGGAGATTTCAGCATGGGTGCTCAGGAGTGGATGACAGTGGTTTCGGTCCTAGGGGCGGCCCTGACCATGGCGGCGGGCGCCATCGGAGCGGCGATCGGAGAGGGCCGGATTGCGGCCGCTGCGATGGACGCCTTGGCTCGTCAACCGGATGAGTCCGGGGCGATTACACGCACGCTCTTCGTGAGTCTGGCCATGGTGGAATCGACAGCGATCTTCTGTCTGGTCATTTCGCTGATTCTCTTGTTCGCGAACCCGTTCGTCGCGGGTTAGGCCTCCGCGGTGTCGGCCACCTGGGTCACTTTTCTCTTCGAAGCCGCCAATTTCCTGTTGCTGGCGGCAGTGTTGGGTTGGATCTTCTTCCGGCCGGTCCGCGATGCCCTCGAGCGCAGGCGAAGCGAACTCGAGAACGAGCAGCTGGCTGCTGTGAATGCCCACGCCGAGGCCGACAGTGTGTTGCAGCACGCGCGCGTGCGTCGCAGCGCGCTGGAGGACTCCCTCGAGGAGCTTCGCGAGCGGATTCGTCGCGAAGCCGAGACGGAGGCTGGGCGTCTCGTGGAGGCGGCGCGGGTTCAGACTCAACACGAGCGTGAGACGCTGAAGGGTGAACTCGTTTCGCAGCGGCGCGCGCAAGCTCGATCGTTGGCCCACGACGCAGCGTTCGCCGCGAGGGAGATCGTCGTGCGCCTGCTCGACGAGATCGAAGGTCCGGATCTAGAACACGCTCTACTGCGCACGGCGTGTCGAGATCTCGAGAAGCTACGATCGGCGGGCTCTCTTGCACCCGTTGTCATCGAATCAATCCGGCCTCTGGACGACGCAGCCATCGCAACCCTGGCCGCGGCCGCGGGAGTCGACCCAGCCGAGGCGGCCCATCGCGTCGATCCTGATCTGGTGGCAGGGCTTCGCGTGCTCACGGCCAGAGGACTCGTGGATACCTCGGCGAAGGGTCTGGCGGCTCAGGCGGAGAGTGTTCTCGTGAACAAGCTCGATCGCGAGAACTCGAATCATGGCTGATCCCGAAGTCCCCAACGCTCTCTCCGACGCTGCGAAACGTGTGGATTTCGCGCGGATGATTCGCCCGCGTGGCGTCATCGGGCGAACGGGAGATGGCATCGCCGAAGTAGCCGGGCTCGAGCGAATCGCTTACGAGGAACTCGTCCACTTCGACTCGGGCGCGCTTGGCATGGCGTTCGACCTGCGAACGGACACGACCGGTGTGTTGCTTCTCTCGAGTAGCGAGGCCGTGCGCGCGGGCGAGGGCGTTGTCGGGACGGGACGTTTGCCCGACCTGCCTGTTGGCCCCGCCGTGCTGGGCAGGGTGATCGATCCGCTCGGGAACCCACTCGATGACCAGGGCCCGCTTCCGGAGCTGCCGCGTCTAGACCTCTTTCGTCCCGCGCCGGAGATCATCGAGCGTAAGGCTGTGGACGAGCCGCTGCGAACCGGTGTGCTCGTGATCGATGCGGCGATCCCGATCGGTCGCGGCCAGCGCGAGCTGATCATCGGAGATCGCAACGTCGGCAAGACCGCGCTCGCCGAGGACATCATCATCGCGCAAGAGCCGGGCGATGTGGCGTGCGTGTATGTCATGATCGGGCAAGCCATGTCGCGCGTATTGACGCTCCGGGAGACTCTGCTCGGCGCCGGCGCTCTCCAGAACACGGCGATCATCGCGGCCCCGGCCTCGATGCCACCCGGCATGCGCTATTTGGCACCCTATGCCGGCGCGTCGGTGGCAGAGTGGTTCCGCGAACAGGGGGGCCACGCGCTGGTAGTCTACGATGATCTCACCAAGCACGCCGACGCCTACCGCGAACTGAGCCTGTTGCTCGATCGACCGCCGGGCCGCGAAGCATTCCCCGGCGACGTCTTCTTCGTTCAAGCGGAATTACTCGAACGCGCTGCAGCGCGAAACGCGTCGGCAGGAGGCGGATCGGTGACCGCCCTTCCCATCGTCGAGACCACCGAGAGTGATATCGCCGCCTATATTCCGACTAACATAATTTCGATCACCGACGGGCAGATCTATCTCGATACGGCCCGATTCGCACGAAACGAGCGTCCCGCCGTCGACATCGGGAGAAGCGTATCGCGGATCGGCGGCGCAGCGCAGCCCGAGCCCGTTCGCCTGGCAGCGAGGAATCTGCGCATCCTGCATTCCCGCTTCGAGGAACTGGAGTCTCTTGCCCGCGTCGGGCTCGAGTTGGAGGCGGGCGTCGCGCAGGAGATCGCGCGTGGCCGGTCGCTGCGCGCGTTGCTTCGACAACCACGGCTGACTCCTCGAAGTATCGCGGAGGAGGTCCTCGCGGTTCTGGCGGTGAGCGAGGGCTGGCTCGATGGGCTCGGCCCCGAGCAGGCGCCTCATTTCGTCGAGAGCTTCGTGGCGCGTATTCGCTCCGAAGAGCCGCTCGTCGCGTCTCGGCTCGACCGCGGCGAACTTCCCGACGATGATTGGCTCGAGCGGTGTCGGGTCCTCGCCGTCGATCTCAATCGTGCCTTCGATGGGGTTCGACCGTGAGTCGCGAGCGTGTTTTGCAGCGGCGCCTACGCTCGCTAGGCACGCTCAAAGAAGCGGTCGGCGCGCTTCGCTCGTTGTCGGCACAGCATTTCCGTGCCGCAAGAGCCCCGCTCGCTGCTGTGAGGGCATATCGAGACGAGGTCCAGCGCTTCCTCGGCGTACTCCATGCGCCGGGCGCTGCTTCCGGCCACGAAGGGCCCACGGGTATTGTTCTCATCGCGGCAGATCTGGGACTGGTCGGCGATTACACCGCGCGACTCGTTCGGGAATCTCTGGCGCTCCGCGCAGAGTCGGGTCCGGGACCGCTCGTGTGTCTGGGGCACCGCGCCGTGTCCCCCCTCGCGAGGGCCGGCGTCGAGCCGGCGTCCGTTCAACCGGCGCCGACGAGCGTGGCTGGACTGACGAGCCTTCTACTTCCGCTCGTGGACACGATCCTGTCGCTCCGTCGAGCCGGTCAGCTCGGGTCGTTGTGGCTCGTCGCCGCGCGCTTCGAGGGTGCCGGGGAATACAGCCCGGTGCGCGTGCCCGTCCTTCCGGTCCCCGTGCCCGCTGATCGACCGCCTCTGGCGACTTCTCCGTACTGCGACACCATGACCCTGCGCTCGGTCGTCATCCGGGAATACCTGTACGTCTCGCTGTACGAGACGCTCCTCGAAGCGCTTGCCTCGGAACACGGGAAGCGTCTCGTGACCGCAGAATCTGCTCGCTCGTGGTTGGACGAGCGCATCGGCGCCACCCGCCGTCTGGTGACGGCGATTCGCCGCGAGGCCTCTACACAGGAACTGCTCGAAGTCATCGTGGCTGCGCGCGCTGCACGGCGGGAAGGTGGAGGCGTCCGATGACGGCTCGGACGACGCTACGGGGAGAGGTCACGTCCATTCGGGGGACGGTCGTCGAGATGCGCTTCGACGGTGTGCTTCCCGCGATCGGTGCCGGCGTCGTTTGTCGCCCAGAAGGGAGAGCGCCCGTCACTGGAGAGGTGTTCGGCCACAACGACGCCCTCACCGTTCGCACGATTGCCATCGAATCTACCCGCGGCCTCTGCCGCGGTGACCCCGTCGAATCCGATGGGGAGCCACTGCGAGTGCCGGTCGGTCCAGAACTGTTGGGACGGGTGATCGATCTTCACGGACGCGCGCTCGATGGAGGCGGAGCCCTCGACGGGTCACTGCAGGCGCCCTTGCGGAGACCACCGCCTACGGCCAGTGCGCGCCGCACGTCTGGTCGCGTCTACGAGACGGGCATCAAGGTGATCGATCTCTTCTGTCCGATCGTTCATGGCGGCCGAGCCGCAGTTTTCGGGGGCGCCGGCGTCGGCAAGACCATCGTTTTGACCGAATTCATCCACAATACGGTCGAGTCGCTCGAGGGTGTCGCGGTCTTTGCGGGGATTGGCGAACGTTCACGAGAGGGACTCGAGCTCTGGGAGGAGTTGCAGCACCGCGAGGTGATGGATCGGTCGGTTCTCGTTTTTGGCCAGATGAAGGAGCCGCCGGGTGCGCGCTTCCTCGTCGGTTTTGCAGCGCTCGCCGTCGCCGAGTATTTCCGCGACGAGGAGGGGCGGGATGTCCTCTTCCTCGTCGACAACGTCTATCGTTATGTCCAGGCTGGGATGGAGGTTTCGGGGCTTCTCGGCCGTATGCCGTCGCGCGTCGGGTACCAACCGACCCTGGCTGCGGATCTGGCCGAGTTCGAAGAGCGAATCACGGGCACGCATCACGGCGACATGATCTCGCTTCAAGCAATCTACGTCCCCGCCGACGATTACTCTGACCCGGCCATCACGCATGCGTTCTGGTATCTCGACAGCGCGCTCGTGCTCTCGCGGGATATCGCTGCAGAGGGCCTTTATCCGGCGATCGACCCGCTGGCGTCGTGGTCGAAGGCGCTCGACGTCGAGATCATCGGGCGCCGTCACGACGAGGTTCTGCAGGAGGCGCGTCGCGTGCTGGGCCGCTATCAGGAGCTTCGCGACATCATCTCGATGCTCGGCATGGAAGAACTGTCACCGGAAGACCGGCGCACCGTGGGTCGTGCGCGGCGAATGCGGAACTATTTCACGCAGCCCTTCCACGTCACCGAGTCTTTTACCGGTCAACCCGGGCGGCGCGTTCCGATCGAGACGACGGTGAATGATGTTGCCGCGATCCTCGATGGACGTTGCGATCGGCGCGAGGAGCGTGAGCTCTTCATGATCGGAAGTCTCGACGAACTCGAAACGGAGCCGGGTGGTGGCTGAAGAGACGCTACGACTGGTGGTGCGGACGCCGCAGGGCGATGTCTTCGACGAAGGCGTGACTTCGCTTCGATTGCCGACCGATACGGGGCAGGTCGGCCTTCGGCCGCGCTCCGAGGCGGCCGTGTTTGTCGTGGAACCCGGTCTGGTGCTGGCGGCGAGTGCAGCTGGAATTCGTTTCATTGCGACGGCTGGTGGACTTCTGCGGTGCGATGGGCAGGAGGCGGTTCTGCTCACGCCACTGGCCGTCGTCGGTGAGAATGCGGAGTCCGTTCGCGCGGAGCTCGAGGAGTTGGTGAGCATTCCCCGGGCCGATCTCGAGCTGCGGGCGGTCCTGCAGCGGTTGGAGACCGGGATCCTACAAGAGGTCAGGCGGGGAGCCTCGGCGTCCGGAAGGGGGGAGCAGCTTGGCTGATCGCGGCGAGCACGACTCACGCGACGGACGTCCCGATCCGCGACGTTCCCTCGAGCGCGATGTCGACCGCCTGGAGCACCGCGAGCCTTCTGCCGAATCCTTTTGGCGCTCACTTTCCGTGTTGGGAACCGTGGGCTGGTCGATCAGCTTGCTGGCCATCGCGGGTGTCTGGCTCGGACGTCGGCTCGACATGAAGTTCGAAACCGACGTGCGATTTACTTTGATGCTGCTCGTGGCGGGCGTGATGCTCGGCAGCGTGGTCGCGTGGCGCGTCGTGCGCGAGCATCGGAAGTAGTTCGTATGGAATGGCAGATCTTCGGCGAAACGGTGGTGTTCTGGCTCGGTCCGATCCCAGTCACGACGACGATGATCACATCGTCGGTCATTTCCCTGGCACTCGTCGGAGCCGCACTCGCACTCCGGGCAGCGCTCTCGCGATCACCTGCCGGCATGCCTGCGGCTCTGGCGCTGCTCACGGTCGAGTGGCTCGATCGTCTGGTGCGGGATGTGGCGGGTCGTGCTGAACCAGCACTCGTCATATTGTCCGGGAGTCTCTTCCTCTTCATCGCGGCATGCAATCTCGCCGGCCAACTCCCGGGTGTCCGTCCGCCGACGGCGAGCTTGGCGATGACCTCGGCGCTGGCCATAATCGTGTTTCTCGCGGTCCCCGTGGCCGGCATTCGTGCGCGGGGCGTGCGCGGATACCTGCTCGGATATTTTCGCCCGAACCCGCTGCTTCTCCCGCTTCACGTCATCTCGGAACTCTCGCGCACGCTCGCGCTTTCGATGCGTCTATTCGGAAACATGATGTCGGGTCATCTGGTCGTGGCGCTTCTGGTTGCGCTCACGGGCTTTCTCGTGCCGATGCCGCTGATGGCGCTCGACATGCTGATTGGACTCCTGCAGGCCTATATCTTTGCCGTCCTCGCGACTGTCTATGTTGGTGCGGCGATTCGGACAGGCGAGGCTTGAGGGGATGCCCGTGTGGCGTAGATGGCAATCCTCCCATCCCGCGCACTGTACGCGGTGGCGAAGTAGTCCGCCCGGGTTCGCGAGGGTCTGCGCACTTCGCCGCGCGACGCTCTCATTGCGCCGGCTGCGGAGGAGAGTCGCCGAGGCCATATCAACTGTTTGGCACGAATTCTGCGTCGACAAGGTCAGCGGAGACGCTGCAGAGCCAGATAGGGAGACGAACGATGAATCGTGGTGGATCACTTGCTCTAGGTCTGATCGTGGGTTGCGGGGTCGGGCTTCTCGTTGCCTGGTCGGTCGGGGTCTCTGCTCTCGATTCCTTGCCGACAGCAGCCGTCGCGAAAGCGCCGACGTCAAAGCTTGCCTCGCCCCCACTCGGAACGGCGCCGGACGACGTGGTCGTCGGGGATGGAACCCACTCCCTGTTCGCCGTCCTGGCTGAACGGGTCGCACCGGGGGTCGTCAACGTCCACACATCGAAGACAGTCGTTCAGTCCAGTCCCGAGTTCGGCTCGCCATTCGGCGGTTTCTTCGGTGACCCGTTCGGGGGGCCATTGGATGAGCGTCAGCAGCGTGCAGCCCCTCAGGCTCCGCGGCGGTTTACGGTGCCCAGCCTCGGAACGGGCTTCGTGATCTCGAAAGACGGTCTGATCGTGACGAACAATCACGTCGTCGAGGGCGTCGACAAGGTCGAGGTCGTGTTCTCGGATGGAACCCGATGCGAGGCCGAAATTGTCGGGACAGACCCAAAAACCGATATCGCGCTGATTCGAGCCAAGGCCGATCGCGCATACGATTTGCTGGCCCTCGGCGACTCTGCGGCCTTGCTGCCGGGCGACTGGGTGATCGCCATCGGCAATCCCTTTGGTCTCGACCACACTGTGACCGCGGGCATCGTGAGCGCTTTGGGACGAGAACTCGGGCAGGGCCCTTATGACGACTTCATCCAGACGGATGCCGCCATCAACCCGGGAAATTCCGGTGGGCCGCTGCTGAACCTCGCCGGCGAGGTCGTTGGTATCAATACAGCGATCAATCCCCGGGCGAACACAATCGGCTTCGCGGTTCCGATCAATCTTGCCAAGGAGATCCTGCCGCAGCTCCAGCAGAACGGTCGCGTCGTACGCGGCTGGCTCGGCGTTGCGGTCCAACCTGTGACCCCCGAATTGGCTGAGGCCCTCGATCTCGAGACGCAGGCAGGAGCACTCATTTCCCAGGTTACTCCGGGCGGTCCAGCCGAGAACGGAGGCCTCGAACGCGGCGATGTGATCATTCGATTCGGTGCTCAGCAGATCGATCGAATGCGCGAACTTCCGCGCGCCGTCGCGCGAGTGGTTCCCGGAACAAAGGTCCAGGTCGAGATCATCCGCGACGGCAAGCGCGAGACCAGGGCGGTGAAGATCATGGAGCTCGAGGAGGAGGCTCAGCACGGAGCGACCACGCATGGAGGCGACGGTCGGGGATCCACGGCGTTTGGCTTCGACATTGCGGACGTCCCCGCCGAGCTGCGACAGCAGTTGGATCTCGGCGAGTCGGAGGGGGCTGTGATCTCTCAGGTCTATGTGGGTGGCGTCGCGGAAGGCGCTGGTCTCCGACGGGGCGATGTGATCGTCGAAGTCGACCGCCATGCTGTCGCGGGCGGACTCGATGCGGAGCAAAAGCTTCGCGGGGCAGGAGAGAGTGTGCTGCTCGTCGTGCGGCGCGACGATGGGAGCTTCTTTGCTGCGCTGTCGCGGGCGAAGGACTGAGGGGGTGGTCTATCGGCGAGACGGATCATGCGACTCGATGATTTCAGAAGGCGGGAGCAGGCAGGGCTAGAATGCCTCATGTCGGGACACCATGTCGCAATACCCCTGCCGACCGGGTCGATCGAACTTCTCGAAATACGCGAGCGGCAGCGCGAAGCATTGGGATGAGCGAGCGCCCAACGGCGCCGGAATTGTGAAGGAGGAGCCATGTCCAGCGAGCTGCTGTTTGCGCTTTCCTGCGCGTGCGCCGCGATCTTGTATGGAGTTTTCTCTGTCCGTTGGGTGCTCGCCCGGCCGACTGGTAACGATCGCATGCAGGAGATCGCCAGCGCCATACAGCAAGGCGCCACGGCCTATCTGAATCGGCAATACACCGCTATCGGCATCGCCGGCCTGGTCCTTTTTCTGCTGATCGGCTCATTCGTTGACTGGACTACGGCGTCCGGCTTCGCCATAGGCGCGGTCTTGTCGGCAGCGGCCGGCTACATCGGTATGAACGTCTCGGTACGGGCCAATGTACGTACTGCACAGGCGGCGCACCACGGTCTCGATGCAGCCATGCAGATCGCCTTCCGCGGCGGTGCCATCACCGGCATGCTGGTGGTCGGACTCGGGCTGTTCGGCGTTGCGGGCTTCTACGGCTGGCTGCAGATGTCAGGCGTCGCGGACCCGGTGCGTCCGCTGTTGGGTCAAGCGTTCGGTGCTTCGCTGATCTCGATCTTTGCCCGGCTGGGTGGCGGGATCTTTACCAAGGGCGCAGACGTGGGTGCCGATATCGTCGGTAAGATCGAGGCCGGCATTCCCGAAGACGATCCACGGAACCCGGCGGTCATTGCCGATAACGTCGGGGACAATGTAGGCGACTGCGCTGGCATGGCGGCCGATCTCTTCGAGACCTATGTCGTGACCGTCGTGGCGACCATGTTGCTCGGTACCCTGATATTGAAGGAGTCCGAGGCCGCGGCGGCTTTCTATCCACTCGTGCTAGGCGGTGTTTCGATTATCGCTTCGATCATCGGCAGCTTCTTCGTGAAGGTGCACGACGATGGCAAGATCATGAATGCTCTCTACCGCGGACTGATCGTTTCAGGTGTCCTTGCGGCCGTCGCCTTCTATTTTGCGACTGAATTCGTAATGAGCGGGAACGGTGTCTATGCCACATTCGACCTTTTCTTCTGCTCGTTGATCGGGCTCGCGCTCACTGCGGCGATGGTGGTCATCACGAACTATTACACCGCAACCACCTTCAAGCCGGTGCGCCGGATTGCAGAAGCGTCGACCACCGGGGACGGCACGAACGTCATTGC
>Ga0164313_10003231_pt1 | contig 14540 bp, 12 predicted proteins | sample GuaBasSedimGuay4_FD_113735 | JGI IMG/M metagenome (GOLD analysis project Ga0164313, IMG submission 113735) | Subseafloor sediment microbial communities from Guaymas Basin, Gulf of California, Mexico - Guay4, Core 4569-4, 0-3 cm | ecosystem: Environmental > Aquatic > Marine > Hydrothermal vents... | reverse complement strand
TTTTGGAAAAACAATATTTGAATACAGAAAGAATAGTGCGGGTGCAGAAGATTACTTCTCACTTGCTCAAGACCTTTTACGGGGGAGAACCAGCTAATGGCAGAAAAGAAAACACATATGGGTAATGACCCATTAGCGTGGCTGGCCGAAGAGGACAGCACTGCTAAAAAAGCAGTGTTACCTCCAAAACGTACGCGAACACGGCGAACTAGCAGAAAAAAAACAGCAACTGCTAAAACAGAAATAGAGCTAGTAGAAGAAAGTTTTGCTGCTTTAGCACCTCAAGGTGAAGCACTGGTTAGCCGTTTTTATGAAAAGTTATTTGAACAAAATCCTAAGCTAGCCCCATTGTTTGATACTGTTTCAGTAGTGGGACAACAGAAAAAGCTGTTGGCCTCATTGGTGTTGCTGGTACAAAACCTAGATAAGCCTGCTGTATTAAAAGACTATTTATTGGGGTTAGGTGCGAGGCATATGCACTACGGTGTTTCCTTGGAACAATATCAAATGTTTACCGATGCATTGATCTCGGTAATGTCAGAAATATTGGGCAACAAATGGACATCACAAGTTAACGATGCGTGGCAAAATACGTTAAATAATGTGACAACGATTATGTTAGAAGCATACGAGCCAGTGGAGGCTGAAGAAATGGCAACGAATAAACAAACAGATAGTCAAGAATTGATAACAATGCGGGCAGCTGTAGATGGTGCATCCACTGCGTTGATGATGTGTGATGAGAATCGTGTTATTACCTATGCTAATCCAGCGGTAATGAGTTTGTTGCAAAATCGTCTGACGGAGTTGCGCAAAGTATTTCCCGGACTTAATTTGAAAAAATTGATTGGCACAAATATAGATGACTTCCATAAAGACCCATCACTTCAGGCCGGGATTTTGTCTGATGTTGATAATCTGCCTTATCAAGCTCAAATTCAGTTATTAGATATTCATTTTGATTTAAATGCTAGTGCTATTGTTGATGCTGATGGTAACTACATGGGTAATATGGTTGAGTGGAAAGACATCACTGACCAAGTTAATGCTCAGGCTGAAGCAGATAGACAAGCTGTAGAAGTAAGCCGTTTACAATCGGCGATAGACGGTGCAACCACTGCATTGATGATATGTAATGCTGACCGAGTAATTACGTTTGCCAATCCATCTGTAATGGCATTGCTGGAAAATCGTTTAACAGAATTAAGAAAGATTTTTCCTAAAATAGACTTAAATAAATTGCTTGGTACCTGTATCGATGATTTTCATAAAGATCCTTCGCATCAGGCAAAAATCTTGGCCGATGTAGATAACTTGCCATATCGTAGTCAAATTCAATTATTAGATTTACACTTCGATCTTAATGCCAGTGCCATTGTTGATGCTGATGGTAACTATATGGGTAATTTGGTTGAGTGGAAAGATATTACTGATCAAGTGAATGCAGAAAATGCAATTAAAACATTGATTACAGCAGCTGGAGCAGGACAGTTAGAAGAGCGTATTGATACCAGTGATTATTCAGGTTTTATGGAAAATATCGCTGGGGGAATTAATAGCATAATGGATACTGTTTTAGCACCGGTACAAGAAACAATTCGAGTATCAGGTGCTTTATCTAACGGTGATTTAACCCAGAATATGGATGGCGAATATCAGGGACTGTTTGCAACATTAGCTGACGCTTTGAATGATTCGGTTAATAAAATGGCTGAAACAGTTCAAGAAATTAATGATACGTCAACCAGTATCGGAACAGCAGCCAGCGAAATTTCTGAGGGTAATGTTGATTTAAGTCAACGTACAGAGCAGCAAGCTTCATCGTTGGAAGAAACAGCTTCGAGTATGGAAGAACTAACCAGTACAGTTCGTCAAAACTCTGATAATGCCCGTCAGGCAAATCAGTTGGCAGCATCGAGTCGTGAGCAAGCTGAGAAAGGTGGTTCGGTCATTAAAGAAGCGATTGCTGCTATGTTGGCAATCAGTACTTCAAGCAAAAAAGTGACCGATATTATTGGTGTCATCGATGAGATTGCATTCCAAACTAATCTATTGGCTCTAAATGCTGCAGTTGAAGCTGCAAGAGCGGGCGAGCAAGGTCGAGGTTTTGCTGTGGTTGCTTCAGAAGTTCGTAACCTTGCCCAACGATCAGCCTCTGCTGCCAAAGAGATTAAAGAGTTGATTAATGATAGTGGTGAGAAAGTCAAAGAAGGTTCAGCACTAGTGGATGAATCAGGTAGAACCTTGGAGGAAATTGTGGCCAGCTCGAAAAAAGTGGGTGACATTATTTCTGAAATTGCAGCGGCAGGTGCAGAACAAACACAAGGTATCGAGCAAGTCACTAAAGCTGTCGGCCAGATGGATGAAATGACTCAGCAAAATGCCGCACTGGTAGAACAGGCAGCAGCAGCAAGTGAATCTTTGGATGACCAGGGTAAGAGCCTGCAACGGTTGATGTCATTTTTTGAGGTGGGTGATGAGTCTGATGAACCTGCTCCGGTGGTTACTGCCAGGAAAACTAAAGTAAAACCAGTGGTTAAGAAAGCCAAAGCTAAGCCTAAATCCACACCAAAATCGGCACCAGTTGCTGATGATGACGATGATGAATGGGATGAGTTTTAACTCTGGCTAGGTTAGAAGTATTTAGGGACAGCAGCTATGACAGCAAGTCGGAACCGTGAGTTTGAGTTTACTGATGCCAGCTTTGAGCGTATTCGGCAATTTGTAACTGAACATACTGGTATTGTTCTCAGTAATGCCAAAAAGGATATGGTTTATGGGCGCTTGTCGAAGCGTATTCGTAAAGGTGGTTTTGGCAGTTTTGATGCATTTTGTGATGCTTTAGAAGCGGGTGATGAAGATGAACAGGATTTCATGATCAATGCCATCACGACTAACTTAACGGCATTTTTTCGCGAAAATCATCATTTCGAGTTTTTGGCACACACTGTTATCCCTGATCTGGTTGAAAAGAATAAGCATAATAAACGTATCCGAATCTGGTCTGCTGGCTGTTCAACAGGTGAAGAGCCTTATAGTATTGCCATGATATTAAAAGAGTTTTTACCGGACTTTGAACAATGGGATGTTAAAATTCTAGCCACAGATTTAGATGCTAATGTAGTAGCACAAGGCCAAAGTGGGATTTATCGTGCAGATCGTATTGAAGGCTTGCCTGAAGAACGAATAAAACGCTGGTTTAAACGTGGTCGTGGTGATAAGGCTGATATGGTTAAGGTCAGCCCTGAATTGCAACAAATGATTAGCTTTAAGCGTCTTAATTTATTGCATCAATGGCCAATGAAAGGTCAGTTTGACTTTATGTTTTGCCGTAACGTAGTGATTTACTTTGATAAGGATACCCAACGGGTATTATTTGAACGTTATGCTGATATTTTAGCACCTGATGCACATTTGTTTATTGGACATTCCGAAACACTTTATAAAGTTTCTACACGTTTTGATTCACTGGGGCACACCATCTACAGGAAGAATCAATAATGCCTGTGCAACGTCCACCACAGCCTTCTTGCTTGGCTGATTTTGAGCATGTTAACCGTTATTGGGATCGCACTCACAAGACATGGGCGGCTAAAATTCTGCCGGGTGAATATTATGTGACAACCCAGCCTGATGAAGCAGTAGCCACCACTTTAGGATCCTGCGTATCAGCATGTATTCGCGACAAGATATTTGGTATTGGTGGAATGAACCATTTTATGTTGCCAAAGAAGAGTGAGCATGCCAGCGCTGACTGGATGGATTCTGCAACACGCTATGGCAGTTATGCTATGGAACACTTAATTAATGATATTTTGAAAAATGGTGGCAACCGCAACAATTTAGAAATCAAATTAACTGGTGGTGGAAAAATTATGGCCAGTATGTCAGATATCGGTTCTCGTAACATTGAGTTTGTGCTCGAATATTTACTTACGGAACAACTTGATATTGTGGTGCAGGACTTAGGTGATATTTATCCAAGAAAAGTGATGTATTACCCCGATTCTGGACGATTGAGAGTTAAGCGTCTACGTTCATTGCACAATGAAACACTTATTCAACGTGAACAAGCCTATCAACGTGAATTGGATGTGCAACCAGATTCAGGTGGTGTTGAATTATTTTGATTTTAATCAAAAATAGGATTGGCAGACTGGTAACGAAGATATAAACTCTACCTTTATACTTGGTTATTAGTAATTGTTGAGTACAGGAAGTCCATGGCAAAGATAAAAGTCCTCGTTGTTGATGATTCAGCATTAGTTAGAAAGTTACTGAGTCAAATTCTTAATGCTGACCCTGATATTGAGGTTGTTGGCACAGCTATTGATCCTTATCAAGCACGAGAAAAGATAAAACAACTTAAACCTGATGTGCTGACTTTAGATGTTGAAATGCCTCGGATGGACGGCGTAACCTTTCTGAGAAATTTGATGCGTTTGCACCCGATGGCTGTAGTGATGGTATCTACGCTAACAGAACAAGGTGCACAAGTTACCTTGGAAGCTTTAGAGTTAGGTGCAGTGGATTTTGTTGCTAAACCAAAACTTGATTTATCCAATACCCTCAGCAACTATGCTGATGAAATTGTCGAAAAAGTCAAAACAGCTTCTGTTGTTAATATTCATGCTCTTGCACCAGAAAGAAAACCTGTACAGGCGAATGTACCAGAAAAATTAACTGCTGATGCGATATTAACAAAACGCCCGCTTAGTACGATACCTTCACATTTAAAAACAACAGACAAGATCATCGCTATCGGTTCATCAACGGGTGGTACCGAAGCTATTAAAGATGTATTAAGGGAGTTACCTGCGGACTGTCCCGGCATTGTTATTGTCCAACATATTCCTGCCAGCTTCAGTGGTCCATTTGCTGAACGAGTCAATGGGGTTTGTGCAATTGAAGTGAGTGAGGCTGAAGATGGTCAACAAATATTACCTGGCCATGCTTATATTGCACCAGGCGATAAACACTTAATTGTTGAGCGTAGTGGTGCCCGTTTTTATTGTAAATTGAATGATGGTCCGCCCGTTAGTCGCCATAAACCATCAGTTGATGTGTTATTCAGATCGGTTGCTCAGAATGTGGGTGCTAATGCGATAGGTTTGATGTTGACCGGTATGGGAGATGATGGTGCTAAAGGAATGCTGGAAATGAAAGAAGCGGGAGCCTTTAATTTTGTCCAAGATGAAAAAAGCAGTGTAGTCTGGGGAATGCCAGGACAAGCAGTAAAAATAGGGGCCGCTGAGCTACAGCTACCATTAACTAAAATTGCTGGAAAATTATTGAAGTTGGTTTCTGAATAGTATCTGGATAACTATTTTAAAGGCATAACAATTGCATTGATTTCAGGTATAACTAAAATTGACTTCTCGATATAGAAATACTAAAAATAACATATGACTAAACAAACAGCTGTACCATTATTAGTGACACTATTTCTTGCCGGGATTGGCTTCTGGCAATCCAATTTATTTGCTAGTGTTTTAGTGGTTGTAACAGCATTGATATGGTTATTGTTGCCGATTTTACTCGCCGAGAAGGTAGATGAAAATGTTCCAGTAGAAAAGCAAGCAGTTGAACCAGTCATTTCGGCAGATGTTCATGCGTTGCATGATGAGGCGTATTCTCATTTAAAAGAGCAGCTGACCTTAATCCGTTCTGAAAGTGATCAGGTCAATAGTTTAATTCAAGATGCGATCATGAATTTGACTAATAGTTTTCAGGGCTTAAACAGTCAAGGTGAGCAGCAGGCCAGCATGTTAAATGGTTTGTTACGCAATGATGAAACTGAGGGCGGCATAAATACATTTATCAGTGAAATAGATAAGTTACTGACTTATTTTGTAGATATGATTTTGAACAACAGCAAGGATAGCATGTCGTTGATGCATAGCTTGGATGATATGACTAAAAAGGTTGATGGTGTTTTTTCTTTATTAGGTGATGTTAAAGATATTGCCTCACAAACTAATTTACTGGCACTTAATGCTGCCATTGAGGCTGCGCGTGCAGGTGAAGCAGGCCGTGGTTTTGCTGTCGTTGCCGATGAAGTTCGTAAATTATCACAAAAGTCGGATGATTTTAGTGAAGAAATAAATGCATTAACAAGTGATGTCAAAAATAGTCTGTTTGCAGCCACTGAGATTGTGAATAGAGTTGTTTCAGCCGATATGAACATAGCTTTGAACGGTAAGCAACAAGTGACAGAAATGTCTACAACGATGACTGAAGTGAACGAACAATCGAACAAAATTATTGAGAAAACAGGTGAAGTATCGCAACAAATGACTGTAATGGTAAATCAGGCAATAACATCGTTGCAGTTTGAAGATATGTGTACCCAGCTGTCGGCGCATATTGTTCAGAGGTTGGATGCGGTCAATAAATTAAGTGAGTTAGTCGACCAGTTACATGAAGCTCGGATGAAACCTGAAATACTGGATGATTATCGTGTGCTGTTAACAGAAATTGAACATTCCTTGACTGAATTAAAGCCAAAAATTAAATCTGTAGAACATAAAGCTGTTTCGCAACAAGACCTTGATACCGGTGACATCGAATTGTTTTAATTGGTGCATTTGGTCGATCTAGATTAGAATACTGCACTTTGCGTTAATCACTACGTATTTTAAGGATAGATTTAAATGGGTATTTCAGCTAAGACTGATGGCAACCAGCGGATTATTAATATCGATGGTCGCTTTGATTTCAGCGTACAAGGTGAGTTTCGTGAAGCGTATGAAGGTGGCTCTCCAGGAAATCGTTTTATTTTAAATTTTGCATCTGCTGATTATATGGATAGTTCTGCCTTAGGAATGTTATTGCTACTACGTGATTATGCTGGTGGTGATAGTGCACGAATCGAGTTGACTAATTGTCGCTCAGAAATAAATAATATCCTCGAAATATCAAATTTCCAGAAGCTGTTCGCAATTAGCTAGGCTATAGCTATAGTTTAGCTATAACCGCTAAAAGATGAGACTTTGAATATGGATTTGCAACAGCAACTTGCAATTCAAGTATTAGAAAGTTCGGACTATGGTGTTCTAATCCTAGATCAGCACCATAAGATTGTATTTTGGAATAACTGGTTAGTTGAGAAAAGCCAGATCAGCTCGCAACATGCGACAATGAAAACATTAGCAGCACTTTTTTCGAATTCTGAGCTGCCAGCCTTGTTAAATAAAGCTCTTGATAATGTTCTTGGCCAGAAATTACAAGAATCAATCACGCTATCATTAGCATTCATCAACGAATCTTCCTCTCAACAACTTACGATTAAAAGTATTGAATTACAGCAACAATATTATTTTTTGCTGGAAATTAGAGCCATTAATCGGTCTGAAGTCACTAATGACATACAAGAGCTGCAGAATGATTTTGAGCAGAATTTAGCTGCCGCAGATCACTTGTATGATCGCATTGCCACAATGAGTGGGACTGATTTACCTTGTCTTCAAGTGTTGAGTAAGCCTCTAGCCCGATTCAGTGGTGATCTTGTTTTAAGTGCTCCTAAGCCGTCAGGTGGTATTAATATATTTATTGGAGATTTTACTGGTCATGGTTTACCAGCAGCTGTAGGTGCATTACCTGTTGCTGAAGTCTTTTATGGAATGACCCAAAAAGGTTTTAGCATCAGTGACATTATTGAAGAGATCAATAAGAAGTTATTATTTATTTTGCCGGAAAATTTGTTTTGTGCCGCCTGTTTGGTTGAGCTGGAACAAGAAGGAAAAATGTTGGCAGTCTGGAATGGTGGTTTGCCTGATATGTTAGTTATTGATCAGGATTCTCAGATCAAGCATAGAGTTGTATCAGACCATCTTCCGCTAGGTGTATCTGAAATGCATAAGGCAGATCTTGAAACGGTTTTTGTAGAAGTGGCTGCTGGTGACAAGGTGTTTTGGTGCTCTGATGGCGTTAGCCATGCAGTCAATAAGCAGGGAGATAAATTTGGTCAGCATAGTATAGACCTGGCTTTAGCAAAAGGTCGGGATCTAGCGACATTGGAACAGGTGCTGACGGAGTTTTCTGATGGCCAGACTGATGATTTAACGATGGTTGAATTAGACGTTGCTATCGTGCATCAATTAGATTTTTCAACACCTAGTACATCACAGCAATCTGATATTGCTGCTTCCCAATGGGATGCCCATTTTTATTTTTCTGCCCACACATTGCGTACGCTTGATATTGTACCTCTATTGGTCAATATTGTTGTACAGATTCAGGCTCCACATGAGCATCGGCAACGCATTTATACTGTGTTAGCTGAGTTATGCAGTAATGCTCTGGAGCATGGTTTATTAAATCTGGATTCCAAGCTCAAAGAAAGTGCTAATGGCTTTACCGAATATTACTTATTACGCGGACAACGATTAGCGGAATTACAAGATGGTTTTATCAAAGTGTCATTGTCTCACCAACCTGAATCAACTGGTGGTCGCTTAGATATTGAAATTGCTGATAGTGGTGAAGGTTTTGATTATCAACAGCATGCTAAGGCATTGGCTGAAAATGAGAGCTTATGTGGACGGGGTGAAGGCTTACTTAGGCAGCTTTGTAGTGAGTTTTATTACAGTGGTAACGGTAATATTGCCCATGCTGTTTATTTGTGGACGAAATAATAATAAAAACATCCTAAAACTATCTTTAAGAATCACTGCTGTTTGGCATAGTGATTGCTTCTCTAGTTGGTAGTAACTAAAACGTCATCTGGTGACGTTAGGGAGAAGTCATGAATCAGGAATTTTTGCTTAGTGCAGACAGCGTCAACCCGACCATTAATACGGGTGGAAAAACAAATGCTGTTAATAGTCAGTCAGACACTAAAAATGAAGGCCATCATGCTTTTTCGTCCGAGTTAGATAAGCATATTGATAAGCAAGAACTGACAGATAAAGTAGCAACTTCTGATGCTAAACAATCAGATATAAAGGCCAACGATCAACATCAGCAGAAAGCGGAACAACCGGAAAATAAATACGGCAATACTTTGCCGGATGAACAATCTATTGTACAAGAAGTCATTGCTCAATCACCTGAAGTGTTAACACTCGACACAGAACAAACTATAGAAAAATTGGTAGTTGTAACAGATGAAACCGAACTTGGTTCAGATATAGCTGACAGTGTTAACCTCTTGAGTGGGCAGCCCATTTCCCAATTACCCACTCAAGAGCTACACACTGCAGTACATCAAGTAATAGATAGTGTCGCCAATAACCCTAATCCAGTGGTGACTACAGATACGAATAAAAAGCTTGAAAAGCTAGTGTCAGCAGATGTTGAAACCTTAATCCAAAATAAACAGCAATCAGAAACACTAAAAATACGACCTGATATATTGCAAGCATTGTCAGCAAGGTTGTCTGGTAAGGATGGTGAAAATAGTCCTATTAAGAGTGATCTGAAAACGTTATTAACTACCGAACAGTTTGTTGATAAAAAACCCGTGTTCAAAGAGTTACAGTTAACAGAGTTAGTGAAGACAATGGTGCAGCAGACCAGTCAACAAGCAGATAGAACCAGTAATGCTATAACCAACGCCTTTGTTAATATGCCCGCAACAGCAGGTGTTACAGAATCGATAGCAAGATCAGAAGTACCTAGCCTAGATATTCAACCAGCAGTACAAAGTAAGGCATGGAATCGTGTTTTGAGTGGTCGTGTTATCTGGATGGTACGTGAAGGAATTCAGCAAGCGACATTGAAGCTTAACCCCGCGAACTTAGGGCCAATTGAAGTTAAGCTAGCTATGCATGATGAGAAAGTCCATGTGACGTTTGTTGCACAGCACGCAGCGACGCGTGATGCATTGGAACAAGCATTACCGAGATTACGAGACAGTTTTATTGAAAATGGTCTGGAATTTGCCGATGCAGATGTGTTGCAACATGATTTTGAGCAAGCTGACAACAGTCAGGCTGATAAAGAAAGTGTTAACGCTGAGACTGAACAATCAGTGTTATCAGATGATAGAATTGACAACGAACAACAAGCGGTAACAGCTGAACAAGATATTGAAGTGGGTGTCAGTTTATATGCCTAATAGTGGAGTTAAAAATGTTTAAACTGGAAAATTATTCTTTAAAACAGCGAATGCAAATAGTTGCTGGCATAGGTATTGTAGAGTTGTTGTTGTTAATGGGCTTGTACTGGTACCTAGAGTCGTCAGGTATGACTACTGGTCAGCAGTTAAAAATAGCTATTGTTTTCACAATAGTCGGTAGTGTGTCGCTATATCTGATTGCAAGCTACATTGGTGAATTTGGCGGCAAACGAGCTAGCACCCTAGTTTCAGGTATCCAGAATATTAAAAAAGGCGACCTGACTCAGAAAGTTGTTATTGCGGGTAAGAGTGATTTTAGCTGGATGGCATTTGAGTTAGATAGTGCACGGAAAAATATTGCTAATTTGGTTCATACATTGGTTGGAGGTGTGTCTCAACTGGAAATAGCCACAAATGATATGGCCACCATTAGTAAGCAAACAGTAGATGGTGTGTTAACGCAGCAAACTGAGATAAGCCAAGTGGCGACTGCAATGAATGAAATGGCTACATCGGTACAGGAAGTGGCTAGAACAGCAGCTAATACAGCAGATGCTGCCCGAGATGCTGATAGTGAAGCACAGGCTGGTAAGCAAGTCGTAACCGAGGCTATGGGCGCCATTGACTCATTAGCAAGTGAAGTAGAAAAAGCAGCTGAAACACTTAGTGATCTTGAAACTGATATTGGTAATATCGGTGCCATTGTGGATGTTATTCGAGGCATTACGGAACAAACAAATTTACTGGCTTTGAATGCTGCAATTGAGGCAGCTAGAGCAGGTGAACATGGTCGTGGTTTTGCAGTAGTTGCCGATGAAGTACGCACCTTGGCTGCAAGGACACAATCATCAACACATGAAATTGAAGAGATGGTTGGCCGATTACAAAGTGGTGCTAATGCTGCTGTAAGTGTGATGGAGGAAGGCCGTGGACGTGCCAAAACCAGTGTTGAAAAAGCGGCAAGTGCTGGTGTAGCTTTAGATTCGATTACGGCGATGATTACCAAAATGGATGAAATGAGCGCAGCAATTTCCAGTGCAGCTAACGAGCAATCAACAGTGGCAGAAGATATTAACCGGGGTATTGTCAATATCAGTCAGGTTGCGGAGCATACGGCAGAAGGAGCCCGGGAAACATCGGCGGCTGTTGACACAATGTCAGCATTATCAGCCCAACTACAAGAGGCTGCAAGTAAGTTTAAAGTCTAATTGAAAATATATCTTCATCAAAGCCTGTGTTCATATGAATACAGGCTTTTTTTATAAGCTTTTTTCAATAGCTTCCAGTGCAGCCATTGGATCAATAGCTTCAGTTATTGGTCGACCGATAACAAGATAATTACTACCAGCATTAATAGCTTCAGCGGGTGTCATGGTACGGTGCTGATCACCGTGAGCACTATTTTTCGGACGAATTCCAGGTGTTATAAGTTGAAAGCTTTCATTATGTTGAGCGCGTAGTTTTCTTGCTTCTTGTGCTGAACAGACCACGCCATCCAAAGCACTTTCATCTGCTAATCTGGCTAGTCTTAAAACGGTGTCAGCAATAGTGCCTTGTAAACCAATTTGTTCAAATGTGGTTTGATCCATACTAGTCAGTAAGGTGACACCAATTAATAAGGGACGATCAGGCTGATTGCCAATTGCTTCACGTGCCGCTGTCATCATCGCTTTACCACCAAGAGTATGCACATTCATCATCCAGACTCCCAAATCAGCTGCAGCAGCACAGGCTTTGGCTACTGTGTTGGGAATATCGTGATATTTCAAATCCAGAAAAATATCAAAATTTTGTTTAACTAAAGTTTCAACAACTGCTGGACCTGAACGGGTAAACAATTCTTTACCAATCTTTAATCGACAACGTTGAGGATCAAGTTGGCTGGCAAGTGCCAGTGCAGCATCAGTTGTTGGATAATCCAAGGCAACGATGATTTTAGAATTGGACATGAATGCTTCCATCAATAATGACAATGGCATGATCCTACCTGATGTAATGTGAAAATGTTATTCTGTGGCAGCAATTTTTCTGGAATAAATGATGGATTTTGATCTTTTAGCGCAAGATGACTCAGCACGTCGTGGTCGATTGACCTTTGAGCGTGGCACGGTAGAAACACCCACATTTATGCCGGTTGGCACTTATGGTTCGGTCAAGTCTATGACACCAGAAGAAGTGTCAGCAACAGGGGCGGAAGTTATTTTAGGCAATACCTTTCACCTGATGTTGCGGCCAGGTACTGAAATAATTAGCCAACATGGTGATTTGCATGATTTTATGCAGTGGCAAGGGCCGATTTTGACTGATTCGGGTGGTTTTCAGGTGTTTAGTCTTGGTGAGTTACGAAAAATTACCGAACAAGGTGTACATTTCAGGTCACCTGTTAATGGTAGTAAGGTCTTTTTGGGACCAGAAGAATCGATGGCTGTCCAGCGTGCTTTAGGCAGTGATATTGTAATGATCTTTGATGAATGTACGCCTTATCCTGCTGATGAATATACTGCTGAAAAGTCGATGAACTTGTCGTTACGTTGGGCTCAGCGTAGTAAAGATGCTCATGGTGATAATCCTTCAGCTTTATTTGGCATCGTTCAAGGTAGTATGCATGAACATCTGCGTGATTCTTCTTTACAAGGGCTGACCGAAATAGGGTTTGATGGTTATGCAATAGGGGGCTTATCGGTCGGTGAACCCAAAGAAGATATGTTACGAATTCTGGATCATTTATCCAGTCGTATGCCAAAGAATAAACCTCGTTACTTGATGGGGGTGGGTAGACCAGAAGATTTGGTGGAGGCGGTAACTCGAGGCATGGATATGTTTGATTGTGTTATGCCTACTCGAAATGCGCGCAATGGCCATTTATTTGTGCATCATGGTGTGGTGAAAATTCGTAATAGTAGATACAAGAAGGATACAGGCCCACTTGATCCGATGTGTGATTGTTATACATGCCAAAATTATAGTCGTGCTTATTTACACCATCTGGATCGTACTGGTGAAATGCTTGGGCCACGGTTAAATACCATTCATAATCTACATTATTATCAAACATTGATGGCGGGTTTGCGTGATGCAATTGCGACAAGAACTTTAGAACAATTTAGTCGTGATTTTTATGCTCTAAGAGCAAACAGTTAACAACAAGCAAACGCCTTAACTATCAAGGTAGGTCATGCCTGTGGCATAATCGCGTTCTTTTTATCCCCATTTGAGGAATTATGATGATGGATTTTTTGATTTCACCAGCATTTGCCGGCGCGGCAACGGGTCAACCAGCTGGTGGTGCAGGTCTGATGGACTTTGCGTTCCCAATTGTTTTATTAGTATTGTTTTACTTTATGCTGATCCGTCCACAATCAAAGCGTGCAAAAGAACATCGTGAGATGCAATCTGGTCTTGCTAAAGGTGATGAGGTCGTTACTGACGGTGGTTTAATGGGTAAAATTGTTAATATTGGTGACAATGCAATCGCTGTTCAATTAGCTGATAACCTTGAAGTTAAAGTTCGTCGTGAATCAATCAATTCTGTGCTGCCGAAGGGAACAATAAAGAAACTGTAAACAGTCTGGTTTCTCAACAGTTTTAGAAATAGTGCGTGTAAGCATTTAGGATATTCAACATGAATCATTATCCCTTGTGGAAAAATTTATTGATTGTATCAATTGTAGTGATTGGTATTTTTTATGCCTTGCCAAATCTTTATGGAGATGATCCTGCGGTTCAAGTTTCTGCTGGGCGGCAAGGTACTGTTGATTTAGCGTTAGTAAGTAAAGTAGAAGCTGCGCTTAAAGCAGAATCTATTAGCTATAAAAGGGCTGAGTTAGAAGACGACCGATTGATGGTCAGATTTGCTGATGCAGATACCCAATTAAAAGCTAAGGAAGTGTTAAATAATACAATTGTAGGCGACTATATTATTGCCCTTAACTTAGCACCAACAACACCAGGATGGTTGGCAGCATTTGGTGCTGAGCCAATGAATTTAGGGCTTGATTTGCGAGGTGGTGTTCACTTTCTAATGGAAGTGGATATGGATGCGGCCGTTAAGCTGTCATTAAATAGTTATGCCAGTGAATTACGAACCTTATTACGTGATAAAAAAATCCGTTATAAAAAGATTCAGGTTGGAACAGATAACGTTACTATTGGTTTCCGAAGTGTTGAGCATCGTGACTCAGCTGAAAGCATAATTGGTAGTCAATATAATCAACTTGAAATTGAAGCTGTTGAAGATGGTGCAATTCCTTCAGTCACTGTTAAATTAACAGAAGTGGCTTTGCGTGAAACACGTGCTTTAGCGTTACAACAAAACATTGTTACCTTACGAAATCGTATCAATGAACTTGGAGTTGCTGAACCCACTGTACAACAACAAGGTGAAGGCCGAATTGTAGTGCAATTACCCGGTGTGCAAGATACGGCACAAGCTAAGAAAATTCTGGGTGCAACTGCAACATTGGAATTTCGTCTGGTTGAT
>Ga0164313_10003230_pt1 | contig 14541 bp, 12 predicted proteins | sample GuaBasSedimGuay4_FD_113735 | JGI IMG/M metagenome (GOLD analysis project Ga0164313, IMG submission 113735) | Subseafloor sediment microbial communities from Guaymas Basin, Gulf of California, Mexico - Guay4, Core 4569-4, 0-3 cm | ecosystem: Environmental > Aquatic > Marine > Hydrothermal vents... | reverse complement strand
TAGTCATGCGAATACTGCCATTCGGGAAAGAAGAACCGTCGGGCTCGCCCTTGATCAACAAGCTGCCTGTGAATTCAGTTATCGCGTTGCCATCTGAATTGGTAATAATAAAACCGTCATGCTTCTCAGCCGTGACATTGGTCATCGGGTAAAAAATATGCGAGAAGAACTTGACCCCTTTTGATACCGCCCACTCTTTCATCGCAGCAGCAATGACATCAGCGGTCGCCGCATCAAGCTGGGCACCTGTTTGCACCGTCTTCTTAACTGCCTTGAAGGCGTTTTTGGAAAGCGCCTCTTCCATTTTTGCGAGGTTAAAAACATCACATGCCCAGATCTTGTCCAGTGATTTGGTTTTTTTCACGTAGACCGGTTCACGGTTTGTTATTTGGTATATCGCCTGCAGGCGAGCTTCATTTCCACTCATTTCCATTTCCTCTCAATTCATTTCCTGAATGTATTGCGCTAAAAGTCCTGAGTTATGCTGCAACAAACATGCCACGCTTTCAGGTAGAGAAATCTACCCGCGCCAAAGCCCCGTATTCCAGTGAGAACCGCCGAAAACCGGCTTATCCTTGCTCGTTAATGACTTAACAAATGTGACTCTAAGTACCCAAAGGGGTGCGCGGCGCACAATAATAGTGCATTTTTGAAGCAAGTACGAATAAACACTCCCTCATCGCAAGGGCATTCTGATGAAAATAAAAAAAGCATCTAGTGACTATTCTGGTATTCAAAAGCTGTTTCGCATGCGGGCAAATCATAGAACAACGGCGAACCACCAACACGATTGCCATTGTAGCCGGCAGCTTCCTGTTCACAGACCTCAGGACTCTTCTTGAATTTATCGATGCACTCCTTTTTAATCTCTGCTCTTCTCGGAGCCAGTGCGACCTGACGAGCAGCTTCGCACGCCGCATCAAGTCCGGCCTGTTTTCCCTGGCCGTCATCGGCCGAAGCGGTGCCGCTAAAGACGGCAACCATTAACAAAAACAATATCCAACTATTATTCAGTACCATTTTAATTTCTCTCTTAAAAAAACAGGGGCCAGCCCCTTTATTACTTATCTCAACAAATTTTGCATGCCCTGCTGCTTGAATTCTCCGTAGTCATTGAAAAGCACATCAGGCAACACGGCATCCGAAACCCTGGTCACCTGGTAATACTTGCCATGCTCGAGGTCCTTCACGTTTACCGGTATACCCTTCAGTCCTACCGCCAGTAACTCAGCCTGCTCTCCCATGCCGCCCAGCATGCCATTGGCATGGCCCGCCATGCTGCGTGACAACGTCACCAGTGTTTCCAGTGTGGCAAAATCCTGAGATGACAACTTGCCGCTGGCAGAAGTCACCATGCATATCTCCGTGACCGTTCTTCCGTTCCTGACCAGGCTGCTGGCCCGGCATTGCAGGCCGGCAACAGTCTGCTTGCCCTGGTCAACGATCCTGATGTTGGCAGGCTTCACCGACTTACCTGCTGCAGGTGCGCCCAGCATCGACCCCATGCGCTGCTCAACCATGTTTCTTTGCTCCACGGACAACCCGGCGAGGATGTCGTCCATGTATGGCGCCACTGTCTCCTTGATACTTGTGGCTGCCTGCACGGCTGCTTCAATGTCCGCGACCGTCAGTTGTGTGTACTGTTTATAGCCTGGCTCGACATAAGTAATGATTTTTGTGTCACTGTCATAGAGTAGATAATCCTTTCTGCCGCTACTGCTGATCCTGCCCTTGCCGTTTTTGATCTGTATTGTCGTATTCAGCTGGTTCGAACCCTGTATTCCCAGCGTAGTATCCGCCAGTGCAGGCACCACTGTAATCAGAGGTAATGCCATGATAATACTGTAAATTATGTACTTTAAACCCATAATAATACCTTCAGTTACCGCTTTGGTCAGAATATAAACGCATCGACAACCCCGCCAACGCACATGCCTGAATAGTGCATGAAGCCCCTGGTGTCATCAGGAGCAGCACTACTCATAAAACCTTACTAATCGATAATCTTCCGGCAATCTGGTAGTCAGCTTGTCAGTCCAGAAAAACTTCCGAGTGGTTCTTGCAGGATCCACATCACACAGGAGGAAGGATAATGGAAAAGACAACCGGAAGACAAAATTGATTGACGGTGTTACCTGTCATGTCGTCAACGACGTTGTGGAAGAAGATGGTGAGGTCATTGAAAACACCGACGACTGGTATGCACAACACGTAAATGGTGATATCTGGTATTGCGGTGAGATTGCCAGGGACTTTGAGACCTTCGAGGGTGATGATCCGGATGACCCCGAACTGGTTGAAATAGAAGGTTCTTTCAAGACCGGCCGCGACGGTGACAAGGATAAATGACACCATCTCCCTGGCATGCTTGCCACCCTTTCCAACGGCGACCTTCACCTGGTCGCCGTTTTTTTATTTCAGCTTCTGAAGTTTGTGCCTGTACAGTTGTTATTTTGAACCACCGCACTTGCCTTCTGCGCCCTTGCCCTGCATCTTGCCTCGCATCGTCTTCATATGCGCCTCACGCTCAGAGGCATCAATCACACCGTCATTGTTTGTATCGATGTGCTTGAACATTTCCTCGTGGCCCTGCATGAATTCCTCATGGGTAATATTGCCATCACCATTCGCATCCATGCGGCTCATGCCACAACTGCCTTCCATACCCTTGCCTTTACTGCCACCACATTTACCCTCACCGCACTTTCCCTCTGCCAGCATCATGTAGCCGCCGGAAAGTGGCTCCATACTGAAGGGGTTGCCGGTGGCACTGGCAATACTGACATTTGCCAGGGAAATGGTAACCACCGTGCCCAGTGCAATGGATAAAGGTTTCAAAGTTGACTTGTTCGACATGTTATTTCTCCTCTGTGTAACGTTGTTATTTCTGTCGGCGCCGTGAACGCGCCATGTGAATAGCCCTGCCATCAACCGCCAGTGCTGCCTCGTGCATGGCCTCCGACAAGGTCGGATGAGCAAATATTGTACGCGCTATGTCCTCGCTGCTGGCATCAAACTCCAGTGCCAGCACCGCCTGGGCGATCAATTCTGATGCCTGCGCACCCATAATGTGCACACCCAGCACCCGGTCGGTTGCCGCATCACTGAGTATCTTTACCTCACCGGCGGTTTCCTGCATGGCGCGCGCACGACCACTGGCAGCAAACGGGAACAACCCGCTGCGGTATTCAACGCCGGCCTGCTTGAGCGCCTCCTCGGTCTTGCCGACCCAGGCAATTTCCGGGTGCGTGTAGATCACCGATGCAATCGCATCATAGTTCACCTCGCTGAGGTGACCGGCAATGCGCTCAGCTACCGCAACACCTTCCTCCGAACCCTTGTGTGCCAGCATCGGACCACGCACGGCATCACCGATGGCGTAGACGCTCGGTACACTGGTGCAGCATTCCTCATCCACGTGGATAAATCCCTGTTCATCCAGCAGCAGTTCTGTTTCCGCCGCGGCCAACCCGTCACTGCATGGTCGGCGGCCCACCGCCACAATCAGGCGATCAACGGTCAGCGTGTGCCCGTCGGAATCATTCTCGTACTCTATGGTTACACCTGCATCCGTAACGGTTGCGGCTTTTACACGCTCGCCCAGACGGATATCCAGGCCCTGCTTGCGAAACAGCTTCAGCGCAGATTTCGCCAGCTGCTGGTCAGCCATTGGCAGGAATAGTTCCTGCGCTTCCAGCATCACAACTTCTGCACCCAGTCTGCGCCAGACGCTGCCCAGCTCCAGACCGATAACACCGGCACCGATGATGCCGAGTCGTTGTGGCACCTGTTGCCAGTTCAGAGCACCGGCAGAGTCCACAATGGTGTCACCCTCCAGCGCTGCAACCGGCAACTCGACGGGGGCCGAGCCGGTGGCGAGAATGACATGCCCGGCCGCGAGCAGCTGTTGCTCACCCGTATGCAATGTCACCTGTACCTGGCGATCCGGAAATAACTGTCCGCGACCGGTAATCCATTCAATCTTGTGGGTGCTGAACAAGGCCGCTATGCCATGCGTCAAATCATGAACCGTGGCGTCCTTGCTGGCCATCATTGCCTGCACATCGAGCGTAACACCATCAACTGCAATACCGTGCGCCTCGGCATCCTGCTGCAGACGGTCATACAGCTGGGAGCTTTCCAGCAAGGCCTTGGAAGGAATACAGCCGGCATTCAGGCAAGTGCCGCCAAGCGCCGGCTTGCCGTCGGCACCAAGCCAGTCATCGACGCAGGCGACGGTCATACCCAGCTGTGCGCAACGAATGGCGGCGACATAACCGGCGGGGCCGGCGCCAATAATTATAACGTCGTATTTGTTTGTCATGGTTCTATATTAAAGTGTAGGAGCGGACCATGTCCGCGATGGTTTTTTATACACCGCAATCGCGGACATGGTCCGCTCCTACAGGTGATTTTTTATCGATCAACATAACCGTTACAGATCCAGCAACATACTTGCCGGGTCTTCCAGCAGATCAACGATGGTCTTGAGAAAGGTCACCGCGCTCTTGCCATCGACAATGCGGTGGTCATAAGTCAGTGCCAGGTACATGATCGGGCGCACCACAACAACACCCTCCTCGACTACCGGGCGGTCCTGGATCTTGTGCATGCCGAGAATCGCGCTTTGCGGCGGGTTCAGAATCGGTGTCGACAACATGGAGCCGAACACACCGCCGTTGGTAATTGAAAAGGTACCGCCGGTGATATCATCCATTGACAGTTTGCCGTCACGACCACGGTTGGCAAATTCCAGAATATCGGTTTCAATTTCAGCAAGACTCATATATTCGGCATTACGCAGGATCGGCACCACCAGGCCACGGTCGGTACTGATGGCCACACCGATATCACAGAACCCGTGATACACGATATCGTCGCCATCCAGGGAAGAATTTATATCCGGATGACGCTTCAGGGCTTCAGCCGCAGCACGCACAAAAAATGACATGAAGCCCAGTCGCACGCCGTGATTTTTTTCGAATGTTTCCCGGTGCCGTTCACGCAGTGACTTGATTGGCTCCATGTTAACCTCGTTAAAGGTCGTCAACATGGCGGTGCCCTGCGTCGCCTGCATCAATCGTTCAGCGACCCGTGCACGCAAACGTGACATTGGCACGCGTTTCTGTGGTCGGTCTTCCTCGACCTCCGGCAAGCCCGGCGTTACCTGCACCAGCCGTGCAGTTTCTGTCCTGGCCGGCTCTGCCTGCCTGATAGTCTCTGCAGGCGACGGTTGATTTTCGAGATGTGATAACACATCGCCCCGGGTAACCCTGCCCTGCTTGCCGCTCGCCTTGATCGCCCCGGTATTCAGCCCGTTTTCAGCCATCAAATGGCGTGCTGCCGGTCCCGGTCCCGGCGTCCTTGCAGCCTTATCATCAGGCTGATGATCTGTCACAGGGGCATTCACCACGGCCGTGGCCGCACCATTGACGTTGATCACTCCAAGTACCTGGTCCGAGGTGACGGTGTCGCCATCGGAAAACATGATTTTCTCGAGTACACCATCAGCCGGCGCCGGCACTTCCAGCACCACCTTGTCAGTCTCGATATCAACCAGCGCTTCATCACGTCTGATACTGTCACCCGCCTGCTTGTGCCAGCAGACCACCACACCATCACTGACAGACTCCGGTAATTCCGGCACCCTTACTTCAGTTGTCATTGCGACTTGATCCCCCTTGATAGACATGCCCGAATCCACTATTGCTCCAGTCCCAGCGCACTGTTCACCAGCGCCTTTTGTTGCGCCACATGCAAACTTGCATAACCAACCGCGGGAGCGGACAACGCCTCACGGCCAGCATAGATAAGTTTGTTTTCATCACCAATCACCTCTTCAAGCTTGTGCCGGGTCGCATACCACGCCCCCTGGTTCTGGGGTTCTTCCTGACACCAGACAAACTCCCTGACAGCCGGGTAATGTGCCAGTTCACGTCGCAACAACCGCCACGGGAACGGATACAGCTGCTCTATCCTCACCAGTGCAATGTGAGTGAGATTTTCTGCCTGGCGCTGCGCCAGCAGGTCGTAGTACACCCGGCCGCTGCACAGCACCAGTCGGGTAACCTGTGACCGGTCAGTCAGCAGCTGTTCACCGAGCACCGGCTGGAAACAGCCCTGTGACAATTCATCAAGCCCGGAGACCGCCTCCTTGTGACGCAACAGACTCTTCGGTGCCATCACAATCAGCGGCTTGCGCAGCGGCCTGATCATCTGGCGACGCAGCATGTGAAACATCTGTGCAGGCGTGGTCGGGTTACACACCTGGATATTATGATCGACACACAGTTGCAGAAAGCGCTCCAGCCGCGCCGATGAATGCTCCGGCCCCTGGCCTTCATAACCGTGCGGCAACAACAGTGTCAGACCACAAAGACGCCCCCATTTTGCCTCGCCCGAGGTAATGAACTGGTCAATCACCACCTGTGCCACATTGACGAAGTCACCGTACTGCGCCTCCCAGATGGTAAGCGTTTCCGGCTCGGTGGTGGCATAACCATACTCGTAGGCGAGTACCGCTTCCTCGGACAATAGCGAATTGTAGACCATGAAGCGTGGCTGATTATCAGCAAGGTGTTGCAGCGGCACATAGTTCTCACCATCAACCTGGTTATAAAGCACCGCGTGGCGGTGAAAAAAGGTACCGCGCTCACTGTCCTGTCCGGAGAGTCGCACGGCAAAGCCGTCATGCAATAAACTGGCATGTGCCAGTGACTCCGCAAAACCCCAGTCCAATGGCAATGCACCTGCCGCCATTTTACGGCGATCTTCCATCACCTTTGCAACACGCGGATGCACTTCAAACGCTGCGGGTAATCGTTGCAGGCGCGCAGACAGCCTTTCCAGGGTTTCCATACTGACCGTGGTGTCACAGACCATATGCCAGTCATGGCCCACGTAGGACTTCCAGTTAACCGCAACGCCCGATGCCACTGGCACACCCAGCAACACCTTGGGGGTGACGCTGCTGCCGGTATCCAGCAGATCACGATAGTCACGTTCCATCTGCGCTGCCATGTCCGGCGCAATAATATTTGCTTCCTCAAGACGCTGTGCATACAAGGTACGCGTGGTCGGCAGCGAGCGTACATCGCGATACATCATCGGCTGGGTGGCAGCCGGCTCATCTGCCTCGTTGTGACCATGGCGGCGGTAGCACACCAGGTCAATGACGACGTCTTTTTTAAACTGCATGCGGTAATCCAGTGCTACCTGGGTAATGAATATCACCGCCTCCGGGTCATCTCCGTTGACATGAAAGATCGGCGCATCAACCATCTTCGCCACATCGGTGCAATACAGCGTGGAACGCGAGTCCTTGACATGACTGGTGGTAAAACCGATCTGGTTATTGACAACCACATGCACCGTGCCATGGGTAGAGTAACCCCGCAGGCCGGACATGTTGAAGGTTTCCATCACCACGCCCTGACCGGCAAAGGCAGAATCACCGTGTATCACCACCGGTAATATCTTGCTGTCCTGCAGATCACCGTAACGTTGCTGTCGGGCGCGCACCGAACCATGCACCACCGGCGAAACAATCTCCAGGTGCGAAGGATTAAACGCCAGCGCCAGGTGCACCAGCCCGCCCGGCGTCCTGATGTTCGAGGAAAATCCCTGATGGTATTTAACATCGCCGGACAAATGCTGGCGGTCATGCACATCCTCGAATTCCGAGAACAGCTCGGAAGGCAACTTGCCAAGGATGTTAATCAACACATTAAGGCGGCCACGGTGCGACATGCCCATGACAATTTCCTTGACCCCGCGTGAACCGGAACGATCAATCAGCTCGCTCATCAGCGGGATCAGGCTCTCGCCGCCTTCCAGGGAAAAACGTTTCTGCCCGACGTATTTTGAATGCAGGTAACGCTCGATGCCCTCTGCAGAAGTCAGTCGCTTCAGTAACCAGCGCTGTCTTTCAATCGCCAGGTGGGGATGTGACTGCACACTTTCCAGGTGTTGCTGTATCCAGCGCTTTTCCTCAGTCGAGGATATGTGCATGTATTCGGCGCCAACTGTCTCACAGTAGGTACGGTTCAGGGAGTAGAGAATTTCTTCGAGGGTTGCCTCATCCGGACCAACCAGTGAGCCGGTTTGAAAAACAGTATCGAAATCTGCTTCCGACAGGTCGTGATACTCGAGGTCCATCTCGGGTGCCAGCTCCGGTTCGGTACGACGCAGCGGATCAGTCCTGGCGTATTGATGGCCACGAAAACGGTAGGCATTTATGAGTTGCAGTACCCGCACCTGCTTGCTCTCGTGCGCAAGACGTGCGCCGGTCAGACGTGCGATGCGGTGGCCACGCAGACGACCGGTGAGCCGTGAAAACTCCTGGCGCAATTCCGAGTGCAGGATGTCATCCCTTGCCTGACCATTGACCTGTGGCAAACCGGTAAAGTATTCACGCCAGTTTTCCGGGACGCTGTCATTATCCCGCAGCCAGGACTCGTACAGGGATTCAAGGTAAGCGCCATTGTCCCCGTCCAGTAACGAGGTTTGCTGCAGCACTTTCATCCCTGGCTTACTCATGACCCAATAACTCCTGCCTGCCCGGCGGGTATATATGAAGTCTATCGTTGGCGACAGGTGTTTCTTTAGACCTGTCAGAGACATAAGCGTTTCATCGGACCGGGTATTCGAACCCGGTCACCGTCATCGGCATCATAGGTAGCCTGTGTGGCATTGTAAACAGGCTGGCAAACACGCATGGCGTGCCACCATGACTGAAATATTTTCTGAAGCGGCCGATACAGGAGCTGCAAAGTACAACTTGTGATCAACTGAGTTCCCGTGAAATGTTCAGGCAACAATCAGGCTATACACTTATTGAGCTGGTGATAACACTCAGCATCCTGGCGATGCTGGCAACGCTGGCGATGACCAGCTACAGCAAATATTCGCAACGAGCGAGCATCTCGACCGGTCTCGCGCTCACCGGCCCGATCAAGCTGTCTATCAGTGCCTACTTCATGAGAACCGGTAAATACCCGGAAAACAACGCTGCAGCAGGACTGGCAGCCGCTGATACCTATACCAACAGCCATGTCCGTTCCATCCGCGTCAATGCAGACCCGGTACCCGGCACCATCACTATTTCCTACAAGGGAGACCGCGCCATATCGGAAGGTGACACTCTGTTGCTGATCCCGGCAGCAGATGCCGGCAGCATGCGCTGGACATGTACCAGCTACACATTACTGAACACCCTGTTGCCGTCGAATTGTCGATGAACAACAGCAGAAAATTCTAATCTGAAATAAAAAAGGGCTGCCAGGGCAGCCCTTTTTCTTTATCCGGGCAAGAGCCCGTTACTGGCTCTGAGCTACCATGTATTCTATGGCACCCTGCAATTCAGCATCTGAACAACTCATGCACAGACCCTTCGGCGGCATGGCATTCAAACCTTTGGTGGCATTGGCAAGCATGGTGTCCATACCGGCTGCAATGCGCGGTGCCCAGGCAGCAGCATCACCGGTTTTTGGTGCACCGGCAGCGCCGGTACCGTGGCAAGCCAGACAATTGGTGTTATAGACGTCTTTGCCGGATTTCGGCTCAGCCGCTGCACCGCTGTCATCCGTTGCAACCACCTCAGCTGACGGTGCCGCTTCGCCTACTGGTGGCTCTGATTCACCGGCGATATAAACCTGACCCACCGGCTTTATGTTTGCAATCACAACCTCCTCGGGCTTGTAATCCGAAACCTCGCTGGTCAAATTGGTGGCAATTATGACCAAAATAATTGCAAAAGCCGCCAATCCGCCCATGATTGCAAGAAACATGGTAAAAAATTCTTTATCCTGACTCACTGTATTCTCCTGAATTATCCGGGATCTACCCGGTCCACTGACATAACACCTGAAACGAATGCCGCAGAATTATACTGGAAACCCTCACCTCGGGAAATCACCGCTAACATCAGTAAATTCAGGGACATCGACCATAGACCCGTCAGGCGGATGGCGTTATTCTTGCCTCCCGCCCGATACAGGGCGATCAGCGCCCGTAGCTCAGCTGGATAGAGTACCGGCTTCCGAAGCCGGGTGTCACAGGTTCGAATCCTGTCGGGCGCGCCATATAATGTGTGTCAAAAGTCAATAACAGATCATGCTTGGCCACGCTTGAGAAAATTTTTCAACCAACCGGCACTGCGGGCCGCCCTACTTGCTGAGTCTCCGCCTGGTGGCGACCCTTTCAATGCGTTCACGCAGGTCGTCCGGCGCATAAAACACAAATGCTCGCCCGCGTTTGGCTTTCTCTAACAAGTTCAAGTCAACCAATTGCTGTAAATCGGTACGCGCCGTTTGATGTGTAACACGGTGCGAGCGTTTGTGACTCACCACTGTATAACCGTGCCCGGCATGTCGCAGTGCATGACTCAATAATGCGATCTGGCGATGGTTTAACCGATTCGACAATCTTGGCGCATGGCGCAACAGTTCTTCCGCCCCGCGCTGCTCGGCCATCTTGCGGGCCATGTATTCATGCAGGGCCTGAATCGCCTGCTCAATCACGCCCAGCTGGTGAACAATAAAATACGTGGTGTCGTTGTCATCCGTTTCCGAATACAGGTAGGCGCGCGCATACTTTGCTGGCGCTTGTTTCAACAGGCGTGAAATCGACACGTATTCCATCAGCCAATATCCGGATCGCGACAAGCTCCAGTAAAATAGCGCGCGCGCGGTGCGGCCATTACCATCCACAAAGGGATGATCATACCCCAGCATGTAATGCAGCAGGATGGCGCGGATTACCGGGTGTACAAACGGTCCATCATCACGGGTTGCATTGGCGAACTGGCACAATAGCTCCATGCGCCACGGCAATGTTTCCGCGCCAGGCGGCTCATGCAAGACAGTCGCCTGATCCGCCGTCACCACATTAATGCGCTCATCCGGTTTGCGTAAACAACCCGCCGCATCAGGATCATCCAGTGTCCCTTCAGTGACAATACGGTGCAGATCAAATACCCGCTCCGGAGTTAAATCGAACTTGCACAGTTCACGAATTGACTCCATGGCTGAATAATTATTCAGGATCATCCGCTCAGAGTTGTCACGCGGTTGCCGCCCACTGCGCAGCATGGCCTTGGCCTCCTCACTCGTGGTTGCAGCGCCTTCCAGTTGGCTGGACGTAATCGCTTCCTCAATCAATGAACTTACCAGATAGCGATTCCGGTCTTCGCCCGAAACCATCGGTGATTCCATGCCAACATTACCCGCTGCAGATTGATCAATAGCATGCAACAACCTCAGTACGGGATCGGGCATACCAAACTGTATGGGGCGCTTGTGCTTATCCTGGAATGACAGTGGCTTTAACAAGCCCGCTCTGGCAAACCGTACCCCTGCCCACCAGGTCTCATGCGACAGGCCTTCAGGTGGCGTCCGGTGGCGTAGCTCATCCCAGTGCAAGTAGCGATCACGCACCAGCGGACCCAAACCCATGATCCGGGACAGGTCTTGCTGCTCGGTGATCAACTGGTGCCAAAGCGGAGGCGTCTGCGGTAGCTTCATTTGCTCATTAACTGCTAAATTTTGTTAAATTAGCACATAATTAGCAGTTTAGACCCAACTGCTAATTCTTGTCAATTTTATAGTTCATTAGCTTTTTTCCCCGGGTTTCGCTACGCCCCATCAGGGTTGAGATCCGCCCAAACGCTGCAGGGCGGCGGCCTTGCGCCCATCCTTGCGACGGATAATAAAATCCGGCGTGTAACGATGCCAGCGCTTATCCTCACCCAGGTACCCGGCGTACAGTTCGGTCTTGTTCGGATCTGTCAGGCCACCGGCAAACCAGGCGCCATCGATTTGCTCAGGATGATTTGTAATGAGGCTCAATACCCGTTCGAGGAATTCCGCCTCTGGCTCGAAATCAATGTTGTAACACTCGTAGTGAAAGCTGTATGTCCGTGCCAGAGCATCATCGGACAGTTGTTCAGCTGTTTTGTATAGATGTTCCCGAATTGTCATCAAGGCACGACGGCTATAAATGACTGTCCTGTTAAAGCATGGCAATGATCCCGAGGCGTTAAGGAAGCTGTTTACACTATAGAGCCTGCACCACATACTTCGTTTTCACTGGAGAATGATCCATTGAATGAAGCTACCGAAGAAAAACGCTACGCAAGCCTCAGTCCGTTTGAGCTTAAAAACAAACTGATTGCCATGTCGCAGACTCATCATGAGCGCCTGATGCTGAATGCCGGGAGGGGTAATCCCAACTGGCTGGCCGAGATGCCGCGTCAGGATTGGTGAAATGCAGGATACGGAATTTATGAGCGCTCAGAAGAAAGCAGTTATTTGGGGCGAGTGGACAAAAGGGATGATTACCTAACGACACACACAGTTGCAACACAAGATTATGCAGTGTAAATCAGAGCAAAGGGATTGCAGGTCACACACACAGTTGCCACGACCGCATAGTAAGGCTACTTGTTTCTATCACGGTACTGATGATGAATGCGCCTGGTCGATCATGACGTCCGGCTTCAGTCTGGCGAGCGAGCGCTGGGGGCGTGGCTGGGGAAACGGGGTGTACCTGAGTGGCACAGACGACTTCGCCGCCAATTGGGGCAAAATTATCATTCGCTGCCAACTCCAGACCGGGTCACGAATGCTCTGGCACAGGGACTATGACCGCAAGGTCATTAATTCACTGCGCAAGGAATTTGGCAAGACCATTACGTCACCGGAATTCTGGAAAGTCCTGCCAAATAACAAACAGTTCACCCGCAATGAGCTGATTCAGCTCTGGCACTACCTCGTCAGCTGCTACTATGAAAATCCACGACGTTTCCGGAAAGGCCGTTTCGGCCGTCTGCAAAAGAACTATTCGCGCATTTATGAGCAATTAAAACAGCATGGGTATGACGGTGTCGGATTTCATGACAAAGACTGGCCTGAAATACTGGTATTTAATCCGGCACGTGTGCAGCCATTATCTGCGCATCGCTGGAGTCGTATCACCAACCGCCCGGGAGCACCGATTCCCGTTGTGCGCCTGAAACTGATGCAGGCCAGGAATGTGTAAGTCAGCCAATCGGTACCAGGAATACGCAAGAGGAGGCAAACACTGTGAAAACACTCGAAGCACCTGAGATTCAGCTGTCGCCGGAAGAAACTGCCAGGCTGAAAACAATCATTGCTGAGGACACAAAAGTCGGTGATGAGCAGATACACCTGATTTTCGTTTGCTTACCCGGATTTCTTAAGGAAGGCGTGCGATTGTGCAAGTTCCGGGTGGATCGGAGCAGTGGCAACAATGACATTCGTTTTGCCTTCGTGTTTCAGGCAGGTGAGCAGACTGAAGTCTGCACTTTTTGGGGGCCTTCACTTATAAGAAGAAATCGTTTTCAGGAATGCTGTAAAGAACGATCACCTTTGCTGCCGATTGATGAAGCCAACGTACTTGAATATGTACGCTTTAACATGGGTATTGCGAATGAATGGACACTGATCGAAAATCTTGATGATGTATCCTGGACTACCCCGCTACTTGACGAGGAGAAGCAGGTATTAGCTGCTGCCCTGGAAACGAACAGCTTGCAGTGCCTGGCCGAAACCGATCAGAGTCTGGAGATCGCTGCCTGTATATTACAGGGTGACAAGCTGATACGAGCCATATTTATGGTTGACAGGGTAACTCTGATTCATTCGTTTGGCTTTAGAAAGGATGATGATAAGGATGCACTGATTGAAGGTCGATTGCATTGTGATAATGACAGGATGGAAGTCCTGTTATCCGGGTTGCCTGACAATTACATTGTTGGCCCACAAAACTGGGCGTCAGATATTCAGGAAGCGTCCAAAGATAAACCTTACGACTGGATGGATATACCCGATTATTCTGAACAGGCAAACATTATTCAGGATATCAATCGACACCTGACACCCATCTTGCCAAGTGACGGTGATTGCACGCTGCGTCGAAAATACCTGCCCTTCTATGACCAGTTTCTTTATGAAATAACCACGCCCTTTGTAAAGGGCAAGCAAAGAGCATTCGTTATCTGGTCTCCGGGTAAAGCAGAAATACTTGGCTGCGATGATAAGTCAATTCTTGAACTTAATAAAAAATACTCTGCCGTGCTGTATGAGAAGCTGGGTTCAAAGGAGAATGTTAAAGAATACCTGCACTTCTTCTCCTGGTACTGGTGGGATAAAAATGGTCCAACATACGTTGTTGAGTCTACCGATCATCCGCAGCTCCAGCGCCTCGATCTCTCGGTCAGAACGGTAGCGGATGCCCTCCCGGAGGGTGAGGTATTGTCATATATCAAGCCCGTCCGTATTGATGAAGAGGGTGATACCTATAATGCCGAGTTCTATTCGTTGGAAGGCTATACCGTGTTCCATATTAAGATCAATATAAAGAGGAATGGTGACTGGGATATTATTGAGGGAAAGAACCTCGTGACATTCAGCAAGCCAGATGGAGACTCTCTGTTTCCATGTGAGCTGCTTGGCATGTCACGTAATGCAATAGATCCACTCGACGGTGTGCAGCCGGGGCCGAGTGTAACGGTCTGCTCTG
>Ga0164313_10003229_pt1 | contig 14542 bp, 9 predicted proteins | sample GuaBasSedimGuay4_FD_113735 | JGI IMG/M metagenome (GOLD analysis project Ga0164313, IMG submission 113735) | Subseafloor sediment microbial communities from Guaymas Basin, Gulf of California, Mexico - Guay4, Core 4569-4, 0-3 cm | ecosystem: Environmental > Aquatic > Marine > Hydrothermal vents >... | reverse complement strand
TGAAAGAATTGTTTTGCAAATAACCAGGCAATTTTACGATTCACTTTTAAGGCACTACGTTTTTTTGAAAGCCATTGTACTCCGGGTAATAGAGGAAGTAAATGGTCGAAATGCATCTTGCGAATTGTTCTCGATAATCGCAAGTAAAAGGGAGGTATCTTACGTATAATAAAAAAACCATCATCACCTTGACTTTGATATTGAGGCATTAACATTCTTCCGTTTTTTGAAGAAAATACCTTTTCCCCATCACTCGTTGCCAAATCTTGTTTTTTCTTTATCCTCTGGAAATTAAAAAATCCAGGTTTCATATTAAAGGATTCATTTTCCTTTATTTTATAATGATAAAAGATTTCATAAAAATCTCTAGAATCGATAGATGTTTTAGCGAGTAATTCAAAATAATGATTAAAATCAATGCTTTCCTTTTCTATACATCCAGTAAAAACCAAGGATAAATAAATAAAGGCAATATGGTTTTCGATAGAAGATAGGTCATCATGCTGTCCACCTTCATATCCAAATGCTACATATCCTAATTCATTGATATAACTTAATAAGGGGCCATCCAAATGTTCTTCAATACCTAAGACAATTGGTACAGGATATTGTTTGGTGTATTTTCTATTTAACAAACTATCATTAACGGTAAGAAATGGAATAGTCTCACTGGAGGTGGTATGTAGATCCATAAAATAAAAAGGTCCCGTTTCAGTTTCAAGTATCTCCTTAATAATTTTACATATCATTATTTGCTGCACTTCATCTTCATTTTTTTCATCAACATTCCCTTCATATAAATGTTTCATTCGCTCACTGGTCCACAACCTGTTGAGATCTTCATTTTCATATCGCTCTCCTTTTTCCAGTGCTAACAGATTGCCGCCTATTGCGAATATATTTCCTTTGACAGGTATATTTCTTTCTTGAATTTCTTGAATTACCCTTTGTAGAGCAAAAACACCAGATGGTTCATTGCCATGAATTCCTCCGGTAAAAATAATAGTAGGGCCAGATTGTGTGCCCTTAATATGGCCAATAAGGCGTTCAATTTTTATAGATTTTTCTAAAGCGTTACTGTAAACTGTAGTCATAATTATGCAATAATATCTTTGATGGTAATAATACCAACTAAGCTTTTTTCTTGCACAACTGGTAAGCAGCCAATATTATTTTTTTTCATAAGGTGAATGGCTTCTAGAATTTTTGTATTTGGTTTAACAATAATAACATTTTTTGTCATAATATCTGCCACAATAATATTCTTATTCTCAACATTATTTTCAATAAATCGCTTCATATGTGTCTGGGTTAATAATCCACATAATTTGCCTGAATTATTCTCAACAGGTACATGATGAATCCCCTTCCATTTCATAATACTGGTAGCTAAATCAGCGAGGTCATTTTTATTGACAGTAAAGAGTTGTGTAGACATAATATGACCTACTAGGTGTGCATCTTGATAATCTTCGGGGAGATTATCTATCATTGGCCATTCGTGAACTGGAATGTTGTTTTTTTGATTTGTATAGATTGCTCTAGTCAATGCTAGTAGAGCATCATCTTGTTTTAGAGATTTTCTGAGTTCTCGGTAGTTTTTAACCTTCCATTGAGAGCCGGTTTGGCTTTCCGCACGGTTCTTTATAACAGCCAAAAATCGATCGATGTCTTTTTTGTCGATATTCATTTTTTCCAGACCAGATTTGGCAATAGGAAGTAGTTCATTGACCACTAAATTTCGTACTGATATTTGTTTTCCCATCCAGAACATTACAGATTCTTTTCCATTTCTGGCTGCTTTCACAAAATTGGATTTTGCATCTTTAAAATCCATCACACTTGGCATGTCATCAAATTTTTCAGGTCTTCCTTTCATAAGTCCTACCCAAAAAGCAAAATTAGCCATCTCATCTAAAGCGGATGGTCCAGCTGGGATGTAGCGGTTTTCAATACGTAAATGTGCTTTTCCTTCACACATTCCAAAACATGGGCGGTTCCACCTATAGATTGTGCCATTGAAGAGGCATAGTGCTTGTAATTTAGGGACATTCCCCTTTTCGATTTCATCTAAAGAATTGCTATCAATTTCTCTGGAAATAATTACTTTGTGTTTTGCGATATCATTTTTGTAAAGATCTGCTACAGTTCCTTTTGCCCATTCTTTACTAAAAGAAACACGGGATTGTTTATTTTCCAGCGCAAATGAAGAATTTCGAGTATCAATACTTTGTTGAAATAGACCAATACGTGTTTCACTCCACAACTCTCTTCCTAATAATATGGGGGAATTAGTGCAGATCCCTAATACCGGACCCGATATCGCCTGGGCCCAATTATAGCAAGATATAAAGTCCTTTGGAGCAATCTGCAAATGCATTTGAAAACTGGTGTTGCAACCCTCAAACATCACGGAATCATGTTTTATAAAAAGCTCATCCACTCCTCTTAAATGCAGTCTAAAGTTAGTTCCCCTAAGCTCTTTTAACATGTCATTTAACATCCAGTATCTAGGCTTTGGAGTCATATAATTAAACTCGAGTTCTTTCTTGCTTATCGTTGGAAGAATACCCGTAAGTACAATATTATTGTTAAACTTCTTAGCAGAAATTTTCGCCTTTTCCAATAAGGTGTTCAATTGATTTTCTACAATTGAAAAGGCATCTGTTTTTAATTCAACTGGATCTAAATTTATTTCAAGATTGAAAAGTGCTATTTCTGTAGTAAAGTGAGGGTCGTCAATATCATTTAATATTTCCTCAGATTTTTTTGAAGGACGCCAATTTTTATTGACTAAACAAAACTCTTGCTCAGAGCCTATTCTGGTAACATCATCTTCTATTAAATTATTATCCAGCATTATTTCCAATGCTTTAACATCATTTAATAAATGTCTAATAAACTTTGCTCTAGCTAATTTATCTGATATTTTTTTAACTTTTTGCTCTCCCATCAATTCATACTTTACTGAAAACTATATTATTATAGAAAAAAGCATCTACTTCTTTATAAAAATAGTATAATAAACTTAAAAAAACAAAAAAATAAAAAGACGATTATTATTCTTAATTACATCTCACCCCCAAAGAAAATTGCATTCATTAATAATTTGTTGGTTCCGTACCAAAACCCTCTAAAATTAGTATTATCATTAAAATAGATCACTTTACCTTTGCCTAGTCTAGAAACTTTAAATGCAGAGGTGTTTTTTAAATAATCAAGATTCTGTTTTGATATATAACCACTTAACAATGGCTTGTTAGTATATTTGATAGGATTGTTATAACTATCTTTTTCTTCTTCAACAAATAATGTGGAATTTTTAAAAACAGATAACCTGTCATTTTTATATCCAAATGAAATAGGGTGGGAGCGATCCAACTTCGTTTCAAAGATAGCACCACCAATAAATTTAGCCCCAAAATAGCTTCTCTTTTGTTCAAAGCTTATGTTTTGAGCTGAATCTTTTTTAGTTTTAAATTTAATTTTTAAAAGTTCATTACTATTTAACCATTTCCCAGCATTTTTATAAGCGATAAGGGTTCCTCCATTTTCCACCCATTTTTTAAGTTTTTCGGCATCATTTTTTGACAAAGCTTTTCCCCAAGTATTGGGCAAAATAATATCGGTGTAATAACTCAGGTCAACACTGTTAAAAGCTCGGGTATCTAATTTTGTAACAAGTATATCATAACGCTGATCAAGTAAATGCCAGACTTCACCTGCATCATAAGAAGCAATTCCTTTCCCTATAATTAATGCAATTTTTGGTGCTTCTATTTTCCTGAAACTACTACTTCCCAAGTCAATACCATCAGTTACACCTGTTTTAACACTAGTGATGTTAATATTACTTTCGGAAGCAACTTCTTTCAACAATGCATAGAGTTCTTTTTTATCTAATTTTTGATTTTGAATAGGAATCAATAAAGTACCGTAATCGAATTGTTTGTTCTCTAGTTTAAATGGCTTCATCCCAACTTTTACCAAGACCCCTTTTTGAAGCAATTTATGGAGTGCTTTAGGAGCATAATAATCATTCCATTCCATTAAATATGCATAACTGGAAATAGAAGGAAGTTTACTTTTTGGAGTTTTAAGATCTTGGATTAAATTTCCGGATTTGCTCAATGAAGCATCTTCAATATAATCCAAATTAAAGGCGAGCGGTAATGTCCATGCACTTACATCATAAAATAAACTGTCCTTAAAGGTAGTTCGCTTTTCAAATATTGCATTGATTAGGCGGTGTTGTTTTTGATTTGTAGGAATGACATAACTAAATCCTTTTTTAAACGTTTTCCCATCTTTTGAAAAATCTTCTTTTAATTCGAAAAATTTTATTTTATGCCGCTGAAGTATTTCAGCAAAGTGATACACTTTAGAGGCATCTTTATAATCGCCAAAAACTATTGCTCCCCCGGATGAAGATTCTTTGCGAGCATTTTTGTAAAAAGATTTTTGATAATTTAATAGTTGAGTTCTCAAAGCTACTGCAGCTTCTAAAGTTGAAAGTGCTGCGGTAAATTGATTTCGAATTGCAAAGGGAAAAGTAAGAATTCCATTATCACTTTCCTGTGCATGCCCTCGAGCGGAAGCTTGCTCAAATAAGATTCCAATTCCTCCATTTATATCTGGGTATGTAGAGCCTTTTCCATAATAGAAATCATCGAAGTTTTCTTTACTGAAATATAAACTTCCTATTTTATTTAATGCTTTAGCATGGTAATTTGCAATTGAAGCTGTTAGATCTTGATTTTTTGAAGGGGTAAGGGGGTGTGTTCTTGAGGGAATGCCAGGCTGAAAGAAAAAAGTTGAATTGGTCCCCATTTCATGATGATCAGTTAAGATATTAGGATACCATTTATGAAATGTTTCAATGCGTACTTTGCTTTCAGGGAGCTGAACCGGTAACCAATCCCTGTTCATGTCGAACCAATAATGATTCGTTCTGCCACCAGGCCAAAATTCATTGTATTCTCTATCATTAGGGTCGGGGTTGATGTTCTTGTTTTTATGAACATTAGCCCAGGATGCAAATCGTTGTAAGCCGTCTGGATTGTAAGAAGGGTCGAATAAAATTATTGTGTTATTAAGGAGTTCCTCAATTTTCGGGCCTTCTGCTGCAGCTAAATAATAAGCGACTGCAAGCGCAGCATTCGATCCACTAGCCTCATTTCCATGTATTGAAAATCCTTGGTATACGACAACAGGCATTTCTTTAATAGTTAATTTATTGGAACCATTTTCGGTTAATGCTAAATGATTTTGACGTATTTGTTCAAGATTAGAATAATTTTTTGAAGCTGTAATGGTCAGTAGTAATAATGGTCTTCCTTCAAAGGTGCTCCCTCTGTTCTCGATATGAATGCGATCGCTAGACTCGGCTAATGCATACATATATTGCACTAATTTATCATGTGTGATATGCCAATCACCTATTTCATGACCAATTATGCTTTTTGGAGTAGGAATATCTTTGTTATAGTTAATATCATTAGGAAGAAAATAGTCTAAATCAACATGATAATCTTGCGCAACTATATTAATGGAATAGATTAAAATAAGTACTTTAAAAATAGTTCTCATAGAATTCGAATTGTTTTGCTAAATATATAAAAAAAAAATCCCTCCAATCCTAAAAAAGGAGGAGGGATGTTTAAAATTTAAAATGGTTGCTTTTCTTAAATATCTTCGAAACTTACATCTGTAAAATCACTAGTTGATTTTTCTTCATTATCAGTCTCGTCATTATTTTCTTCTTTCTTATAATCTTTTTGGTGGCGTTCACTAATTACTTCTTCACCTTTTTCATCAATTATAAAAGATATCATCTCACTTAAACTGTCCTTGAACTCATTAAAATCTTCTTTGTAAAGATAGATTTTATGTTTTTTGTAATGAAATGACCCATCATCGTTTGTGAATTTTTTGCTTTCGGTAATGGTTAGATAATAATCTCCAGCCTTAGTGGCTCTAACATCAAAGAAGTAAGTACGTCTTCCAGCACGCATTACTTTTGAATGAATTTCTTCTCTCTCCATCATATAATTATCACTCATAGTATTTTTTTTTATTTTTATTAAGTTTCACCAAAAATCTAAAAAAAATATAGATATGGCAACATAATAGCTAATTTTCTTTTTCTAATAGCTGTTTTGCATACAAATCTTTATAGTACCCGTCCTTGTTTACTAGCTCATAATGAGACCCTTGTTGTATAATTTCACCCTCACTAAGCACAATTATAGTATCAGCATTTTTTGCTGATGATACTCTATGACTAACAATAATGGTCGTTTTATTTTTAGATATTTTAGCAATACTTTGTAATATTTCTTCTTCGGTTTCGGTATCAACTGCAGACAAGCAATCGTCAAATAATAACAATTGAGGTTTTTTGATAATTGCTCTGGCAATAGAGACCCGTTGTTTTTGACCACCACTTAGCGTGATACCTCTTTCCCCTAAAATGGTTTCATACCCCTTTTTAAATCCAATAATATTTTTATGAACCGATGCAATTTTGGAAGCTTCAATAACCTCTTCTTCTGTTGTATTTTCTTTTCCGAATTTAATATTGTTAGAAATAGTATCACTAAATAAAAAGGCGTCTTGCGGAACGTATCCTATATTATTTCTAAGATTATATAGATTGAAGTCTTTGATGTTCTTATTGTTGATTGTTAATTGACCATCCGCTACATCGTAAAGCCTTCCTATTAATTCTAGAATTGTAGATTTCCCTGAACCGGTATTTCCTATAATGCATATAGTTTCTCCTGGATTTATTTTAAAAGAAAGGTTTTTTAATGCGGTTATTTTAGTATCCGGATAGGTAAAAGTTAGATTGTTAAATTCAATGACTCCACTTATTGGAGTGTCTTCAGTAATATGATTTTTAATTTCAGGAACTTCTAGTAAAAATTCATTGATTCGTTTTTGAGAAGCTTCAGCCTGTTGCACCATAGAAGTCACCCAGCCTATTACAGCAACTGGCCAGGTAAGCATATTTACATAAATAAGAAACTCGACAATGGTTCCAAGATTTTCAATTTTTCCATTGATAAACTGATTTCCACCAACATATATAACAAGTATATTACTCAATCCTATAAGCATTACCATTAGTGGGAAAAACAAGGCCTGTACTTTTGCGAGATCTATATTTTTTTCTTTGCTACCAACAGCAAGATCATTGAACTTATTATTTATTCTAGGTTCAATACCATAGGCTTTTATTACAGAAATTCCACTAAAACTTTCCTGAGTAAAAGAGGTGAGTTTTGAAAGATATTCTTGTACAATAGTACTGCGTTTATGAATTGCAGCACTTAATTTATAAATAGCAATGGAAAGCAGTGGCAATGGAGCAATAGCATATAAAGTTAAATTAGGAGCTTTATAAAACATATAGCTTAATGCAACGATAAGTAATGTGAGATTGGTAACACTATACATTAATGCAGGACCAACATACATTCTAACTTTAGAAACATCTTCACTAATTCGGTTCATAAGGTCTCCGGTTCTATTTTGCTTGTAAAACCCAAGTGATAGCCGTTCGTATTGTTTGAATATTTCGTTCTTTAGATCATATTCTATATTACGGGAAACAACAATAAATGTCTGCCGCATTAAAAAAGTAAATAACCCAGCTAATAATGCAGTCCCTAAAATAAGAAGGATATTAAAAAGCAATTCAGATTTTACATAATCTAAATCGCTTATATCTCCATTTACATAATCTTGAATCACATTGATAATTTCCCCAATTTTCATTGGAACGATCAACTTAAATACAGTTGCAATTACAGTTATAAATAGCCCTAGGAATAAACGCCCACGATATTTTTTGAAATATATGTTAAGGTGCTGAAGTTCTTTCATTTATAAGTAGCCAAAATTTATTAACAAATTCATAATTTAATCTTAATTTTATTGCAATATTATTAGCAATCAACTACTTTTGCACGTCCATTTTAAGGATGTAATAAATTAAACTTATGGAGACTGAAGTAGTTAACAAAAATGATCTAATAAAAATGAACCCTGTATTTGGACAATTATCATTCGATAATCACGAGCAGGTCGTTTTTTGCAACGACAAAGATACAGGATTAAAAGCAATAATAAGTATTCATAATACTGTTATGGGGCCAGCTCTTGGTGGTACCCGAATGTGGCAATATAATAACGAGTGGGAAGCTTTAAATGATGCTTTGCGTTTATCTAGGGGTATGACTTTTAAAGCAGCTATTACCGGTCTTAATTTGGGAGGTGGTAAAGCAGTTATCATTGGAGACGCTAAAACTCAAAAAACTCCAGAGTTAATGCTTCGTTTTGGTGAGTTTGTCCATTCTTTAGGGGGTAAATATATTACTGCAGAAGATGTTGGAATGAAAACATCAGATATGGATCTAGTGAGAACAGTAACGCCTTATGTAACCGGTATTTCTGAAGCTAAAGGAGGTGCTGGGAATCCATCACCAATTACTGCTTATGGAGTTTTTATGGGAATGAAAGCAGCAGCTAAATATGCTTTCGGAACTGATTTTCTGGAAGATAAGGTTGTATATGTTCAAGGCATTGGTAATGTTGGAGAGTCTTTAGTGGAAAACCTGAATAATGAAGGTGCGAAAATTTATATTTCAGATATTAATAAGGAGCGATTAGAAGAGATTAGAGATAAATATAACGTAACTATTTATGAAGGGGAAAATATTTATGCTGAAGAAATGGATATTTATGCACCCTGTGCTTTAGGCGCAACATTAAACGATACTACTTTGCCTCAACTTAAAGCTAAGGTTATTGCTGGAGGAGCTAATAACCAATTAGCCGATGAAAAAAAGCATGGATTAATGCTAAGAGAAAAAGGAATTGTTTATGCGCCGGATTTCTTAATCAATGCAGGAGGCATTATTAATGTATACGCCGAATTAGAAAATTACGGTAGAGCAGAGATCATCCGTAAAACTGAAAATATTTTTAATACTACATTAGAAACCCTTAAAAATGCTGAGACTAATGGTATAACGAGTCATCAGGCTGCATTTGATGTTGCTCAATCAAAAATTGATGCCCGAAAATTTAAAAATAGTAAAAGGCAATTAAATTAGTAAATTGCAATTCACCTATTTATATTTGTGAATTAATTAAATAAGAGTTCTTTCAAACATGCTTACAAGAAGACATATTAGAGTTAAGGTATTGCAATCTATTTATGCCTATAATCAAAGTGAGTATAAAAACCTTGAAAATCAGGAGAAGTTCTTGCTCTATAATATGGAGCAATTGCAAGAATTATATTTATTAATGCTTCAGCTTTTTATTGCTCTTCGCGATCAGGCTGAAAACTATCTTTTAAAATCTCAAAAAAAACACTTGGCTACAGATTTGGAAAAAAATCCGAGCCGCTTATTTATTGATAATAAATTGATTGCTCTATTGTCATCCAATGAAGACCTTTTAAATATAATTAATAGGAAGAAACTCAATTACTGGAAAGATGACGATGAATATGTAATGGTACTTTTTAATTCATTAAAAGAACAAAGTTGGTATCAACAATTTCTTACTAAAAAGGATTCAAGTTATCAAGAAGACAGAGAGTTTTTGATCAAAATATTTAAAGAAGTAATTGCTCCAAATGAAAAGCTTTATGAATATCTTGAAGATAAGCGACTTACGTGGTTGGATGATTTTCCAGTAGTGAATACTTTATTGGTTAAAATGCTTGCTAAGCTTTCCGAAAAGAATATAGATGCCATCTTAATCCCTGATCTTTATAAAAATAAAGAAGATCAAGATTATGCTTTGCAATTAATACAAGAAGTTATTTTGAATGATGATGAATTGACTGAAATGATCGATCAAAAAACACCGAATTGGGATAAGGAACGAATTGCAGATATCGATATGATTATTTTAAAAATGGGTATCGCTGAATTCTTATATTTTCCTTCCATACCAGTTCGTGCAACTATTAATGAATACCTTGAAATTTCGAAAGAATACTCCACCCCAAAAAGCAGTGTTTTTATTAATGGGATCCTGGATAAGCTAGTGAAAAATTTTGAGGCAGATAAGAAATTGAAGAAAATTGGACGAGGCCTTCAATAGAATGTAAAAAATAAGTACTTTAGCCTCGCTAAAACAAAAAACCTAATTATAATGAAAAAATCAATTTTAATTGTAGCTATATTGTCTGCTTTTGTGTTTACTTCTTGTAAAGAAAATGCTGCCGATAAAGTTAGTGAAGAAAAAGTAGTAGAAGCTGCTGACCGTGATGCCAATTCTGGAAAGTATCCAGTGATATCTTTTGAAGAAAAAGAGTTTGATTTTGGTACTATTGATAATGGTACTAAAGTAGAGCACGTTTTTAAATTTACAAATACAGGAGAAGTACCGCTAGTAATTGTTGGTGCAAAAAGTAGTTGTGGATGTACCGTTCCTTCTTATCCAAAAGAACCTGTAGCTCCTGGAGCAGTAGGTGAACTTTTAGTTAAATTTAATGGTACTGGTAAAAACCAAGTAAGTAAAACAGTAACGATAACTGCTAATACTGAAGCTGGTAAAGAAACTATTAAAATTAAAGCTTTTGTAAATCCTAAAGAAGGTGCGCCAGGTGCTGGACAAGTTTTAAAAACTTCTTAAAAGGTATTTTTTAAATTTAAATTATGGAAAATTTACAAAGCTTTTTACCTCTTATTTTATTGTTTGCTGTGATCTATCTATTTATGATACGTCCCCAAATGAAAAAACAAAAACAAGAGAAAAACTTCGCTGGTGAGTTAAAAAAAGGAAATAAGGTTATTACTAAAAGTGGACTCCATGCCAAAGTATTAGAATTATACGATGATGGAACTTGTATTTTAGAAACCTCTGCAGGGAAACTGAAATACGAACGCTCAGCAATTTCTATGGAAATGAGTAATAAACTTAATGCTCCTCCAAAGGATAAGAAATAATCTTTAGCCAAAAGAATAAACAAAACCTTCAATCATAATGACTGAAGGTTTTTTTATGTCAATTATCTGTCTATTAAACAGATTATTTTTTAGCGACTAATTGTACAATATTTACAATTACTTCAATCGCTTTTTGCATACTTTCTACTGCAACATATTCATACCTGCCATGAAAATTATGTCCGCCTGCAAATATGTTAGGACAGGGTAGTCCCATATAACTAAGCTGTGAGCCATCGGTACCACCTCTAATTGGCTTTATCAAAGGTTTAATCCCTGCATTTTCCATTGCTTCTTGAGCAATATCTACTATATGCATAACGGGTTCAATTTTTTCACACATATTAAAATACTGATCTTTAATTTCTACTGAAATAGTATTTTCTCCGAATTCCGAATTAATTTTATCTGCTAATTCTTTAAAGCTTTTTTTCCTAGCTTCAAAAAGATTGCGATCATGATCTCTAATAATGTACTGTAATTTTGTTTCCTCAACAGCACCTTTCATATTGTGTAAATGAAAGAATCCTTCCCTACCTTCAGTATGTTCTGGAGTTTCCATTTCAGGAAGTGAGTCGATGAATTTTGTTGCGATATACATACTATTGATCATTTTCCCTTTGGCATATCCCGGGTGAACGATTTTACCTTTTACAGTTATAACCGCACCAGCAGCATTAAAATTTTCATATTCTAATTCGCCTACCTGACTCCCGTCCATAGTGTATGCCCAATCTGCACCAAACTTTTTAACATCAAACTTATGAGCCCCTCGACCAATTTCTTCATCAGGTGTAAAGCCAATACGTATTTTACCATGTTTGATCTCTGGATGCTTGATCAAATACTCCATTGCCGAAACTATTTCTGCAATTCCAGCCTTATCATCAGCACCCAATAGTGTTGTGCCATCTGTTGTAATAAGTGTTTGTCCCTTATAAAGGAGCAAATCATCAAAATAATCTGGAGAAAGAACAATGTTTTCCTCCTCGTTTAAAATAATATCTTTTCCATCGTAATTTTCAATAAATTGAGGATTTACATTAGCACCGGTAAAATCGGGTGAAGTATCAAAATGCGAGATAAAACCTACAACTGGAACGTCCTTATCTATATTGCTTGGTAAAGTTGCCATGATATATGCATTCTCATCTATGCTAACATCCTGTAAACCAATTCGTTTCAGTTCTTCAGCCAATGGTTTTGCTAAATTCCATTGCTTCTCACTACTAGGGGTTTTATCGCTGTCTGGATCACTTTCAGTATCCACAGTGACATAACTGATAAAACGGTCAATTAAGTGTTGCTTTTCAATCATAAAATTATTTTTTCCAAAGATAAAAGAATCTAATTTAATAACCACAAAATCAGACCTATTACTGATTAAAATAAAAAAGTGTATTTTTAAAGCATTATTAAAAACAATTATATACTAAAAACAAACCTTATGAAACAAAAAAACTTTTTTATTTTGTTATTTGTGTTATTGGCAACAACTGTTGCTTTTTCACAAGTAACTGGAAATGTAACAGACGACGCTAATGAACCATTACTTGGTGTTAGTGTTATATTAAAAGGCACATCAACTGGTGCCGCCACAGATTTTGATGGTAATTATTCAATTGATGTCTCAAATGGAGATACGCTTGTATTTTCTTATATAGGATATGAAACTCAAGAAATTGTTGTTTCAGGAACATCTTTGAATGTTGTTTTAGCTACAGGAGTTTCTTTAGATGAAATTATCTTAGTTGGAACTCGTAACCCAGGTAGAACAGCTCTTAATTCTGCTGTTCCTGTAGATGTACTAAATGTTGAAGAGATTATTGAGAGTTCTCCACAGATTACCGTGACAGAATTACTTAACTATGCTGCTCCTTCATTTTCATCGAACACACAAACTATTTCCGATGGTACCGATCACATCGCACCTGCTTCTTTAAGAGGATTGGGCCCAGATCAAGTATTGGTTTTAATTAATGGTAAACGACGTCACAAAACTTCTTTGGTAAACGTAAATGGAACATTTGGTAGAGGATCTGTAGGAACAGATTTAAATGCTATCCCTGTTAATTCTATTGATAGAATTGAGATATTAAGAGATGGTGCTGCTGCACAATACGGTTCTGATGCAATTGCTGGTGTAATTAACATTGTATTAAAAGATGTTACAAATGAACTTGCTATTAGTGTTACAACTGGTGCTAATTTTACTAGTGAAAATCCAGATGATAGTGTTGATGGAGAAAAAATTAATGTTGGAGCAAACTATGGTTTACCTATAGGAGATGAAGGATTTATTAACTTTACTGGAAACTTTGATTTTAGAGGTGCTACCAATAGAATGAAAGAATGGGAAGGTCAAATATTCAATCAGTATAATACTATTGAACGTGTCGCTAATAATGATGGCTATGACATTAGTCTTTTATTAGATGATGATGTATCAGATGTTATTCAATACGGAAATCAAGCTGGTTTTAATTTACCACTTGATGCTACTAAAGAAGATCTTCAAGGTATTTTAAATGCAGATAATACAACTGCTGAATTAGCGGCTAGAGGACTTCAAAGAAAAGACTTCAATATGAGAGTTGGTCAATCTGAATTAAGAGGAGGTCAATTCTTTGCAAATATGGAAATTCCAGTAAGTGAAGATCTAGTAATTTATTCTTTTGGAGGTCTAGGCTTTAAAAATGGAAATTCTGCAGGATTCTATAGACTGCCTTATCAATCTAGAGCATATACTCCAGCTAGAATGAATGGATTTTTACCAGAGATCAACTCTACAATTAAAGACAAAGCATTAGCTGTTGGAATTAAAGGTGTAATTGGAGATTGGAATGTAGATTTTAGTAACAATACTGGAAAAAACGAATTCAGCTTTAGAATAGCGAATTCATTGAATGCTTCCCTAGAAAAATCTACTCCATTTGAAGCACAAGCTGGTGGATTTAATTATGGTGAGAATACAACAAACCTTGATGTTTCTAGATTTTATGAAGATGTTTTATCTGGATTTAACTTAGCTTTTGGTGCGGAGTACAGAGTAGAGAACTATGGTATTTTTGCAGGAGAAGAAGCTTCTTATGCACAATATAATACAGATGGTGATATCCATGATCCAACAGATCCGGAGTCTATGGTTCCAACCGATTTCTTTGGTGGTTCAAGACCAGGAGGGATTCAAGTATTCCCTGGATTTAAGCCTGAAAATGAAGTAGATTCTTACAGAAATTCTGTTGCTGCTTATGTTGATACTGAAGCAGATTTTTCAGAAAACTTTAGAGCAACACTTGCTTTACGTTATGAAAATTTCTCTGATTTTGGAGGAACATTAAACGGTAAGGTTTCTTTCTTAGGAAAAGTATCTGATAACATTAATGTAAGAGGTTCTGGTCAAACAGGATTTAGAGCTCCTTCTTTACATCAAATTCATTTTAATTCTACCTCTACCATATTTGTAGATGGAGTACCTAGTGAAGTAGGGATTTTCCCGAATACTTCACGTGTAGCTAGAATATTAGGTATTGAAGAATTGAAAGAAGAAACTTCTGTTGGATTTACTG
>Ga0164313_10003228_pt1 | contig 14543 bp, 14 predicted proteins | sample GuaBasSedimGuay4_FD_113735 | JGI IMG/M metagenome (GOLD analysis project Ga0164313, IMG submission 113735) | Subseafloor sediment microbial communities from Guaymas Basin, Gulf of California, Mexico - Guay4, Core 4569-4, 0-3 cm | ecosystem: Environmental > Aquatic > Marine > Hydrothermal vents... | reverse complement strand
TCTTCGTGTAATCTTATTAAGTAAAAATATCACGAATTTTAAATGAGCAACGCTCATTTATTTGTGAAATTAGCGAAATTCGTGTCTTAATATTATTCTTTTAAAGAGTATGAGTTTGCCCTGGTAAATTTTCTGTTTTATGATTTTTTCAAATTATTTAATTAGCTTGGTAGGCCGACCGTTAAGCGTGTTGAAAAGATCGGTTTTCATCGCCTCTCCATCGATGTCCCATATCAAGCGGACGGTGGAGCTGCTGTCAGATTCCACCCATCTATAGTCATTTTCAGGCCCGGTGACTTCTACAGGGGCTGTTTTTGTCACCCAATTATACCCTTTATAATTACTAATAACTACCGCCGGAACGCAAACGTCATGAATGGATTTTAAAACGGTTGTGCTTCCCCATTGGAATACCGGAATAATCGTCATTAAATAATCGCCTAAATCATTGTTTGGATATAGATGTGATTCAATACGTTTATCAATGTTTAATTTTAAACTTGTGGGATGACCCAAGAGAATCTGGACATCTAAACCACTTTGTCCCATCACATAAACTGACCACGGGTCATTGCCTCCGTTATATTCTTCATGATAATCATTTTCCAGCCCGCCAAGCCAAATTATTTTCATTCTGTCACGTAGTTCAAATCCTTCATTTCGGGCTTGTAAAATCGCACTTGCAACGTTTGTGCATGGACCAACCGGTAAGACTATCAAAGGATTGTCAGGAGATGCACCACGTGCCGCAGCAAGAATGGCCTTACTTCCATCTGTAATTACAGGTTCCGTATCCCACCAAACACCACTTGAAGGAGGTGTTAATTGTTCGGTTGCTCCGTGAAAAACTCTATCTACCGGCATTGAGTTCCAGGGTTTTCCTGCCAAACGCATTAAATTCATAATATTATAAACCTCTCCGTAATTAATGGCTTCTGAATATGGATCACCGTTGTGAATGCTGTTTATTCCTAAAACATCAAGGTCGCTGTATAATGTGTAAGCAATAAAATGCTGATCATCAGCTTCACATCTTGCATCTGTATCCAGAAAAACTTGCGGGAGGCCAATCGTTTTATTCGAATGCACACGTATAATAGCTGATGACTGAAGTTCTTTTTTCTCATTGGATTCCAAATACAAGGAGATAGTGTAAACACCCGGTTTCGAATATGTATGCTTTACGGATGACCCGGTCTTAGTCATGTTATCACCAAAATCCCATTTAACAATAGCATCTTCGGAAATATCACCCAGAATCTTGAATAAAAAAGCTTGTTGAGACAGTATTTGCTCATTCAAGGGCGCAATGGTTAAAGTTGTGGAATTGGGTAAATAATTAGAATTTTCACAACTATTCAATCCGAACAACATAAATATCCCGGTAATAATTAAAACTATTTTTAATGTTTTATTCAAGGATAATGAATTAAAAATGGATATGTAAATATATCATTTAATTCATTACTAATATTATCCAAAGATCACCTAAAGCAATTTTTGGTATCTATAATTTCCTAAAGGATTGGAAACGATTCTGTTTTTATATAGATATTATGCGAAGATGAAATCATGACCTATACCTGTAAAAAAACCGAAATTAATCCAGATTGGAATACTTTAACAAAAGTAGCATTAGAGATCTAACTTTATCCGGCAGCACAAAAGCCTTTGAATTTAATCTTGGTGAAATACAGGATGGATAGACTTATTATATCAAGCACTAAATTATCAATGAGTTAGTGATCTTATTAGATGGAGTATATCCAAATTAGCGATGAATACTGCGGGTAAAGTCTCCTGTTCCTTGTATGATCGCATTTTTAATTTTACAGGTCGCTCCTATGGAGCTTATTATATCGTTTCTTTTTTGTTACCTACAGTTTGTCCCTACGGGCTTTAAAATTTCGTTTTTGATCTGACCCTATTGATAATAGCCTCAAAGAGGCGAACTGTATATAAAATATGTAATCAATGATTAGATCAGCTCCATAGGAGCGACCTGTTAATTCCACCCCACATTCCAAAGGACCTGGTATTTGGAGTTTGATAGAGTCATGGCTTAAACCAGATTGGAAGATTTTAGCAAAAGTAGCATTAGAGATCTAACTTTAATCGGTAACAAAAAAGCATTTGAATTAAATCTTGATGAAATACAGAATGAATAGGCTGATTATATCAAGCACTAAATTATCAATGAGTAACTGATTTTGTAAGATTGAGCAATTCGGGTTAATCTCTCTTGATCAATAAAAGATAATCATTTTCTAAAATTAAATAACCCTGATCATAAACATAATGGTATACATTACCCGTTTTTGTAGTATAGATAGAGGTAAAATAATTAAAATCGAAATTCTGATTATTCAGTCTTGACCGCGTGATCTTTGTCTTACCGGATGAATTTAATGCAGTGAGTATTTTGTAATTTTTTTTAAGGCGGTTATTCGTATTTCTAATTAAATTTTTACTTTCCGAATTTACTTTATTATTATAGGTATTTCTACAATAATCACTGCAAAATTTCTTGTCAATCCTGCCAATAATGACGGTACCACATTCCAAACATTTTTTCTGATCCATTGTCTAAATTAAAATAGCAAGATACGAATTATCCGATTGGAATCGACTACATTCAATAAGCTATCTTTTAGCGATAAGGAGTGTATTGGTCTTATTTACCTTTTCGAATTTTTCTACTTTGAATTTATTCTTGAATAAAAAAGAGGCGATGTTAATTATTTCGTTTTCGTTCATGGTATCCAGGGAAGCATTGAACAGTATATTTCCCTTTTTAGCACACGCTTTTACGATGTTTTCCCAAAAAGGGATCTCAAAAAACGGGGATGGAATCTTAGTGTCGATAAATAAATCGACGATGATCAGATCAAAATTGGATCTATTCTTCACCATAAAATTCACGGCATCATCACATATGATCTCTAAATTATTAATTTTTGATAGTTTAAATTCTTCTTTTGCAATTTTTACAATAACGGGATCTATATCAATACCAACGATGGCTTTATTATGCCCAATAATTTTACCCAAAGTTTTAATTACACTACCTCCACCAAGTCCTAAAACCAAAACAGTATTACACTTGCTAAGGTCCATTTTATTTAAACCAAATTTTAAAATCTTCTGCAAGGAACCATAAGAATAGTTGGCATTTTTTGTATTTAAATGCTTTTTACCATTATACCATGTAATTTCTAAAGTTCCATTGAACTCCGATTTCACTTTTTTTGTTATTGGATAAATAAAGCTGAGAAGTCGTACCATTGCTGACAAAACTACAATAATTAATCAATTAAATAATCGAATACAAACGACTACATTCAATTACAATCGAAAGTAATTGTTTAGCAACCGAATACAATTTGTTTCTGTTCTCAACTTTGCGGTGTCAAACAAAATGACATGAGTTTAGAAATTAGAATTAATTATTAACCAGCCCGCCCAAGGCGGGTATAAATTTAAATATCATGAACAGTTTAAGAAACAAAGTACAGTTAATTGGAAATTTAGGAATGAACCCGGAAATTAAAACTTTAGAGTCCGGAAAAAAAATGGCAAAATTTTCGATTGCAACAAATGAAACGTACAAAAATGCCAAAGGTGAAAAAATTACAGACACACAATGGCACAATATTGTTGCCTGGAATAAAACTGCAGAACTCGCAGAGATGTTTTTAGAAAAAGGTAAAGAAGTGGCCGTTGAAGGTAAATTAACTACACGTTCCTGGGATGATGAAAAAGGGAATAAAAAATATATCACGGAAGTAGTTTGTAGCGAGATTCTTTTTTTAGGATCTAAAGGTTAATCCTGCTTGTTATTCATAGGGTGGCTATTCTCAGATTGAATTTTAGTCATCCTATGTATTTTCAATAGGAAAAAAATGTTGTTATGGCCGATAAAATTGTCATTTCCGATGAACTAATCATTAATAAGATTTATTTGATAAGAAAAAAAAAGGTTATGCTGGATTCTGATCTGGCCGAACTTTATGGTGTGGAAACAAAAAGATTGAAAGAAGGAGTACGAAGAAATATAGATCGCTTTCCACAAAATTGTATGTTCGAGTTAACAACGAAAGAGCATGGTTCTTTAAGGTCGAATATTGCGACCATAGAAAGAGGAAGATATTCTAAGTATCTGCCAATTTACTTTTACAGAGTAAGGAATTTTAACCCGCATTATATATTAGAATTTTGTAATGAGAATTGAAACCGCAACCCGCCTTGCCGGCGTGGCAGGTAAAATATATCTTTTTAGAAGTTTATGCATAATGGTACTATGGTTAAACTTCAAAAAGTAGTGAAACTGTATATTTTGCAGTGGTTTCAAGATGTAATAAACTTTCATGTGCATAATGTGGGTTTAACGCTCTCAAGCTTATTAAAAAGTGACAAGGCAATTGTGATGAGTATATATATTATCGAAACTTTTGTGCTACTCAGAAAATTTGCAATAAACTATGAGGGTTTAAGTAATAGAATACAACAAATAGAATCTAAAAAATAAAAAGCAATTTGGTCAAATATTCCAGATTCTTGAGAGATTATTAGTGAGTCCAAAGGAAAAACCAAGATCTAAAATTGGTTTTAAAAAGGGGTGATTTATTTTTCTTTATGATGTTGATTGTAATAGCAGATAATAATTTTAAACTAAAATGAATAAATTAACAAGTATAACAGATGATTTCATTACAAATAAGATCTTTTTGATAAGAGATCAAAAAGTTATGCTGGACAGAGATTTAGCTAAACTTTATGGGGTTGAAACTAAGGTTTTAAAACAGGCGGTTAGAAGAAACATTACTCGTTTCCCAATTGATTTTATGTTCGAACTTAATAAAAAAGAATTCCAGAATTGGAGGTCACAATTTGTGACCTCCAATTCAGCTGATAAAATTGGATTGAGATATGCTCCTTTTGTTTTTACGGAGCAAGGTGTAACGATGTTAGCTTGTATTTTAAATAGCGAAAGAGCTATTGAAGTAAATATTAGAATAATAAGAATATTTACAAAGTTAAGAGTAATGATTAATGAAAGTTTAAATATCAAGTTGGAAATAGAAGAAATTAAAAAGAAACTATCAGTTCATAACAAAAATATAGAATTAGTTTTTTCATTTCTTGATAAACTTGTGGAAAATAAAAGGGATCAAAACCCAAGGAAAAAAATAGGATTTAAAAATGAGGTATAGACTAACTAAAACTAGCCCTGGATCAATCTGGCATCCACATGGGCTTTGCCTTTAATAATTTTTAATTCAAGTTTTGTTAATTGAGACTGGATCGTGTCGAGTATTTTGTCGGTAGCATTTTTATCTGATAATTCCTTTTTAAATCTACTCAAGGTGCTATGCCCGGGTACATTATCTTCTATGGTTAGATTGCAAAACTTCATGGCCGATAGGCTATCATTAACCATAGCTTCTGTTTGCACATCTGAAAGATCATACCATATAGAGATCAGTTGCATTTTAAATAATAACAGCGGAGAATATGCTCTTGCACCTCTTTCTTTAAGTCCTTTTTTATATACTTTCTTCAATTCCAGATCAATAGTTTTCCAATCTATTATTTCTTTTACATGGCTAAAGAACATATTTTTTTCAGCATGTTTTTCAACATATGCTGCTACAAAACTTCTTTGAGGGTCATTTATGTTTTTATAACTTTTCATTTTACAGCCCTAAGTTACGATTTTGGTTAGACTTTAAATTAAAAATAAATGAAAAGTATTTTTATTTTTACCCGTTAAAATGTTCCCGTTTAGTTCGGTACTGCCCAACAAAAGTCATTTAGGCGGGCTGATACCACAAAGCGGAATCTTTTGATGTTGATCCAGAATTGAAGAAAACCTGGATCAATCAATTTCTCATTAGTGAAAGGTTAGTCTATACTTTTTGCAAATGCAGAAGCAATATTTTTAAGGTGGTCCTTAGTATTTACCATTGAATCTTCCAAACTTTCCGCATTTTCTATTATCGAAGCAGCATACGAAATACCCATCTTGTCTAATTCTTTTTGAGATAGAGCAACACTTCCACAAAATGCAGCCACAGGAATATTGTACTTTTTGGAAGAAGTGATCACCCCCTGGATAGTTTTCCCTGATAGTGTTTGAAGATCCAACTTGCCTTCCCCGGTGATCATCCAATCAGCATTTCTAATTTTAATGTCAAAATCGATCAGGTCCTTGATCAATTCAATTCCTGAAATTAAGTCTGCCTTTAAAAAAACCATGGCCCCTGCACCCAAACCACCGGCGGCGCCTGCCCCTTCTGTATTTTGAATATCAATCCCGAATTGATCCTTGAACAAGCCCGCCATATTCTTTAATCCATGATCCAATAGTAAAATTTCATTCGTATTGGCTCCCTTCTGCGCAGCATAAACATAAGCTGCGCCATTTTCTCCAAATAACGGATTTGTAACATCAGAAGCCACTTTAAAAGTAATTTGACTTAAATTTTTGATTGTATAAGTCGTGTTAATTTTCACTATTTCCGACATATTTTTACCAATGGCAATAAGCTCATTATCATCTCTATCAAAAAATCTAAAACCAAGTGCTCTGGCCATTCCTATTCCACAATCATTGGTTGCCGAGCCTCCTATTCCAAGAATAATATTTTTAGCACCTTTTTTTAAAGCATCGAGAATTAGCTCTCCTGTACCATAAGTTGAAGTATAAAAACAATTTTGCTCATCAGCGGACAGTAGTTTCATTCCTGAAGCCTCCGCCATTTCAATAAATGCAGTTTGTAAAGATTCAATAAATAGATACGAAGCTTTAATTGGCCTAAAGAGGGGGTCTTCTACATCTACTTCAATTCTTTTGCCATGGAGATGGTAATCTAAGACCTCTATGCTTCCATCTCCTCCATCGGCAAGGGGTAGTTTTAAAATTTCAGCTTCGGGAAGCACAGCTATTATTCCTTCCTCTACCACATCACAAAATTCAATCCCCGTTAAGGAGCCTTTAAATTTATCTGGAGATAGGACGAATTTCACGATTAAAAGAGTTTGATTATTAGTGAAACTCTATTTTGAATAGCCCAAAGGGTGAATTCAAAATAGTTAGTTGAACTAATCCCGCTTTTTCAGCGGGGTGTTGGTTTAATATCTCGACTTTCTATGTCGTGTGCATCGTCCTGATTTTAGTTGACTTTTTTTAATTATATTAGTCAACCTATTTCAGGACGATACAGTGTTCCTTTTATTTGGTTCAGTCCCGACCACTCGGGATACCCTGAAGTTTAATACCTTTATTTATAATTCATAGACAGTTGTATACGTTTTCTTTCCACATCGATCTCTAAAACTTTAACGATTACCTGTTGATGTAAATGTACAATCTCACTGACATCTTTTACAAACTTATCTGACAAATTAGAGACATGGACCAAACCACTTTCTTTAATTCCTATATCAATAAAACATCCAAAATTGGTAATATTATTTACAATACCGGGAAGTAATTGCCCTATTCTTAGGTCATTAATCGTTTTTATATTTTGATTGAAGGTAAAAACCTTTGCTTTTTCACGTGGATCTAAACCCGGTTTCTCTAATTCTTTAATAATATCCGTCAACGTTGGTAATCCAATGGTATCTGTGCAATAGATGTCTAGATCAAGTTTTTTTAAGACCTCTTTATTTCCTATCAATTTGGCAACCTCCATGCCACTATCCTTTGCCATTTTTTTTATTATTGAATAACTTTCCGGATGCACTGCAGAATCGTCCAGAGGGTTTTTAGCATTCTTTATTCTTAAAAAACCGGCTCCTTGTTCGAAAGCTTTAGCCCCTAATCTGGGCACCTTTTTTATTTCATTTCTATTAACAAAAGCTCCATTTTCATTTCTATAATGAATGATGTTTTCTGCCATTTTAGGACCAATACCGGAAACATAGCTTAATAAGGATTCGCTTGCTGTGTTGATATTAACCCCAATGGAGTTTACACAACTTTCTACTACTGTATCTAATGATTTTTTTAGTTTGGTTTGATCTACATCATGCTGGTATTGTCCAATTCCAAGCGATTTGGCATCAATTTTCACCAATTCAGCCAAAGGATCTGCCAATCTGCGTCCGATAGATACCGATCCACGAACGGTAACATCATAGTTAGGAAATTCATCTCTTGCAATTTTTGAGGCAGAATAAATGGAAGCTCCGGCTTCGCTAACAACAAATACCTGTATGTCTTTTACAAATCGGATCTTTCTTATCAGCTGCTCTGTTTCTCTTGAAGCCGTACCATTTCCAATTGCTATCACTTCAATTTTATAGGCATCTACAAGGGTATTTATTTTTTTCATTGCCCCGATAGAATCATTCTTTGGAGCATGTGGATATATAGTTTCATTATATTCTAAGTCGCCCTGTGCATTTAAACAAACAATTTTGCACCCGGTTCTAAAGCCCGGATCGATAGCCAGAATATTTTTTTCACCGAGAGGTGCAGCCAGAAGAAGTTGTTTTAAATTTTTTGCAAAAACTTGTATTGCCTCGTCATCATTCTTCAGTTTGACCTTAGTTAATATTTCATTGGATAATGCAGGAAACAATAATCGTTTATAAGCATCCTTTATGGCTATTTTTAGTTGAATGGCACAATCAGTATTGTTGCGTATAATTTTATCTTCTATCTTTTGAATTGCCCGATCATCATCTATTTCAATTTTTATTCGGATAAATCCTTCTTTTTCGGCTCTTAGCATGGCTAAAAGTCTATGAGAAGGGCACCTGTTCAAAGACTCGGTCCAGTTAAAATAATCTCTGAATTTTTGTGCTTTTTGCTTTGCCAGTACACTCTGTGGGTTCTTGTCATTTTCTATTTTTACTTTGACTTCACTCGTGGAAATTTGAGCAAATTTTTCCAATTGATAACGTATGTTATTTCTAATATCCGTACGTTCATTAATCCATTCAGCTATGATATGACGAGCCCCTTCCAGAGCCTCATTCTTATCATTCAAATATTTAGAAGCCAGATACTCTAAATCATTTGTATTTTGACTCATAATAATTTTGGCCAAAGGCTCCAAGCCATTTTTGCGTGCTGTCTCCGCCTTGGTCTTTCGCTTTTTCTTAAAGGGTAGGTAGAGGTCTTCTAAAGTTGTCAGATCGGTTGCAAAATCAATTTTTTTCTTTAATTCTGGACTCAGAACATCTTGCTCATTGAGTGCTTTTAAAATTGTTTCTTTGCGCTTTTCAACATCTTCAAATAATGTTTTATATTTTATAATGGTGCCAATTTGAACTTCATCTAAATTACCGGTTCTTTCTTTTCTGTAACGAGAAATAAAAGGAAGGGTACAATCTTCATTTAGTAATTGAATTGTGTTTTTTATTCCGTTTTCGGAAAGCTTTGTTTTAGAACGAATAAAATTTAATAATTGCATAAAATTGCCTTAACTAATAAGCCACAAGATTAACAAAAAGAATGTTATTTATGGTTCTTTAAGAAATAAAATTAGTGCGAAAAGTCTCACCAGAACTCCTCCTTAATAATATAAAATATACACAAGCTCCATTTTAGACCTTCAAAACGGAAAGAAATACTCTTAGAAATAGGAGTTGACTTATTTGCATATACCAACGTGATCATATTTTTAGAGATTATCAGTAGCTAAATCATCTTATTTCCCATTTCAATGTTTTCTAACGACCTATTATGAGTTTCAAACAAAAACTTTTTAAAGACCCAGAAACCGATAAAGGTCATTATGGAGAAAAATGCAAAGCTATATCCTATCCCAATTCTTTTGTCGAATGCACTTACAAATACAGGAAAAATAAAAGTTATCGAGGCATTTACTATCCAATTCGAAAAAGATCCTATGGCCATTCCACGAGACCGGATACTGTTCGGGAAAATCTCGGCAAACAATACAAATACAACAGCTCCCATAGAAGACGCAAAAAATGCAACAAAACCAACAAGCAAAATTAAATTTATCAGATTACCCAGGTTACCACCTAGAAAAGAATAGGAAAACAATCCTAGAAATACTGACATTCCAAGCATTCCGGTAAGTAGAAGCCTTTTTCTTCCGATCTTATCGATAAGTAACATGGCAATGATCGTAAAAATAAGATTTGTTAATCCAAGTACAACCGTTTGTCCTATTGCCGAATCTGTAGAAAACCCTGCCGATCTGAAAATATCTGTAGCATAATACATTACAATGGCTATACCAGTAAACTGACTAAATAAACCAACTGCGATGCCCAGCAAAATAAACTTAAAATTTCCTTTTTTAAACAAATTCTCAGTTTTGTAGCCGGCTTCTCTACTTAATGTATTTTGTATTTGGATTATTAAGTTTTGAGCATCTTCTTCCGGACCAATTGCCTCGATCACTAGTTTTGCTTCCTCAATTCTGTCTTTTTGAACCAGCCATCTTGGGCTTTTCTCAACGAAAAACAAGAGTATTAAGAATAGTATCGATGGAAATATTTCGGAGATGAACATATACCTCCAATTGTTGGCTCCGGTATCTACTAACATGTAGTCAACCGTAAAAGCAAGTAAAATACCGACTACTAATGACAATTGAAATGTAACTATCAGGCGTCCTCTAAACATAGCAGGAGATATCTCTGAAATATACATCGGTGACAGAACGGAAGCAGCTCCAACAGCTAATCCCCCAATAAGCCTAAACGCAATAAACGTATTTATGTCGTTTGCCATTGCCGTTCCTATCGCCGATATGGCAAACAAAATCGCGGAAAGTTTTAACATCTCTCTCCGACCATATTTATCGCCAGGTACACCAATGCTGATAGCGCCAATAATGCTACCTATTAAGGCCGAACTGACTGCCCAACCGGTCATTGTAGCGTCTAAATTAAAATAAGCCCTAAAAAATGGTAGAGCGCCATTGATCACTGCTGTGTCAAAACCGTACAGAAATCCCCCTATGGCAGCCACCAAGGCACAAAGTATTACTTTTCTGTTCATATTATTTGTTTAAAACTTCACCATAAGCTTCTCCCAGGATTTTCCACACCTTATCGGGTTCAGGAGCGGATAGAATGGTTCCTTTACCTGCTCGGTAGGTCCAGGAAAAAATGGAGTCAACCCCTTCATCTGCATATATATGGATAATATCTTTGAGGGTATTCAAATCATCCGGTGATCTAAAAAAGCTCTGAATCCATCTCTGTGAAGGTTTATTGTTCTTTTTTGCCAGATCCACAGTCTTTCTTGCTAGATTTCTATGCGCTATCATAGGGTCATTTCCGTCTACTAAAATAGATGTTGAAAAAATATCGTAATTGGTATTATAGGCAATCTTTTCCCAGTTGTCAAAACCTCTGGCATAGGAGGAATAAAAGTGGTTATCAGCCGGCAAAGAGCACTGTGTTACTGACAGGTCAGGATTTACAGATTTCGCAATTCTACTCGCTTCCGATAATAGTTCGTTGGCCTGATCAAATCTAAACTTCAAAACAGTTTTAGTTAAAGTCTTAGGCATTTTATATCCATATTTTTCTTTGAATATTTTTTTTGTTATTGGGCTTCGGCAAGTAAAATCTGTTGTGCTTTGATAACTTATTGGATATACCGGCATGGCATAATGAGGTTCATCCCAAAAAAATCCATCTGCATTACATGTTTGGGCCAACTCTTCAATAATATTCCAAAAATATTCTCTGAACGCAGGGGAACTAGGAGATGCCGCAGCTATAGGTTCGTTAGTTAGGGCTGACCATTGCCGATCATTAATGTGACATTCCTGTAAAAATAGAGAAGGCGGTTCACCACCGAAGAACTTTCCAATACCCCAAGTATTTAAATATACTTTTAGGCCCAGCTTTTTTGCTGCATCTACGATTTTAGGAATATTGGGTTTCCAGAAAAATATATCAAACTCCGTTAATGCAAGAAGTACCGCAGTAACATTGTGCTTTTTCATTTCCTCAAAATCTCTTCGGGCATGCTCCACATAAGATATTCCATAATAACTAACTCCAGTTTCTGTAACGGCCATGATTATTTCAATTTAAATTATAAAAATTTTACTCTTGGATTGTATTTCTCTCTCAAGGCCATGTTTTTAGCGTCTCCGCCGGGGACATTGGCACTCGACCAAACGGGAGGTTCAATCCCTCTTTCAACAGAGTTTTTAATACATTCAATTTCTAATCTATGGGCAATATAAAAATCTACAATGCTTGAAATGCCGGATATGGGTTGGTCAAAGTTTTCTACCTTAATAACTGCGTCGCCGTAAGGCACATAGTTATTTATAAAAATATCGGAGACATCCGATAAATGGTTTCCGCTCTTATGCCTGATTGGAAAATCTTTCGGAATATTCTTATTCCAGTCCAGGGAAGAGATTCCAACAACTTCTGCACCTCTTCTTTGCGCTTCCATGGCACAATCAATTGTTGGTGCGTTAAAACCGTAGCTGTGGAAGACCAAGATCAAATCTCCTTTGCTCACTCCATAATAATCAACTGTACCATTTCCCAGTCCATGCATTCGTTCATGATTGAGGTACATATAGGCAGGAGTTACAGGATGAATGGCGAAATCGATCATAGGGCATAAATTAGCCAGACCACCAGCTCTCCAAAACAATTCTTGCATTACAAGGGTCGTATGTCCGCCACCACCAAAAATGAAAATTAGCCGATCGTCGGCAATTGCATCAGCCATTTTAGAAGCGGCCAATAATATACTGTCTTGTTCAGTTTCTTCAACATTTTTAGCAATTGAATTGAACGTGTCCAGAAATCTAAAGTCGGTTTTATTTTTCATATTTAATTATATTAAGGTTATTTCATCAAATTTATAGTTTATTTAAAATAATATTATTAGTTTTAATATTGTAGCACTATTTTAAATATGGAATACGTAGATATAAAATCGAATAAGGAGCGATTAATTGTTGACCTTCTAGGAATTGGGTTTAGAAATGTAGTCTTATTGGGGCACTATTCTTACAAAGAAGCAAAAGAGAAATTGGAAATGCATCAACATAAAGATATGCTTGAAATTTGCTTTTTAGAAACGGGTTCTCAATATTACCTGGTAGGAAATGAAAGTTATTTTTTAAAAGGAGGGGATGTTTTAATTACACCACCAAATACTATTCACGGTACCAGTGGTTTCCCGGAGGAGAAAGGAAGCTTGTTTTGGATGATCATTCACGTTCCAAAAGAAACTTTTAGAATTTTAAATTTAACACCAAAAGAATCTAAATTACTAGTAGATAAACTACTGAATTTGGATAGAATTCATTTCAAAGGGAGTTCCGAAATGAAAAAAATGCTACGTGCTGTTTTTAAATTGTACAACAAGAAGAATGATTTATTAACTAAGATTGAAATGACAAATCACATTTTAAATTTTTTGCTTAGTGTTATTCATTGTGGTGAAATAAAGGAAAATAAAAGTGTTTCAACGGATATGGAGTTTTGCTGTAAATTTATAGAAAGTAATATTTTCCAAAAAATATATATAAATAACTTAGCCAATAAAGTCAATTTATCTGAATCCAGATTTAAGCATAAATTTAAAGAAGAAATTGGGATGCCTCCTAACGAGTATATTATAAAACTGAAGATAAAAAAAGCTAAAGAATTAATGCTGAGAACGGATATTTCGATAACGAATTTAGCGTATGATCTGGGTTTTTCAACATCTTCTTACTTTTCTACCGTATTTAAAAAATACCAGGGAATTTCTCCGACCACATATATATCGAACAATCGTGCTAAATATAAAGCATGAGATCATTAATGAACGGTTAGAGAAAAATTCAAAAATAACCCAGACTCTATAAGTTCACAACTTTACCGGTTCTAATTGACTCATCTGCAGCCAATACAATTTTCAAACTGTTAATAGCATCTTGCATATGATCAGACAAATCCATATCTTCTTTGATCGCTTTCAATAACAACCGTTGTTCTAATTCACAGAGTTCATCATGATTTGGCTCTGAAGAAGTATCTATTAATTCATCTCTTTTATCAAAATTACCTTGGGTGTCAAGTGAGCTATGATGAAGACGTAAGCTTCCTGTTTTTGTATGACCCTCAATATCCTGTGAATCTACCTCTTTTTGATCCTCAATACTGACGCACCCTTTGGGCCCAATCACATCTTTAACGAAAAAGGCAGTTTCACTCATCATAGGCCCCCATCCGGCTTCGTACCAACCAACGGATCCATCCTCAAAAGTAACTTGAAGCTGCCCATAGTTATACATTGAAACATCAATTTCATCGGATAGATTTGCTCCTATAGCACTCACCCTTACTGGGTTAGATTCGGTCATTTGGCACATGACATCTACATAATGAACTCCGCAATCAACCAAAGGAGATATTGATTTCATAAATATTTTGTGCGTAAGCCATTCTTGACCGCTACTTTGCTGATTCAAATTCATTCTCATCACCAGAGGTTTACCAAGTGTTTTTGCAATTTGAATAAATTTAGACCATGCCGGATGAACCCTTAAAATATAACCTACCAATAATTTTTTATTTTT
>Ga0164313_10003227_pt1 | contig 14543 bp, 11 predicted proteins | sample GuaBasSedimGuay4_FD_113735 | JGI IMG/M metagenome (GOLD analysis project Ga0164313, IMG submission 113735) | Subseafloor sediment microbial communities from Guaymas Basin, Gulf of California, Mexico - Guay4, Core 4569-4, 0-3 cm | ecosystem: Environmental > Aquatic > Marine > Hydrothermal vents... | reverse complement strand
CTCCATGCCCAATCCCATGGTGAGATCTAAATTTCAAAATGCCAACTCAACGCAGCTTAACTCCCCGCACTTCTGGTCACACCCCCCGAAATCTGTAGTGATTTCGGCCATTGTGATTTCGGGTCTCCAGCAGGGCGTCTTTTCAGAAGAAGAGCGCATCACCCAGGGCCTCGCTGGTCGACAGCAACCGGACCACCGAATTCAAGACAACCTCTCCCGCACCGAGGTCTGCCTCAAGTCGTGCCCGGCCGGTCTCGAGGCAAACCGTCCAGTAGAATCGACGATCGCCCGCATACGCCCACCGCATCGCCATCGATTCACATTCCAATCGGGACGTGGTGAGCGTGACTTCAGGTGGCGGAGACACCGATGATGACAGCCGACGGCAAGCCTCGATTCGTGCCTTGACCCATGATGACAGTAACCGCGCCTCGGCCTCGCAACTCCCGTCCGCGGCCACTTCGACCGACTGCAAACCATCCACGAGCACACTCGGAGGGAAAGAACTGAGAAACTGACCGACCGACTGCCGGATCTGGAGGAGTCGGGCCGCGGCCAGGTCCCTGACTGTCCCTCCCTCGGGCCACTCAAAATCGGTGACAGACGAATTTTCGATGGCCGAGTCGATCACGATTCGCTTGGCGTGCTTGAGAAAGAATCCGTAGTCGCCCAATTTCGACGCGGAGTGAATTCGGGAAGGCCAGTAATAGAGAGGGAGATCATTCTCGATCAGGGTCGTCACCTGGTTTTCCAGAAATCCGCGTTGGGATTCCGGGTAACCCACGATGATCGCCTCGCAGCAACTCATTTCCTGGCGCGAGGATCCGATAAAACATTCACCAAATACCTTGGCCGAGAGCGTGTCGTCTCCACCTTCCGTCATCCTCGGGCAGAGCGCCACGATCCGGCAGGGGTAGCGCTGGGAAAACCGCAGGACAGCATCGAAGGTCTGCCGACCCGTTTCAGGGGTATGATCCACCCCGAAATGGAGCACAAAGGTCATCTGCGACGCCCTGTATTCGGAAGGAGCTGACTTCCCTCCGGGCCCTCCCATTTCCCACAACGCCGCCAATTCAGAGAGCACCGATCTCATCGGCACCTCGAGTCCGGGAAGAGCATCAAATATCGCGGGCATCAGGAAACCTCCGGATCAGGGCCGCCTCCATTCGTGACCATTCTCCCAAAGCAGGCGTTCCGCCGCCAACGGCCCCCAGGAACCACCGGCATAAGTTTCCATTCCCCGCCGCCCGACCGAACTCCAGAACTCGTGCAGCGGCGTGATCAATTTCCACGATGCCTCGGTTTCGTCTCCTCGGATGAACAGCGTGCTGTCTCCCACCATGGCATCGAGAACCAATCGCTCATAGGCCTCCGGTGTGTTCGATCCAAAGGTCGTACTGTAGCGAAAGTGCATTCGTACCGGCTGGGTCCGCGTCTCGAGCCCGGGGATCTTTGCGTTGAGCACGACGGTCGACCCCTCGTCCGGCTGGATCTGAAAGGCGAGGGAGTTCTGGGCGAGATGGAATTGCTCGGAATCCGAAAACAAGCTCCCCGGTGGTCGCTTGAAGATGATGGCAATCTCGCTGACCCGGCGCGCCATCCGCTTGCCGGACCGCAGATAGAAGGGAACCCCGGCCCATCTCCAATTGTTGATCGACACCCGAAGCGCCGCGTAGGTCTCCGTATTCGACTCGCTCTCGACACTCGACTCCCGGGTGTATCCCGGCACCGCCTGACCGCTGACCAGGCCGTCGGCGTACTGGGCGCGGACCACGTCGCCATGCTCCGGAGACAGGTTCAATGGCTCGACCGCCTTGAGCAACTTGACTTTCTCGTCCCGGATCGATTCCGGATCCAGCGACACCGGTGGCTCCATGGCCATCAAGCTCAGGAGCTGCATGGTATGATTCTGGATCATGTCGCGGGTGGCGCCACTCTGTTCGTAATAACTCCCGCGGGAACCGACCCCGATATCCTCGGCCACCGTTATCTGGACGCAGTCGACGTAACGACGGTTCATCAGGGGCTCGAAAATCGAGTTGGCGAATCGCTGCACCAACAGGTCCTGGACCGTTTCCTTGCCCAGGTAGTGGTCAATTCGATACACCTGATCTTCGCGGAAAACACCGGAGATCACCTGGTTCAATCGCCGGGCCGACTCGAGGTCGCGCCCAAAGGGCTTCTCGATGACGACCTTTGACATCTGTCGCGTCCCGAGGTGGCGCGCGGCCAGCCCGGAGCGACCGAGATTCTGAAGGATGGGCTCGAAGACCGACGGAGGCGTCGAGATGTAGAACAGGCTCTGCAGCTTTCGCCCGAGGTCCTTCTCCAACCCCTCGATCCGTTTCTTCAATCGATCGAAGGCCGCGGCATCGTCATACCCACCGGCGGTGTAAAACGTGCTCCGCCCGACCTTGTCCCAGATATCCTCATTGAGTTCGCGCCGAGAGAATTCCTTCACCGCGTCGCGGGCCATGGTCCGGAACGCGTCATCCGGTATCTCACGTCGCCCGAACCCGACCAGACGAAAATCAGCCGGCAGGAGGTTGTCGTACCCGAGATTATAGATGGCCGGCACGAGCTTGCGGGCGGTCAGGTCGCCCGAAGCGCCGAATATCACGATTACGGTCGGGGGGGAGCCGCGATGCTTGCTCAACCCGTCGAGAAATGGATGCCTGTTCTGGTCGATATCTGCCATGAATGCCCTTCAGTCTGAGGCCGTTGAAATGAAATGGCGGACGCAACCTCCGCGAATCACGGGCTCCTGGCAAATCCTTTGGAGAAAAGAGGGACGTTTTCGAAGTGCCGTACCTTGCCGGGTGCCCCTCCCGCCCATTCGACCTCCACAATGTCAAAACGAACGGCCTTGGGCTTGGGTGACACCCGGGCCCGGTAGGCTCGGATGGCCCTCATCAGCGCCTTTTTCTTGCGTTTGTTCACACTGAAGTACCCGGGGACCCGAGCCCCTGCCCCGCGCGTCTTCACTTCCACAAAGACCAGGATGTCCCCATCGCGGCAAACAAGGTCGAGTTCATCCTTACCGTGACGCCAGTTTCGCGCCAGCACCTGGACACCCCGCGTTGATACAAGATGCCGCTCGGCCGCCTTTTCCCCTGCAGCTCCCGTTTTCAAGGTCTCTCCTCCCAACCTCGACGCCAGGGCTTTGAGCCGGTCTATCATGCGAACCAGCCTAGAGGCTCATACCATCGGGGAAAGAAGAAATCGATCGGTCTCCTTCACATCGCCATCTCAACCCTTCAGCCCGTCTCCAATTCGTTCCCCTTCCTGCTCTTGAAGACCCGCAGCGCATTCAATCCTATGATCAGCCAGACGATATTGATGACCATTGACGGTAACGCATGATGATAGAGGGCGTTCAGTCCAACCAGAACGCTTCCACCGACGTTGCACAGGTGATACTTGAGTGAGCCCCCCGTCCACTTCTGGTGGGATACGAAATAATAGGCGATCACGACGGCAGCCGCGCCGATCCACCCCAAACCCTCGACGATCACCTGTTCAAATGACATCCAGCGGAACTTAGGGTCCGGTCCGCGGTTAACAACCCCTAAGAGGCTGTCTCCAGGAGACCGTTCAGGTTCTCATCCAACCTGTCCCGGCGCATCGCACAGAAGCCGGATCATCCACCCATCCATCTTGTCCCGGCGTATCTCAGAGTAGCCGGATCTTCCAACCATCCACTCCCCCCGTCTTTCAACTCTTCCAGCCGGTCAGTTCCCACCCACGGCCAGCTTCGCCATTTCCGCATCGTGATGCTCGGTATGGAAACGCATGGAAACGACTTTGGAAACGCCCTTCTCCTCCATGGTCACGCCATAGATCGCCTGGGCCGCGGCGATCGTACGCTTGTTATGGGTGATGATGATAAACTGCGAGTTCTGGGTGAACTGTTTGAGCAGCGTGGTGAAGCGGCCGATATTTGATTCGTCGAGCGGAGCATCCAATTCGTCGAGAACACAGAATGGACTTGGTTTGACCATGTAGATGGCGAAAAGGAGAGCCACCGCGGTCATGGTTCGCTGACCACCCGAAAGGAGCAGAACGCTTCGGAGACGGGTGCCGGGCGGCTGGGCCACGATTTCGATGCCCGACTCGAGCGGATCCTCGGAAGCCACCAGTTCGAGTCCCGATTTGCCGCCGCCAAAGAGAGTCTGGAAGGTCTGGGCAAAGTTGATGCGAATCTGTTCAAAGGTGGTCGTGAACTGCTCCTGCGAGGTTCGATTGATCTCGTCGATCGCCTTGAGCAATTGTTCCTTCGAGTTCACAAGGTCTTCGCTCTGGGATTGAAGGAACTCGTAACGCTGTTTGAGCTCACTGTACTCCTCAATCGCCACGAGATTGACCGGACCCATCGTATTCAGGCGCTGGCGCAATGCTTCCACCTCGATCCTGACCTCATCCCAATCAATCGCATCAAACGCCGCCAGTTCATCGGCTGTCGGCTGATCGGATTTCCCCTTGCCCTCGTCAGGGGAAGGAAGTTCGGAATCATCCTGGTCTCCGTCTTCATCCTCAGATTGGGCCTCCTTGACTTCGGCCTCCAGAGTCCGGATGCCCTCCGGCTGGCGTCCGGCCAGCCAGAGTTCAAATCGCCAGTCGACCAGTTTCACATCGGTCTGGTGTTCCCGATTCATCTCCTCGACCAGGAAGTGGATCTGAGACTGCTGCTTGGCGAGACGGATCTGTACCTGATTCAAGTCCTCCCGGGTCCCGTCCGTCTGGTCCCTGAGGTGTGTCTGTTCGGTTTCCAAGACGCCGATTGCCTCCTCCAGAGCAACCAGTTTGTTTCTAAGCCCGGACACCGACTCCTGTGCCGTTGCGACGGTTCGGGCCAATTCATCCGCCTTTTCCGTCTGCTCCTGCTGTTCGCGTTCCAAACCCTCAATCTGCTCGCTCCAGGTATCGATCTCCCGTTCGCGACTGCTGCGAAGTTCCTCCAGGGTCGCCCGGCTCTGTTCCATATCGCCCAACCCGCGAAGGGTCAGATCCAATCGCTGCTTCTTCTCGGCCAGTTCAAAGCGAGATTGGGCTACTTCGTCACGCTTGTGATCGCGCTCGGCGCGCAACGCCACGATCTGCACCTCCACCGTTTCAATGCCACTGCGGAATTGTCCGGACTCACTTTCCGCCGCCTCCAGTTTTTTTCGATTCGAATCCAGGCGCTCCGCCGCCTGGGATCGACTGTCCTCCAAAGCAGCGCCATCCTGGCCGAGACGTTCGATCCGGCAACGCAGCTCGTCCAGGGCATTCGCCGCATTGCGTTCCTCCGTTTCGAGACGTGCGGTCTCATGGACTGCCTCGGTCTGTTCCTGTCGTCGGTTCTCGACCTCCAATTCGGCCGCGTCGAGCGCCTTGTTCAACTGGTCGGCTTCGCTGCGCAGGGTCGCCAGACGTGAGGTGTCGGCGGCGATATCCTCGGATGTCTCGCGCAATTCAATTTCGCGCTCGAGGATGCCTCCGGTGCCTTCCTTCTTGTAGCCGCCGAAAACCAGGCCGCGACAGTCAACCAATTCACCATCCTTGCTCGCAACGAGCAGAAATGAGAAATCAGGATTTGCCTGCCAGTAAGAAAGGAACGCCCCGAGGTCATTCGTCACGTAACAGGGTCCAAGCAAGGCCGCAACCGGGTGGGGTCCAGAGCCCGTTTTGGGAGTGGTCACCAAGTCCCGGGCCGCCTGCAGGAAATCCGGAATCGACCCGTTCGTGCCATGGACGTCATCAGGTGCCGGAAAACGAACCACCCCAGGTCCGATCCTGCGGTCTTTCAGCTCCTTGAGCACATCGTCGGCCACTTTCTCATCGGCAACGGCGACCGCCTCCAGCGCTGATCCGAGAATCGCCTCGATTGCCCGGCTGTGGGCGCGATCAACCTTGATACCATCGGTCAAGCCCCGGAAGCGCTGACCCTCGAACCGCCCGCCCAGTTTCCCCTGCAGAAGAGCTTTTGATCCCTCACCATATCCCTCGAGACGGTCCTGTAATTGCTGGAGAAGCTTCTGTCGCGCTGTCTTCTGGGCGATCTGCCGGTCGAGGTTCTGGATTGCGGTCTGGGCGTCCCGAAATCGACCGAGGGCTTCGGCCGCACTTTCCCGCGCCGCCTCAATCGCCGCCTTGAGGGCATCGCGATTTGCCCGCACCTCGGCCAACTGGGCCTGGAAAGCGGTCAGGTTCTTTTTCGCGTCGTCACTGGCCGCCTCCGCTTCCACCCGGTCTTCTCCCAGTTTCTCGATCCGGTGTTCCGTCGTCTTGAGGTCGACCTCGAGATTGGCCGATTCGTTTCGGACCCGAACCAGAATACTGTCCGCTTCCAGCAACCGGAACTTTCGCTGCTGCAAATCGTCCTCGCTCGCCTTCAACCGGCCTTCAACCTTTTCGAGTTCCTGGCTCCGTTCCTGAAAGCTCGAATCAAAGGAACCCACCACATCGAGCTGGGACTGACGGTCCTGAACACCGGTATCAACCCGTTCGGCTAGTTCGCTCAGCTGGTCTTCGATCCCCACCAGATCCTGCCGAGCCTGCTCGATCCTTTCGAAAAGACCGGTCCGGCGCACCTCCGAAAGGTGGGCCTGATTGAGAGCCTGCTCCCGCTGCGATCGAAGGTCAAAAACTGCCTGCTGAGCCCCCTGAATGCGCTCGTTCAGGCCGTGCCGCTCTGTCTTTTTCTCCGCCAGCGAACGTTCGCGCAGGTCGAGTTCCTCCTGCATCTGGCCGAGCGCCTGGTCGGATCCGGTTGCCCGGTCTTCAAGCCCATTCACCGATGACCGAAGCTCACCCCACCTGAAATTGGCGTGCGCGAGTTCCAGATGCCTGCGCCTATGGCTCAGTTTCTTGAACCGTACGGCCTTGGAAGCCTGTCGCTTGAGACTGCCGATCTGGCGCGACACCTCAGTGATGACGTCGGTGATTCGATTGAGATTGGTATCGACAAGGGCGAGCTTGTTCAGGGCTTCACGCCGCTGGCTCTTGTACTTGGTGATGCCCGCCGCCTCCTCGAAAACGGCCCGCCGTTCCTCTGGCTTCGAGGAAAGGATCTGGTCGATCTGCCCCTGGGCCATGATCGAATAGGAGGTCCGCCCGATGCCCGTGTCCATGAACAGGCGCTGGATATCCTTCAGCCGACAGGAACGACCGTTCAGCAGGTAATCACTGCCACCATCGCGCGATACCCGACGGGTGATCTCGATTTCATGGTAATCGCTGCCGAGCTCGGTTTCGCATTCGGTCAGAAGGAGTGATACCTCACTGATTGGTAATGGCTTGCGGGTATCCGTTCCCGAGAAGATCACATCGTGCATCTTCCCGCCACGGAGAGCTTTGGCACTTTGCTCACCCAGGACCCACCGAATGGCATCGGCGATATTGCTTTTCCCACATCCGTTTGGACCGACCACGGCGGTAACCCCACGATCAAACCCCAATTCGGTCTGGTCGGCGAAGCTCTTGAAGCCGTTAAGTTTGATGGACCGGAGGTGCATAAAGGGCGCATTTGAAAGCCCGCTCCTGCGTCGATCAACTGAAAAAACGCTGATCCGGTAGATCGCCTCCATTTTGCAAATCCGTTCCGGCCGTCCCGACTGCCCTGACATCGCGTATCCAAACTCCGGAGGTCGAATCAACCATTCAAAACGGCACCGGACTGATCGGAGGGCGTTCCTTTCCCGGGTTGACACACCTGGGCCGAATCCCACAAATCGACGGCGGAGGTGGCTTGACTCGAGTCGTTGCCCCCCCGACCAGTCCCTTCCGAATTTTGGGTTGCTCTGATACCCGCCCTCAGTCAAATTCGGCCCGCTTTCCAATGAAAGTCTCCATTTCTACCCTTCTGGCCCAAAAAGGGCCGCAAAAGTTCGTCGTATCCGCAGATGCCACGGTGGCCGAGGCCGTTCACGAAATGAACAGCCACAAGGTGGGCTGCATCATGGTGCTCGACGGCGATAATCTGGTGGGCGTTTTCACTGAACGCGACGTCCTCCACCGTGTGGTCGCCGCGAACCTGCCGGCGATGACGACTCCCGTGTCACAGGTGATGACAACGCCGGTCGAGACGGTGAGGCCCGATATGTCCATCGACGAGGCCATGGTAACAATCACCGAGAAACGCCACCGCCATCTCCCCGTGATGGATGAAGGCAAACTGATCGGGCTTGTCTCGATCGGAGATATCACGCGCTGGCTGGTACAGGCCCATCAGAATGAGGCTCAGAATCTCTGGCACTACATAACGGGGAATTACCCAAGCTGACCGGCGGATCGTAAGAGACCCCCGACATCATCGATCATCGGGAAGGAGGATCAGAATCGACGGGTGGCTGGTTGCAGCCTCGTGGCCGGATTTTCATCCCAGGCAATTGGAACGTTGTAATCGACTTGTATACAATGTCTTACGAAAAAATCCCCTCATGGTCTTAACAGAAATCTGAAATCTGGGGCAATCAATGGGTAATTATTCGCAGATTTTTGCCGAATCTAGGTAAGACCAGCAGATCACTGTAGGGAGAAACCGAATGCGCATTCTTTTCATCGAAGACGAATGGGAACTTAACGAAGTTGCTTCAGAGCAGCTTCGATCCATGGGCCATCAGGTGAATTCCATGCTCGGAATCGAAGATGCCCGCCGTTTCATGGAAGATCATCCGGATGGGATCGACTTGATCGTCGCCGATCACCGCCTGCCCGACGGCCAAGGCGTCAAATTCGTGATCGAAGCCCGACGAGCCAACCCCCGACTCAAGGTCGCAGTCGTTTCCGGATGCCTGACTGACGACGATATTGCGCTCCTTCAACAGGAACGGATTCACTATTTCAACAAACCCCTCCTCTACAGCACGGTCCTGCGAGCACTCACCCGACCGCCAATGGGACCCATTGAGATGGATGACCCTGCGCCAACTGAGGACGAAATAGTTAAGCCCGCACCGACCCGCAAAACGCGATGGAGGTGCTGGCCGTTCGGGAAACAGCTTGTCGAATCGACCCGCGAGTAGGTCGTATTGTCCGGTTTTACCGCAACGGGATCAATTGCTCAGTATTTTGCACGCCAATGCGAGTACCGAGGCAGCCACTCTGCCGACATCAACCGATGTGCAATGACCCCTGCTAACGGTACGAACGGGGGGTCATTGCTCACTATCTTGCATGCCAATGCAGGATATGTGCTTTGACCCCTTCGAACGGTTTGACCCGAATGGCACTAAGTTAAGCACCGGTCTGGGAATTTTCGACGAAGAACAACCGACGGGGTCATTGCTCATTATCTTGCATACCAATGCGAGATATGTGCTTTGACCCCCTCGAAGCCAAGTTGACCGCAATTCCTCCTGGATACCCCTTAACTTAGTGCCATTCCGGTATGACCCCCTTCGAACGGTAAGGGCGAAAATCCCGTTCCGCCGGGCAGGGTTCGCTTCCACCTTTCCTTTTCCAGGATCCTGCCGCATGAGTCCAAGGCATGGAGCATGGAGCGATCGGCGTCCGCAAGGCAACCTGGGAACAGGATGCTGAGGCCATTCGCAGGGTACGCACCGAGGTTTTCGTGATTGAACAGAAAGTCCCGGTGGAACTGGAAATGGACGGCGTTGACCCTGTCTGCCGTCACGTGGTGGCGATCCGGGCCACGGGAGAGACAGTGGGGACCGCACGGCTCATGGACAACGGACAGATCGGACGCATGGCAGTCCTCAAGGCATGGCGGGGTCGCGGCATCGGCAGCCGGCTGGTGAAGACATTGATTGATTCTGCCCGGTCGGACGGCCGGCGGCAGGTCCACCTCCATGCCCAGTCCCACGCCATCGCATTTTACCAGAAACTCGGGTTTCGCGATATCGGAGAACCGCCTTTCGATGACGCCGGCATTCCGCACATCCGCATGGACCTGGAGGTCGGGGAATGAGGAAATGACTGTCTCAACCCAAACGTTTCAGAAAAACCATAGAGGACACCGGAGAGCACAGAGGAAGGAAGGGTGAGGTTGCGTGGATACTCTGTGTCCTCTGTGGTAAAAAATTAACTACACTTTGTATCTTCACTTTCAGTGAACCTGAAAACTCTGCCATATTTCCCGTAACCTATTGGAATGCAGAAATATATGGATATTTCAGTTTGATTTTATGAGACTATGAGGTTAAGAGTCTCTCAGGTTTTCCTCGCCGGCAACAGGGCGGCATCCCGCATGCCGTGGATGATCTTCTTGTCCGGAGGACAGAACGTGGCGAGTACGCCACTGAGAATAGGCTCACGATCGATCACGAAATAGTAAGGGCAGAGTCGCACCCGACCCTGTCGCTCGCGGAACTCTCCGTTTCCGTCGAAAAGCGGATGAAGCGCCCGACGCGGTTTGCGAAACCGTTGCAGAATGAACGGTCCGGACTCGGCGGCTGCAGCCGCCTCCTCAAGGGCGGTTCCCCACTCTTCCCGAGACACATCGCTGCCCAGGACCACGCTCCGGGCACCCCAGGCGGTCGGGTGAAATCCGGATCTCTTCAGGATGAGTTCGCGTTCCCGTTGGGAAGCCGCCGCCAGATCCCGCCAGTCACTGATCGGGTGACCACCGACTTGCGGTCCCTCCAGAATGGCACCGGGCGGGAGCGGCGACGGATCAATGATCCAGGATTCCGGGATGATTTTCTGGAGGATTTTTCGGCTCCGCTTGGGGAGCACCTCGGCCCAGAAATCGTGAAGCCGATGGTGATGAAACAGGGCAAGCGCGAGTTTCTCTTCCTGAAAAGGTCTGAGGGGAGGCGTCATCGCTATCTCTCCACTCTCCAACGCGTCGATCAGAAACTCCCGGCCGGCGATATTTTCCCAGTCGAAGAGTTCAAAGAAACGATAGACCACATCGACCTTTTCCGGCGTGCCGTCGTGATCGAAGCAAAGGGATCCCCCCAGAGGGAAAAGATCCTCCGGAGACATGCAGTGGACCCGGTATCCCCGGTCCTGCAGTTGTTTCGCCACCCACTTCATTTCCGGCCGGTAGGTGGCTGCCTCCTCGCTCACAACAATCCCGATGATCGGATTCTCGATCTCAGGACGCAGTCCGGCCAGGCTTCGCTGGAAGTTCAGGAGCATCTCCTCGCTGCCCCCAACGATGGCATCGTCTGCATACAATGCACACAGATAGGCGGTCAGACCGATTCCGCCCGGAACCGAATCCAATTCGGTCAGGGCGAATCCTTCGTCGGTCAGGAGCAGGTCCGGGCGCAGGACCGTGGGAAATTGGCCCCGGCGTCCGGGGGAACGTGCGTGTTCGGTCATCCAGACCGGCTTCCCGCGATCAATGTACTCCGCGACCCAAGGCGCCAGGAGCGGTTGATTACGAAGCAGGTTTCGCCCCGACGCACTCCGCAGATAGAGTGTCTCCAGACCCTGATGAAAATCGAGACAAGCACGCCCGATGGCTTCGATCTCCACCACCTGCGCTTCGGTCAACGAAAAGGCCGCCGGCGACAACTGCCAGGATTTCTCCTCAAACAGTTTTTGTGAGGCAAAAGCGCTCTCCAATTCCTTGAATCCAGGCATCAGCGACACTAGTGTAGTCCGCCAAACAGATTGGCACTTATGGATGTGGAGTTTTTTCGGAGTTCAAGGCGCGAGGAAGGAGCGAATCCATAGATTCGTGACTGACGAGCAACGCTGAAGTCGGGGAAAAGACCATGTCTGTTCATTGATCCCATATCCTTCCACTTTCTGACTCCATATGTCTCAAAATTGTCCTTCCCATAAGTTACAATATGTGCGGCGGCCTACACTAGTCCTCCATCACGATATTCTTGTTTCGGTGACGCGGACAACCGGCTCGCAGCCAGGCGGTGACGAATTTATCGAGGTCGCCATCCATCACGGCCTGAACATTTCCGGTCTCTGAGCCGGTTCTCAGATCCTTGACCAGTTGATAGGGCTGGAAAACATAACTCCTGATCTGACTGCCCCATCCGATCTCCCCTTTCTCTCCGTAGAATTTCTCCATCTCGGAACGTTTCTCGTCCTGCATCTTTTCGTAGACGCGGGCCTTGAGGATCTTCATCGCAGTGGCTTTGTTCTTCATCTGTGACCGCTCGTTCTGGCAAGCGACCACGATGCCGGTCGGCAGATGGGTCAACCGGACAGCCGAGTCCGTTTTATTCACATGCTGACCGCCCTTTCCGCTCGAACGATAGGTATCCGTCCGAAGATCGTCATCCTTGATATCGACGTGCACGGTATCGTCGATCTCCGCCAGAACATCGACGGCGCAGAAAGAGGTATGCCGTCTCTTGTTCGAATCAAAGGGACTGATCCTTACCAACCGGTGCACGCCGCGTTCCGCCTTGGCAAAGCCGTAGGCATTCTCGCCACGGATCGAGATTGTCGCCCGCGACAACCCCGCTTCATCACCGGGCTGGAGGTCATCGATCTCCACGTCATAGCCGCGCCTTTCGGCCCAGCGCAGGTACATCCGAAGGAGCATGTCCGCCCAGTCACACGCTTCTGTTCCTCCCGCACCGGCATGGAGGCTTAAAAAGGCGTTTGCCGCATCGTGTGGGCCGTTCAGGAAACTGCTGATTTCCAACTCATTAATTTCGCCTACCAGGCCCGAAACCGCCTCCGCCAGCTCAACGGATTCAGCCGAACCCTCGTCGGCTCCGGCTTCGTTCAACAATTCCGCCATCACCCGGGCGTCCTCGACTTTCGACTGATAGCCCTGGAGTCCGGACACGGCTCGTTTCAGCTGGTTCGCCTTGGCGACAATCTTCTGCGCCGATTCCCGGGAGTTCCAGAAACCGGGTTGGCTCATCTGGGTCTCAAGCTCTTCGATTTCCCTCTGCTTGCCCGGGACATCAAAGATACCTCCATAAATAACCGGCTCGGCGGGTGATCTCTTCGATCTGCGAATGGGTCTCGGGATTGATCATGGGTATGTTCCTCGAAAAGTCCGAAAGGAACAACAAGGTGGAACGGTCCGCAAGGAAACAGTTGCGATTTTCACTCGGCCCGGACCCGGCTATCCGCCAGCTCTTTCTGAAAAGCCCGATAGGTGGATTCGAGACCCGCTCGAAGCGCGGTCGTCGCCCGCCATCCAAGATCGGACAGGCGCGACACATCCAGCAGCTTCCGCGGTGTCCCGTCGGGTTTGGAGGTATCGAAAGTCAAATCGCCCTCGAACCCAACCACCCCTTTGACGAGTTCCGCCAGTTCCCGGATGGTCAGATCAACGCCCGATCCCACATTGATCCAATCCGGAGGATCCTCGGTCTGAAGGAGAAAGTGGCAGGCGTCCGCCAGGTCATCGACATGGAGAAACTCCCGCCGCACATTACCGCTGCCCCAAACCACAACCTCCCTGGACCCGTCTTCCCGCGCCTCGTGAAACCGGCGGATCAAGGCCGGAAGCACGTGCGAATTCTCCGGGTGGTAATTGTCTCCGGGACCGTAGAGATTGGTCGGCATCAGCGAATGAAACAGCAAACCATATTGCCGACGGTAATACTGGCACAGTTTCAGACCGGCGATCTTCGCGATCGCGTAGGCCTCGTTGGTCGGCTCGAGCGGACTGCTCAGCAAGCAATCCTCCGGCATGGGTTGCGGGGCGTGCTTCGGATAGATGCACGAGCTGCCGAGAAAGAGCAGTCGCTCCGTGCCCGATTGCCGCGCCGCCTCGATCAGGTGAGTGGTGATGATCAGATTCTGGTAGATGAACTCGCCGCTGTAGGTGTTATTGGCATGGATGCCGCCCACTTTGGCCGCCGCCATCAGGACGATCTTGGGCCGCTCGCGGGCAAAGAACCCCATGACGGCATCCTGGCGGGTCAGATCCAGTTCATCCCTCGATGGAAGCAGCAAATTCGCGTAACCCCGTCGACGCAGGTTGCGGACCAGGGCGGAGCCGACCATTCCCCGGTGGCCGGCCACAAAAATGGAATCATCTCGGTTCATAACTGGAATCGGTTTTTTTGGCGTCGAATTCGGAACGGGGCGAGGAAAAAGAATCCTCGCCACAGGCGCCCCGAGGCTTTCTCCATCGACAGAATCTTGATCCAATCGAATGGATTGGGTTGAATCCCGGCTCACTCGTGCCATGACCGTGCCAATCGACTCCCAAAGCATAACTCAGGTCACCCTTGTCGCCGTCCAGTCACTTGACGGTTGTATCACCCGGGGCGCAGAGCCCGGTGTCGGCTTTGCGTCCGAGGCGGACCAGGCATGGTTCAGGAAGGCGCTGAAACAATTCGATGCCATCGTGATGGGCCGGAAGACCTATGAACCGGTGCGCAGTCACGTGATCCGGGCCATGGAAAAGAGCTCGAAGACACTTCGCATTGTCATGACCCGCCGGCCGACGGACTGGCAAACCGACCATCGACCCGGTCGGCTCGAGTTCGACTCGCGCCCACCAGCGGAAATCGTGAGCGACCTCGCCACCCGAGACTTCCGGAAGATCATCCTGCTGGGTGGTTCCACCATCAACCGTCTCTTTCTGGAGGCCGACCTGGTCGATCGGATCTGGCTGACCCTGGAACCGGAGATTTTCGGAACCGGCCGACGGCTGG
>Ga0164313_10003226_pt1 | contig 14546 bp, 10 predicted proteins | sample GuaBasSedimGuay4_FD_113735 | JGI IMG/M metagenome (GOLD analysis project Ga0164313, IMG submission 113735) | Subseafloor sediment microbial communities from Guaymas Basin, Gulf of California, Mexico - Guay4, Core 4569-4, 0-3 cm | ecosystem: Environmental > Aquatic > Marine > Hydrothermal vents... | reverse complement strand
CCATAACACCATCTGCAACCGTAGCAGCGGCAGGACCAAGCATCATGAGTAGTGCATTAGTGAGAACTAATGAAGATAGTATTGTAACCACTGCTCAGAATGTTACAGAACTAACTAACCAAGGAACAGGTGGAACCGCGTATGACCTAGACACTAAGGCTGGTGCTGGTTATATTCACGCTATTCAACCCGGTTATGCAAGATTTGACGGTATAAGTGGAGAACGAATAGCCGTAACCTCACCAACACTACCGGGTGATAACTTTACTCTGGTTACCAAAGTGGTCTTAGATGACTACACACCATCAGGAAACCAAACATTTGGTTCTAAGTGGGGGCTTGCTTCTCAGGCTTGGTTATTTGGTTTATTTCCATCGGGTCATATACGATTTGCCGCACACGCTGGCACCGCTTATACAGCCACGTCTGATAACGCAATAACCGGGGTCGATGGTGTAACAGAAAAATGGATAAAGGTTACCCGCAGTGGCAATAACGTAGAATTCTTTGAATCACCTGTTCCATTTACCGCTTGGGTTAAGAACGGTGCTACCAAAGCGTTAGGGACAAGTGCCTCACTTAGCACCACGGGTGAGCCTCTAACACTAGGCTCTACTATATCAACTGGCAGTTACGTTGAACAAATGCATGGACAAATGGCAGAATTTATAATATATGATGATCTAACAGAGACAAATAAAGTGTACCACTTCAATGCTAATAATCCAGCAACCGACGATAACTCTTGGACAGACTCTTTGAACAATACGTGGGTCAAGGAAGGGGATGTAATGATCAACCCAACTGACAAAAAAATGGCAGTTGGTAAAGATATAGGACTAGAAACTGGCACTGGTCAAACGATCACTACAAATTACACTGCCATATTAGCGTTAAAGCCAAAACTTAGAGTAAATATCGGCGGTGATAGAGTCATATGGGATTCTAAATCAAGTGGGACCGCTAGGGCTGCATTGTTTGATGCAGGTGGCAATGGTGGAGATATGTCATTTTATCAAGGTTCTTCTGCAATAGGTGTTGATGCTACATATGATAATAGCATGCGAATTGTAGTAATTGAGGCATCATCGACCACAACCACGCTCACAGTAAATGGAATAATGCAAGGGCAAAGTAGCGGTTCGGTGGGTGGTGACGATTGGGAATTTGGCACATTTTGGAGAAGGAATGATGATACATTGCCATGGGCCGGTGCCATATTAGAAACGGCCATTTGGAATAGTGCTATAACCCAAACAGAGATAAGCGAAGTTGTTAAGTACATGACAGAGCGATGGGATGGTATAGAAGGTAATGAATTGCCTGCAATAGCGTATCGTGCAATATCAAGGATTGATGAAACGAGTATGACACTATCTGGTAAGGATGTAACGGCTCTTACAAACAATGGCTGGGGTGGGGCTGATTTTGATTTTGATACCAACAAATTAGGTTCAATTGAGGTTATACATGCTGGCAATGCAAGATTTGTTGGTGCTAGTGGTGCATACATGTCAGGGACACCCGCTAACCTCCCTGTAGGTACATTGAGTGTAGCGGCAACCATACGATGTAATGATTATCAATTAAGCACGGATCAGGCTATATTTACTTGTTGGCAAAGTGCCGGTGATAGAGGGTGGATATTTGGTGTGGATGCTTCAACGGGTAAATTAAGGTTTGAATACAGCCTTGATGGTACTAACGCATTCATATACGATTCCACTGCGGCAATAGCCACTGCGGATAACGATGAGATGTTAGTGCTTTGTGAACGTAATGGGGTTAACTTAAAGTTCTTTACTTCACCCTCACCATTTGTCGGTTGGACACAACTAGGTACCACAGTTACGATAGGTACTTCTGGAAACTTCCATGCATCAACCGGCAATTGTGAGATTGGTTCTTTATTTGCTGGGACGCTAGGTAAGTTTCAAGGTGAAATTAGTTCCGTCATTGTATACAGTGATGACACCCAAACCATAGAAGAATATAATTGGAACCCATCAGATGGTAATATGGATGATGACACATGGGCTTCTTCAGGTGGTAATGCTGAAACTTGGACAAGAGAAGGCGAACTGGCTATAAACACCACGAACATGGATATACATTATGGACATGGTGGGGCACAAAACATACAATCGGCTGCGGTTGAAATTGTTCTTGCACCATATACAACTATTGCTGTAGTTAAGTCTATGTGGCGTGGGTCAGTACCAGTTGGTAACCACCACTTTATGGATTCTATCTCCCCTGCTGGTAATGGGGCAGCTCATTTTATAAACTCCGGTGGTTGGGGTACTTGGCGTGGGGCTAGTATTATAAATGCCCTACCCGCCGCATATAATGAGGGGGTTAATGTATTTCAATTAGAAGCAACTGACGCTGGAAGCACTGTTTTAACAATTGATGGTACTATGACCGGAACAGTCTATGGTGGTGCTGGAAATGATGATATGGGGTACGGTAAATTGTACCGTCAGCGTTTTAACGAAGGAAATGATGCATTTGATGGATTTATATTAGAAATGTTCTGGTTTGATTTTGCTGTATCACAAACTGAAATAAATGAGTTAACTATAATGATGCAAGAAAAGTGGGGTGGTAGCATACCTACAGCGAGTGCAGTATTAGCCTTAGCAACCGTCCATTTTGATGAGACATCAATAACAACAAGTGGTAAGGATGTTACCGCAATTACTAACCAAGGTATAGGTGGTTCTGCATACGATTTAGATACATTAACGACTGGTGAATTATTGCATATTAAGAGTGGTTTCTCACGCCATAGAGATATAGCGGGGGAATATATATCAACACCCTCCCCTACCCTTCCTCAAGACGGGTTCACTATTGTAGCTAGGGTAATAGCAGATGACTATACCCCAGCAGACTATGAACAGTTTGTTAGCCAGTGGGATAACGGCACAGATCAGGCTTTTGCGTTCGGCTTCGATGTGACGACCGGTAAACTAAGATTAGCGTTATCAACCACAGGAGGTAATGCATTTGTTGCTGTCTCAGATAACGCAGTGACAGGGACGGACGGTACTACAGAGAAGTACTTCAAAGTAGAGCGTAATGGGGATAATGTGGAATTCTTTGAGGAATCTGCACCGTTCGTTAGCTGGACTAAAATCGGATCAACGGTTTCTCTAGGCACATCTAGTAATATGAAAGCTTCAGCGGCCCCACTAGAGATAGGTTCTCTGGATGTAGCACAATATCAACGGTTCACTGGGCAGATATCTGAGTGTATAGTGTACGATGACCTTACCGAATCTAATGAAGTGTACCACTTCAATGCTAGTGATCCAGACATGGATGATAATTCATGGATATCATCCGCCGGTAGTAATGAAACATGGACCAAAATAGGTGATATTGTAATAAACAGCACAACTAAGGATATGCACTTAGGTATAGATGCGTCTATTGAGACAACATTAAGCCAAACTATAATGGTAGATTACACCACAATATGTATTATTAAACCCAAATACCGTTCACCAACTGGTGTCAATAATCACTTTTTTGATGCTAAAGATAATGTGAATGTCCGTGGTGGTCAATTTCAGAGCGCGTCAAATTCATCTTTCGGGTTTTTCCAAGGAGCATCTGTAGTTTCTGCTGCTGCTGGGACCTTTGATGATGGTACGCAAGTAGTGGTGTTTAAAGCCACGGGTAGTGTATCAGAGATGAATGTGACGGGTACAATGGAAACAATATTTTCAGGCAATGGTGGCGGTGATAGTTTGGGTTTTGGACAGCTATATAATTCATTCAATTCAGGGGCTGATGAAAATTTTGATGGTGTAATTATGCAGGTTGGAGTATGGGATTATCCCCTTGATGAAGCAAGCATAGATGCAGTGGTAACATATTTCACAAACAGGTGGAAATAACTAAATATACCTATACTTTAAGGTTTATTTTAAGATGACCCCAACACCAACACCAACGAGTTCTCCAACTCCAATGTTAGCCGACCCATCAGTTCATCTGGTGGATAGCAGTGCTGTGGTCCGTAAAATAAGCAACAACAGTGAAGATATATGGAGTTTTAGAGGCCATCAATCTGCATTTGTGTGTGTAGCAGTCGCTGTAGACTCCAGCTTCAACGTATACAGTACTAGCTCTGACCGCACTGTACGTAAGCTAAGTGCGTCTGGAAGCGAACAATGGTCATATTTACATACAGATGATGTTGTTTGTGTCACCGTCGATCAAGTCGGTAACGTTATTACTGGATCATTTTCAGGTAAAGTAACCAAACTAAGTTCAGATGGTAATTTCCTATGGGAATACAATGCCGGTGCATATATTCGAAGTGTTGCTGTTGATCCCAATGGAGAAATAATTGTTGGTGTTGAGGATGGATCGTTAACTCAATTGTCGGCAGCGGGTGGGGTGAATTGGAGGGATTATAGTACATTCAGTGATGCTATCATATCTGTTGCTTTTGATTATTTAGGCAACATATATGCTTCTTCTAGGGATAACACTCTATGTAAATTTCACCCAAATGGTGCCCTACGATGGTGCATAGATAGCTATGAAAATGATGTAACAGCCATTGCAGTAGATAATGTGGAAAGCGTATACATTGGGGTGGCAGACGGAACAGTTAGAAAACTGAATTTAAATGGTGTTGAGCTTTGGAGTACAAGCCTACATAATCGTAGGAAAGTATCTGGTGTTACCATAGACGTAAACTTTAATGTTTATTCTTGTGCCATGGACGGTACTGTTAATAAAACGGATAATGATGGTAAATTAATTTGGACTTACTCCGACCCATCTGTTAACTTTTTTGGTATTGCTGCAAGCCCATTATCGGGTGGTAATCCAAACCGCTGGAACCGTCCAAACCCCCCATCATTTACATTAACACCGACGGTAACACCAACTACTACGTTGACACCAACACCAACAGCATCTGTGACCCTAACCGTAACCCCCACAATTACCCCGACACCGGGCGTCACTACCACAATTACACCATCGGTAACACCGACGAATACAGTTACACCAACCGTAACACCGTCACCTACGTCTACCGCAGTGATAACACCTACAGCGACTGCCACCGTAACAGCTACGGTAACACCAACGGCTACCGTGACAGCGACAGTGACACAGACTGTTACACCAACTATTAGTGTGACACCTGCCGCAACTGCTGCGGTAACACCAACTATTACACCAACGATGACCGCTGCCATATCAACAACCCCGGATGTGACGGGTACGGTAACGCCAACTATTAGTGTTACTCCTGATGTAACAACTACTGTAACACCGACAATTACAGCAACTGCCACACCAACATCGACCATAACACCTACAACAACGCTTACACCTACGGTAACACCTACTGTAAGTGATACTCCGGGCGTTACATCTACTGTAACACCAACCATTACACCAACAATCAGCGTAACGCCAACTATTACACCATCGGTAACGGCTACAGTTACACCAACACTGACTGCCGCTGTTACGCCAACGATTAGTGTTACACCAACACTGACAGCAACTGTTACGCCAACCGTTACACCAACTATTAGTCTGACACCGGGCGTGACAGCTACGGTAACTGCTACAGTTACACCATCTGTTACAGCTACAGGAACACCGGGCGTGACAGCTACTGTTACGCCTACAGTTAGTAATTCACCACCTGTAACAGCTACCGTGACACCAACTATTAGTCTGACAGCAGATGTTACGCCAACGGTCACACCAACAAACACGGTAACGCCTACTATTACAGCTACTATTACAGCGGCAGTCACACCTACAGTGACACCAACTATATCAGTCACGGCTACAGTTACTGCAACCGTTACTCCATCTGTTACAGCTACTGTAACACCGACAATGACGAACCCTGCGACACCAACAATTACACCAACTATCACACCGACAATCAGTGGTACTCCGGTTGTAACAACAACGGTGACGCCAACTATAACACCATCAGTAACACCGGGAGTATCATCTACTGTCACACCAACGATTACACCAACGAATACAGTCACACCAACTATTACACCAACGAATACAGCAGCTATTACACCAACTGTAAGTACTACACCAGCGGTGACTGCTACGGTAACCCCAACGCTAAGTAATACACCGGATGTAACACCAACGGTAACACCGACATTGACAGCCACAATAACCCCACCGATTACGGGTACTGTTACGCCAACAATAACGCCTACAGTCAGTGACACCCCAGCAGTTACGTCAACAGTGACTCCAACTATCACACCTACAATAAGTGGTACACCGGACGTGACAGTTACAGTAACACCTACAATAACACCTACAATAACACCTACAATAACGACGACGGTAACGCCAACCATAACGCCGACTATTACAATAACACCAACTATCACACCAACGGTGACAGCGGCTATTACACCAACTATTAGTGTGACGCCAACTATTACACCGACTGTAACACCAACTGTAACTCCTACTATTAGTGTAACACCGACAATTACACCTACTATTAGTGTTACACCAACATTGACCGCTACCGTCACAGCAACGATCACACCGACTGTAACTCCTACTATTACAATAACTCCCACTATTACGGTAACTCCATCAGCAACAGGTGCTGCAACACCATCTGCATTGGCAACGGCACTTGTTCATATCGACGAGACCAGTATGGTAACATCTGGTAAAGATGTAACAGAGATAACCAACAATGGTACTGGTGGTGCCACATATGACTTTGACGCAAATAAAACAGGTGTCATTGATGTAGTGTCATCGGGTGCAGCCCGATTTAGTAATGTGAGTGGGGAATTTATTTCAGCAGCCAACACAAACATACCACTTGATGCATTTAGTGTACGTGCTAAAATCAAATCTAATGATTACACAGTTGGGCATGACCAGACAATAATCGGTGCTCAAAGTGCTGGTTCGTCGGGCACTACATTCAATTTTGTACTTGATGCTACAGGTGATTTGCTGCTAGTGCTTAGCTCTAATGGTACTACAACAGTACTCTCAACATCAACTGCAAGTGCTGGTGGTGTTGATGGGGATGAAATGTATGTTCGTGTAGACCGAGATGGGGCAGACATAACATTCTATACCGCACCTGTACCATTTACATCATGGACACAATTAGGAAGTGTAGTGACCACTACCGTAACAGGCACCCTATTCACACCAACTGCACCTCTTATGGTAGGTGCAATATTCACTGGTGGCACGGTTTCCAAATTTGAAGGTGAAATTAGTGAAATATTCATATACAGTGACCTTACAGAAACAAGCCTAGAATATTACCTTGCACCAATAGAAGGTAATTTAGATGATAACACATGGACATCTTCAGGACCTAACACCGAAACATGGACACGAGAAGGTACGCTGCCAATCAACCCAATGGACTTTGATATCCACCATGGTCGGGCTGCACATCTAGAGTCTAGTTCAGAAACGGCTATAGCTGATCCACTAACAGTCATTGCAGTTGTCAAGCCTATGTACCGTGGTTCAGTTCCTGCTGGTAACCACCATTACTATGACACAAAATCAAGCACATCAGCCGAATTCGCAATGTTCTTGAATAGCTCTGGTTACGGTAACTGGCGTGGTGGTGGAGTTATAACAGCATCACCCGGCACATATGTGGAAGGTGTAAGTATTATACAAATGGAGGCTCCGGTCTCAGGTAGCACAACGGTGACAGTTGATGGTGCACAGGCGGGTTCAGTTACAGCAGCTTCTGGTAATGAGAGCCCCGGTTTTGGTCAGCTTTATCGTCAACGTGCAAATGAAGGCAATGACACGTTTGATGGGTTCGTGTTAGAAATGTTGTTCTGGGATAGTGCTCTGGATTCAAATGATATAGCTGAAGTAGTTGCATTCTTGGATAATAAATGGAGAGACACTCCGTACCCAACTCCAACCCCAACGGTAACACCTACAGTTACCCCAACTATCACACCTAGTGAAGCGTGACGCTAAATTATAGGTTGCAATGTCTAACATAATTTGTTATTATGCGATGTCTCCAGAGAGAACAACGTATGAGAATGATGGTTAGGAAGACGAAGAGAACCAAGCAGGATAGAGCATTAGAGTTATATGAAACCTCAGCTACTATGCCACAGGATAAGCTTGTGAGGCATTTTATTGCTGAGCTTGATTTGCCCTCTGCTAATTCTGCTCGTACCTACATTTCCTTATCTAAGAAGGCGTTAGCCACTAAACTTAATATCAATTATAAGTCTCGTAAGATAGATTCCCGTAAGACCAAACGAGGTCGAGCTATGGAAATCTTCAATGGTAATCCGGGCCTATGCCGTAAAGATATGATATCGTTATTCATTGATAGATTGGAAATGACTGAAGATAGTGCTGCGGTGCATTGTAGCCAATGTTCTCAGGAGTACTCAGGACCAAAACATAACGCGATTGTTTAATTAAGTATATGGGTTGCCATTATTGACAATACAGATACATATATGATATAATGGACATTAAGAAGTACAATCGAGATCAAAAGACTAAACCTAAACAGGGTAAGTTCTGGTGTGGGTGTGGGTGTGACAGGTATTTGGTCACTGTTGGCCAGAAATGTCCAGCTTGTTCTAGTAAAGGTATTTCCAAAAAAACGAAAACATAAGTAAGCGGGTGTAAACAGTATAAATAAACTTACATGCGGGTATAGTATAGTGGTATTATCAGAGCCTTCCAAGCTCAAGACGTGGGTTCGATTCCCACTACCCGCTCCAAGTTAACTTGATAATCTCCTATCAATATGGTATAATAGCAAGATGTATTATATCCCATTAGAACACACCAAATGACAGTTACATTCTTTATGCAAACCCTATCATGGGTGCTGGTATTTGGTTCAACCTTAATGTTATCAAAATCATTGATAGCATACTTTAAAAGCAGACCCCAACCTCTCACTCGTGACGAAATTAAGATAGAAAGGAAACGTCTTAATAAGCTACTCAAAAGCGATCACGCTGCTGCAATAATTGAACTTACTAACCCACGGTATGATATTATCTTACAGGAGTTAGTTAAATCACATAAACGTGATTCACAACTAACAACGTTATCTAAGCTATCAATAAATGAACGCAAAGAACGCCATAGAGATTTGGGGTTATTTAAGAAATATGGTATTGAAGATGATGATAAAACTGCTGCTTACATGGCACGTACACTCACACCAACTAAGCCACCACCTAGGCCCGGTAGAGGGGGGTTAAGTGGGGCAAATAGACTTAGACCGGGTGCTATAAAATCACCGTGGGGTGAGCGCAATGACTTCCACTTGGATACCTCCGATTATGTTAACATGCATGGGGGGTTTGAATTTTCTTCAGATGGCACAAGAATGTACATTCGCAACCCACAGGACCATTCTTTCGAAGTATACAATCTAGGTACACCATTTGACCAAACTACCGTAACGTACATTGGGCATATAAGTGCAGAAATGTTAGAGGATTTAATTCCAACTAAGCATAAATCAATAATAAGACCCATACGAAGTACAATATCTGACAGAATTAGAGAAACACAAATTAAACTGAGTAAACGAAGGTCAACGGTTTCATCAAATTTAAATGATATTCAAAGTGAAATAAAACGATTTAAACATCTGGCGAATGTAAAACCAGTTGGGCCACCATCACGGCTTGTAAAGTGAGTGTGTTATAAATACTCTTAAGGAGGAAGTGCCCATGTTATTAGAAGATTTGAAGAGTGTGAAGACACCTAATGTTGCACAAGTTGCAGCAAAACACGATGTTGACGTATCTAAAATTAAAGATCAGCTCAGAAAAGGAACTAAGGTAGAACTCGAACATACAACTGATAAGAATGCAGCTAGGGAGATTGCATTAGATCACTTAAGTGAATACCCTGATTATTATGATAGACTCGAAACTATTGAAACCTGAGATTAGCATGTTTGAAGTGTTAGCTAAATGGATAGAACATACCTTTTGGATGGTGTCAGAGGGTCCTAGATTGGGCGTACAACTGGTAGATACTGTGTCTAAGTATAAGGCATATGAAGATATTCAGCGGGGAAATAAGAATCCCACTGTAATTATTCCGGGTTTTAGTGCCACCAATGCATCAACATATTTTATGAGACGTGTCCTCAACCAAGCCGATCATTTTACTATGAAATGGTGTGATGGTCGTAATATAGGGTTCTCCAATGAAGTGATGGAGCGTACAGTGGTCCAAATTAAGACCATTGCTGAAGTTACTGGTAAGAAAGTAAACCTACTTGGTCAATCACTTGGTGGGTGCTATGCACGGTCTGTTGCCAACACAATACCGGAACATGTAAACTTGGTCATTACTTTGGGGTCGCCTATTAACAGTCTTGCTCTTGTACATAAAAACAGTATAGGTAAATATGATAGTGTTGTGGGGATTACTGGCTCTGCATTAACTCAATATGAAGAATTCTTCCCAAGTTTCAACCCCAACCCACCTGTGCCAACTACGTCAATGTATAGTAAATCCGATGGTGTAGTGCATTGGACCAATTCCATCATTGAAGAAACTGACATATCAGAAAATATTGAGATAGATACTAGTCACTTTGGTATGGGGTTTAATCTTGAAACCTCACAGATAATAGCAAATAGATTGGCACAATCCACTGATAAATGGACTAAAATAGAGTAAAAACAGCCACATAGCGGTTCACATAGATTTTAATCAAATAAATAGTTTTGCTACCCTTTTGATACAAATTATATGGAGAATACCTATGTCGATACTGACTACAGCCGATACATGGCTTAAAAACGTACAAACCGAGCTACATAAGTTCAAACGAGCCCTATACCCATTCCCTAATTCCAAGCGTGATTTCATTATAAGATATAGTGGCATTGATGCTGCTGTAATCAAGACAGTTAAAATATCAGATAAACGTCTGTTTGAGATTGCCTTTAAGAACCGTTACCAGAATGTAAAGAACATCAGTAACTGGTTCAAAGGGAAGTTCAGCGTACTGCTTCTTACAGGTGGATACAAATTACACAAAAAATATGATCCTATAACGGACCTAACCAATTCGTACCGAGTACTTAATCATCTTAGAGATACCAACGATACTTTAAGCGATGAAGAGTCGATAGCTTTAACCATGGGCATATCTGCCATTCTATCAGACAAGACTGATGACATGATAATTAAAGGGCTTAAGGATGAATTGGAAGAGTTAAAGAACTCTGTTCCTCCTACCGAAGAAGAGATTGAAGAGAAACGTGCAAAAATCAAGGCTACACATGATGCATGGGCTCAAAGACAAATTGAAAAGCACCATACAATCTATTATCAATATGGTGGTGTGCTTGAAGATGATGGAGAATACCATGGTGAATTCGAATCATTGATGCCTATCTATTCCGTAACGTTAAAATACGGTGCTGCATTCCCAGTTATGAACTTACAGATGTGGGGATACACTCGCCCATTTAACTTATGTGCTATGAAACCACGCCCAACAGACGCTGTACATAAACTATGGGCTGATTTGGTTGATGTTGGCGGTAGGAAAGTTGTGAAAGTTATTAAGCATGAAAGTCCACCTGAACACATACCTGAAACCAATTACGAGATCAAAGGTGGTAAGCTGGCTCTCGATAAGCTTACTGATGCAGCTAATGATGAGGATTATGAAAAATAATCTTGCTTTCTAGCCACAAGATGTGATATAATCATCCTTCACAATGGATAATAATAATGATAAACCCGTCGGATATCACGAATTTTAACAGAAGTGAAATTGAATTACAAGAATACTTCTTGTTTTGTGCTGTAGTTTCTGGTAAAACGGCTGTAGTCCAAGCAAAGAAATTAGATGACTTCCTTAAACCGGGACGCATTAGAGGCATGACCCCATTTGAATACATTAAGGGGTTGTGTGACAAAGAGCACCTGAATCACATGATATGTGATGCCAAGCTAGGGCAATATAAAAGATTAACAAAGATTTTCGAACAGAGTGTAGATATTGATCTATACAATGTGTCAATAGAAGAGCTGGAGCGTATACCGGGCATCGGCCCTAAGACCTCACGCTTCTTTGCACTACACAGCAGACCAAACCAAATGTTTGCGGTATTAGACACACACATTTTAGAGTGGCTTAGTGAACAGTATCCTAACGTGACGATACCACGAGCTACACCCCAGTCAACTTCACGTTATAAGGAATTAGAAACCTTATATCTACATGAAGCAGTTAAAAGAAAGTTAAAACCTGAAACATTAGACTTGCATATTTGGAAAGAACGTTCTAGACTTGCGGCTTGACCCTTTGGGTACAACAATTATTAATTAAAAGGGTATAAAATGACTGATCTATATGAAACTTTATGTGTAGTACGAACTGCCATTGTGAACTCAATTGGTGAATCTACCCTAACTGGGAAGACCGGGAGCTATTCAGGGATATTATCACAGATCGCTGATGAGATGGGTGACCAGATTGACTTCATTGAGGGTGTCAGTAGCATGTCTGACAGTGAACTGCTAGATTTGGGGTTCAATTACTTGAGTAATGACTCTGATCTGATGTTGTTCCCACTATGGCTACATAAATTTATCCCCGATAATACAGAACTTCGAGACACAGACGGTAGAGTATTCATCGTTGGAGAGGACGAATTAATAATTTGGGCCGACAATTGGGTAAATGTTGGAATTATATTAGAGTAATGGGTTGACACTCTGTACAAAGGTGGTATAATACGTACCTTAAATGAAAACAATAAGAACAATTTAAATCTTTAGGAAATTAAATGAATTTTAATGAGAAAGCATCGAACCATTCGTCACTGACTGGTTCACAAGTACTTGACATCCGAAGGTTATACACTGAAGGGAATAACGACACACGACTGGCAAATCAGTTTGGTGTTAGTAGAAAAGCCATTTACAACATTGTAAACCGAAAGACATGGAACAACGTCCCAGACCCCACAACTATACGTGGATTCAAAGATTATGTTGTTTACCCAGATGGACGAGTATTTTCAAAGGCAACAGGCGACGTAATCTCAACAATTACACGAACCAGTGGCCCCGCAGTGCGAATACGTACATCAGGTGGTAAGCGAACTACAATGCCAATAAGTACATTGGTTGCAAAGGGGTTCGGTATCGCCGCTTAACGATTTTCTCCGTTGTTGCTAGTAGCAACACAGCGAAGGGGTCGTAAAGGCCCCTTCGATATTTATCGAAGCGGTTTGTAAAGTGTGACAGTGTGTACACTTTTAAAAAAATTTTTAAAATTTAATTTACTTATAAAACAAACACTTAGGTGTATTTTCAAAAAATAATTGAATACACCTAAATATTATTGCTTCAGATATAAAATATAGGATGATTGCTATGACAAATTACGCTAATAACGTAACACGTACCGTTGACCGTACTCCACAGTCTGTGAAGGCGACAGCGGGACAAAAAAAGAACAACGCTGGTGGATTCGTTTTCACTATCGACCTGTGGTCACGTCTTGACCGTTTCCTAACACTTGGTGCTGATCGTAATTCATATTACGTGAATGCTAAGACTTCTATCAATGATAACTACGAAGTTATTATCGAATGTGCTAAGGATGATGGAATCCGAACGATTAACACAATCGTTGAGGTTTCAACTGAAGGTCGTGCTCCTAAGAACGCTCCTGCTGTATTCGCACTAGTTGTGTGTGCCGCATTTGGCGACAAGGCTGTTAAGGAAGCTGCATTCCGTGCAATGCCACGAGTAGCTCGTACAGCTACAGATTTCTTCGCATTCATCAATGACTACAAAGCACTAGGTGGTGGTTTTGGTATTGTTGCTCGTAAGGGCATTGAGGCTTGGTACTCTGAGAAGGAAATTTCTCAGGCTGCGTACCAGATCATCAAGTACCGTCAGCGTAATGGCTGGACACACTTGGATGCACTACGTCTTGCACACGTAAAGCCACGTAACAAGGCTGAAGCTAACTTATATGGTTTTGCAAAGAGCTTGGCTGGCAAGGACGCGGATTACACTGCAAACCTCCTACCAGAGGTAGCGCAGGGATATCTGCAAGCACAGGAAGCTACGAAAGCTTCACAGATTGTAACTCTGGTTAATGATTACAACTTGCCGCGAGAGGCTATTCCAACTCAATTCCTAAACGATGTCGATGTATGGGATAGCTTACTACAGCGTATGCCTGCAACAGCACTTATCCGTAACTTGGGTAAGATGTCATCTATCGGTCTGTTAAAGGCTGGTGATGCACGTAAGCTGGTTGTAAGCAAGCTAAGCGATAGCGAATGGTTGGCTAAGGGCCGTATCCATCCGATCACTGTACTGAATGCACTACACGTGTATCAGCAGGGTCATGGTGTACGCGGTTCACTAACATGGCAACCAGCATCAGCTATTTGTGATGCAATGGATGGTGCGTTCTACGCAGCGTTCAAGAACATCGAGCCTACAGGTAAGCGTACAATGCTTGCATTGGATAT
>Ga0164313_10003225_pt1 | contig 14553 bp, 12 predicted proteins | sample GuaBasSedimGuay4_FD_113735 | JGI IMG/M metagenome (GOLD analysis project Ga0164313, IMG submission 113735) | Subseafloor sediment microbial communities from Guaymas Basin, Gulf of California, Mexico - Guay4, Core 4569-4, 0-3 cm | ecosystem: Environmental > Aquatic > Marine > Hydrothermal vents... | reverse complement strand
CAGTACAGCTGGGGTCATATCCATAAATATCCCAACAAAAAGTAAGATTAAGTTTATAACCAGGAGGATAACAATTGGGTTCTCACTAATACTTAAAAGCCCTTCACTAACATTTTGAGGGATATTTTCATAGGCCATAATCCATGATAAGCCTATACTTGTACCTACCAGGAGAAGTACAATGGCTGTAGTTTTTACCGATCTGATAATAACGTCAGGCATGTCTTTAATACCCATCTTTTTATAAATTAGGGCCAGTATGAGAGAGTATAATACAGCAACTGCAGATGCTTCTGTGGCAGTAAAAAATCCGGCAATGATCCCACCGATTACAATGATCAACATTAAAAGACTGGGTAAGGCATCTAGAAATTTTTTAGTTCCCCAAAGTGCTTTTTCTTTATGCTTGATTGTTCGATAAGTTATAAAGATAAATGCCAGTATTCCAAAGATTGTCCATATATAATTTGAGGGAACATTTAAGCCTGAGTTTAAATATTTTATAAAAGTAATCAGGAGAAGAATGATCCCTGTAATTGCCAGAAGTTTAAGTGAGTTTATTAGAACACCCCGGATTCCTTTATTTTTGAAAATGAGCATTGACACTGCTGTTAGCATAAGTGCCATTCCTGTCATTATTCCCGGAATATATCCGGCCACAAAAAGGGCTGTAATGGATGCTCCTCCACTTGCCAGGGAAAAAACGATAAGGATATTACTTGGTGGGATGGTAAGGCCTGTTGTGGCTGAGGTAATATTTACAGCAGCACTGAAATTCTCATCATAACCTTCCTTTTTCATTTCGGGTCCCATAATGCTGCCAATGGCAGAAGTTGAGGCAGCTGCAGAACCGGAAATGGCCCCAAATAACATGTTGGCAAAAATATTTACAAAAGCCAGTCCTCCACGTGTATTACCAACTAATGCCCTGGCAAAATCAATCAGGCGGATGGCAATTCCACCTTTGTTCATTATATTTCCTGCAAGAATGAAGAAAGGAATAGCCAGAAGGGCAAAACTGTCCAGCCCTGTCGCCATTCTATGCGCAAATGTGGTAAATGAGGGTAATGGTGCAATGCTGACAAGCATAGTTAATATTCCCGAAATTCCAATGCTGAAAGCAATAGGGACACCTATTACTAAAAGAACGATAAAGCTGATAACTAAAACGGCAATTCCAAAATAATCCATATTATTATTTGCTTCTTAATGTTTTGAGTAGGTTGTCAATATTATAATAAACAATTAACAGGCCACTGATAGGAACTACAATATATACTGCCCCAAGCGGGAGTTCAAGGGCTGCTGATTTTACTTCCAGCAGGAACCTTGTAAAAACCAGCCAGCTTCCACCTATGACCATAACCAAAAGTCCGAAAAGAATTATTAAAATGCTAATGCTGATTTCAAGCCTTTTTTTCCGTTTTGGGCCTGAGCGTTGTATTAACAAGTCTATGGCCAGGTGTTCATTTTTCCCGGCTACATAGGCAGCCCCGAGTAAACCAACCCAGATTAGAAGGAAGCCAGCCAGTTCATCGGTAAATGAACTGGGGGAGGATAAAATATATCGGCTGGCAACTTGCCAGAGTACATCAATAACAAGAATACTCATGAAAAAGACTAGTGCTATCTCAAGAATTTTATCTGTTTTTTCTCTAATTGTCATAGCTATAAATTATTAATCTATTGCTCGTATTCTTTGGATATAGGAATAAATTGTTTCATTGCTTTTGTATCCCTCGTATATACCTTTTACCTTTTCGCGGAAAAGATCTTTATCAGGATAATTAATTTTCACCCCGGCTTCCTGAACAATTCTAAGGGATTCTTCCACACTTTCAGCCCAGAGCTTCCTTTCCACAGGAACTGATTCGTTAACTGCCTGTTGGAGCCATTTTTGTTCCTGGTCGCTAAGTCTGTCCCAAATAGTTTTACTAATGATTAAGACATCAGGGACGGAGCTGTGTTCATCCAGGGAATAATATTTACATACTTCATAGTGATGGGAGGTGTATAGACTGGGAGGGTTGTTTTCAGCACCATCCACAACGCCACTTTGTAAAGCAGTATATAATTCCCCCCACGAAAGAGGAGTGGGGGAGCCACCCAGGGCCTGAACCATTTCCATTGCTGTTTTACTTTTCATAACCCTTATCTTCATACCTGTCAGATCTTCAGGGGTGACGATGGGTTTGGATATGGTATAAAAACTCCGGCTTCCGGCATCATAGAAACAAAGGCCCCTTATCCATTTACTTTCTGTGCTCAGGAGTAATTCCCTTCCAATTTCACCATCCATTACCTTAAATCCGTGTTCTTTTGAACGAAAAAGGTAGGGAAGTCCCAATACCTTATAATCATCTGCAAAACTTTCCATAATAGCAGCCGATACTTTTGTTATGGCCAAACTACCAATTTGAAGCAGTTCTACGCATTGCTGTTCCGATCCCAGCTGCCCACTTGGATAGATTTGGATGGTAAGATTCCCTTTTGAAATTTCTGCCAATCGTTTTTGCATAAAAACCATTGCCTTATGAACCGGATGTTCAACGGGAAGCCCATGCGCCAGTTTTATGGCCTTGGTGTTTTTTTTGGTACTGCACTGGCTAAATAGCAGAAAGCTAAGGGACAGTATAACAATCAACCCATATTGGAATCTTTTAATTTCTTTTCTACGCATCTTTAAGGGTTTGATGGTTAGGTATTGCTTTTGATTGATTGAATTATTTGAATTGCCCGGCTGGTTTTTTCTTCAAGCAAATGAAAATCTTTATTGGTAAGTATCTCTTTTGTTATAAGTTGTGAGCCAATACCGACTGAAGTAACTCCTGCATTGAACCAGCTTTTCAGGTTGTCTTCATCCGTAGTTACCCCTCCGGTGGGCATGATATTTGTCCAGGGAGAAGGCCCCTTTATGGCTTTTACAAAATCCGGCCCTCCTACAGATGAAGCAGGAAATATTTTTACAACTTCTGCTCCAAGTTCTTCAGCTTTTGAGATCTCGGTAAGGGAACCACATCCTGGTACCCAAAGAACCTTACGTCGATTACAAATTCTGGCCATCTCTTCCTTCAAAACTGGAGATACAATGAAATTAGTACCTGCTTGTAAATAGATAGCGCTAGTACCTGCATCTATAACAGAGCCAACCCCAAGGATTAAATCAGGATAGCTTGTATTGATAAATTTATTGAGTTCAGAAAATACTTCATGAGCAAAATCACCCCTGTTCGTGAATTCAAAAACACGTACCCCTCCCTTATAACAGGCATGGACAACTTCTTTACAAATTTCAATATCCGGATGGTAAAAAACAGGCACCAAACCTGTTTCATTCATTTTTGTAAATACCTGGTATCTGTGAAATTTGGCCATAAACAAATAGTTTTTTTTGATAGCTGCAAATATACTCAAACGTTTGTAAATTTTGTTTGAACTATAATAATTTGGATCAGGTCTATATAGAGCTTGTCTATTAAGTCAGGCATTCTTGTAAAAAAAATCACAAATCACAAAAAAATACAAATTTTAAATTGATTTTTAATAAGAGCAAAGCTTTTTTTTATAAAATACAGTAAATTACAGTATTTCAGAGCAATATTGTTATCTTTTAATTGTCTTGTAAAATATAATTTGAGCAATCGTTTGCGTATTCTAAATCCTCTTATTAATTTTGTACTTATTACTACATTGATTTATGGGGAGAAGAATAACGATATTGGATCTTGCAAAAAAGCTAAATACTACGCCATCAACTGTTTCCAGGGCGTTAAGGGGCTATCCTGGGGTGAGTAAATCGATGAGGAAGGCAGTTAAGTCCCTTGCAACGGAATTAAACTATCATCCTAACTCTGTTGCTTCCGGTTTGAGGAAGGGAAAAAGCTACACTATTGGTATTGTTGTTCCCCATATAAATCGTGATTTTTTCTCAAATGTTATTTCAGGTATTGAGGATGTTGCATTTAAAAACGGATATAAGGTCGTGATATGCCAGTCGCATGATAATGAGGAGAAGGAAAAGCAATATATCAAAACTCTAGTAAGTGCAAGGGTAGATGGAATTATTGTGTCTATTGGGATGAATTCAAATAGCTGTGCTCATTTTGATCAGGTATTGAATGCACGGATCCCATTAATATTTTTTGACAGGGTTTGTGAAAGGTTGGATGTTTCCAGGATTTTAAATGACGATTTTGAAGGTTCATATAAGACAGTAAGTCATTTAATTGAAATGGGTTATAAAAATATTGCCTACTTTTCAGGACCTGCCCATCTAAATGTTTACCGCGACAGAAAAAATGGTTATTTTAAGGCCCTGGAAGATAATGGCATAAGTTTGGATGAGTCTTTGATTATTCACCATGAACTTTCACGGGAAGCTGGTTTGCGGGATATGAAAAAGTTAATGAAGCTGAAAAATAAGCCCGATGCAATTTTCTCATCCAGCGATTATTCCGCCCTGGGTGCTTTACTTTTTCTGCGCGAGAACAATGTTATGGTTCCTGAGGATGTGGGCGTAGCAGGTTTCAGTAATGAAAAATTCACTTCCCTGATTGACCCTGCATTAACTACTGTGGATCAGCTTAGTAATGAAATTGGAATTTTATGTGCCAAACAGTTTTTGGAAGAAGTAGAAATGAAAAATGAAAATTATATTCCCCGGAAAGTGATTTTAAATCCACGGTTAATTATACGGGACTCAACAAGAAGGATTAGATAAAACTATAAATATTTATAATCATTATTAAGCTAAAACTATGAAACAAAATTTTGAAGTACGGTATGCGACCCATCATGAAGATGCAAAGTCTTATGATACAGACCGCATAAGAAAAGAATACCTGGTTAGCAACATCATGCTCCCGGATGAGATCAATATGGTATATTCTTTTTATGACAGGTATATTGTTGGTGGGGCAGTTCCTGTAAATGAAAGCCTTTCTTTGGCATCTATTGATCCGTTAAAGGCAGATTATTTCCTGGAAAGAAGAGAAATGGGGATCATTAATGTTGGTGGCCCGGGGGTTATTGTGGTAGATGGCAAAAATTATTCTTTGAATTTTAAAGATGCCTTATATGTTGGTCGAGGAAGTAAAGAGATTGTTTTTAAAAGTGAAAATACTGGAAATCCGGCCCATTATTATTTTAATTCGGCAACTGCCCACAAAGAATTGCCTGTAAAGATCCTAACTCTGGATGATGCTGAAAAAGTTTCATTGGGAGGGCTGGAAACTTCAAATGACAGAGTGATTAATAAACTGATGGTGAACAGTGTGGTAGAGACTTGTCAGTTGCAAATGGGAATGACGGAACTAAAAACCGGAAGCGTATGGAATACCATGCCTGCCCATACACACAGCCGAAGAATGGAGGCTTATTTTTATTTTGAAGTTCCGGAAGGCCAGGTTGTATGTCATTTTATGGGAGAACCAAATGAAACTAGACATATCTGGCTTAAGAATGAGGAGGCAGTGATCTCTCCACCCTGGTCGATCCATGCAGCTGCCGGAACCTCTAATTATATATTTGTTTGGGGAATGGCTGGTGAAAACCTTGATTATGGTGATATGGATTTGTTTGGACCAACTGAATTAAGATAAAATATGGAAAAAAAAGTTGTTACTTTTGGAGAAATAATGCTTCGCCTTGCAAGTCCTGATAATCTCAGATTTAACCAGTCAGGCCAATTGAACTCCACTTTTGGGGGAGGGGAAGCAAATGTTGCAGTTTCTCTGGCTAATTTTGGCTTACCGGTAGATTTTGTTACCCGACTGCCAGAGAATGATATTGGCAGATGGTGTGAGCAGGAAGTACGAAAATATGGGGTGAATACCGGAAATATTTCCTGGGGTGGTGACCGCTTGGGGATTTATTTTCTGGAAACCGGGGCAGTTAGCAGGGGGAGTAATGTGGTTTATGACAGGGCTCATTCTGCTATTTCTGAAATTTCCCCCGGGATGATTGACTGGGATAGTGTTTTTGAAGGTGCTGGATGGTTTCACTGGACAGGAATTACTCCTGCCATTTCTGAAAATGCTTCCAGGGTTTGCATGGAAGGGATTGAAAAGGCAAAGGAGAAAGGCCTTACGGTTTCCTGTGATTTGAATTTTAGAAAAAAACTATGGAAATGGGGTAAAACAGCTTCCGATGTAATGCCTGACCTTGTTAAATATTGTGATATTATTCTTGGTAACGAGGAAGATGCAGAAAAAGTTTTTGGTATTAAGCCTGATGGGGTGGATGTTACAAAAGGTGAGGTAGGGGCTGATGCATATAGATCTGTTGGTAAACAATTAATGGAAAGATTTCCGGAAGCTAAAAAGGTAATTATCACTTTAAGGGGATCTGTAAGTGCTAATCATAATTCATGGTCAGGAGTTTTGTATAATGGTCAGGACCTACTTAAGGCCCCGGTTTATGAAATTACCCATATTGTGGACAGGGTTGGTGGTGGAGATTCTTTTATGGCAGGCTTGATTTTCGGATTGCTTCATTATAAAGATGATCAGAAAGCACTGGAGTTTGCTGTTGCTGCTTCCTGTCTGAAACACACTATTTACGGGGACTTTAACCAGGTTACTATTGCGGAAGTTCAGAAACTGATGGGGGGAGATAGTTCAGGACGCGTATCCCGGTAGTTATGATAACTTAATTAATAATAATAAAAGTAATAAATTATGAGTCTGGAATTATTTGATTTAACAGGAAAAACTGCCCTGGTAACCGGTGGTACCCACGGGCTGGGTATGGCAATTGCAACCGGTCTTGCTGAGGCAGGGGCAAAAATAGTGGTAAATGATATTTCAAAGGAAAAACTGGAGATTGCTAAAAAGGAATACAAAGATAATGGCATTGATGTGGCTACTTATCTTTTTGATGTAACAAATGAGGCTGAAGTAATTGAAGGACTGCGTATAATTGAAAAGGAAGTTGCCCCAATCGATATCCTGGTTAATAATGCAGGGATTATAAAAAGGGTGCCTATACTTGATATGGATGTTGAAGAATTTAGGCAGGTGCTTGATATTGACCTTGTTGGGCCATTTATTATGGCAAAGCATGTAGTTAAAAGCATGCTGGCCCGCAAAACAGGAGGTAAAATTATAAATATGTGTTCAATGATGAGTGAAGTCTCCAGAAATACAGTTAGTGCTTATGCTGCAGCAAAGGGAGGTTTAAAAATGCTCACAAAAGAGATGGCTGATGAATGGGCCAGGTTTAATGTGCAGGCAAATGGTATTGGACCGGGTTACTTTGCCACTGCACAAACGGCACCAATCAGGGTTGGGGGGCACCCTTTTAATGAATTTATTATCAAGCGAACACCGGCCAGACGCTGGGGAGAGCCTTCTGAACTAGCCGGAGCAGCTATATTCCTTGCATCCAGGGCTTCAGATTTCGTGAATGGCCATGTTTTATATGTGGATGGAGGAATTCTTGCCACGCTGGGAAGCCATGCAGGTGAAGAATAGAAAGTGGCTTATAACAGATTAAAGCTGTTGAGTTAAATCCATGAAATCTCTTTCAATATTGAAAAGAAATTAGATTATTTTTTCTTTTTCCTAAAGAACTTTCGAACTTTGTTCATGAAGTTCTTATTTTTCTCTTTTCTTTTTAACTTTTCTTCTTCTCGTTTTAGTAAATGTTCTTTCTTTCTTATTAACTGGAGGGAATCCATTTCCTTATTTTTGCCGAAAAGTTTTTCAAAGAAGCTTAACTCAGGGTTCTCTAAAGAATAGTCCGGGCAATCAAGCATGTGTTTGAGATGTACAGGAAGTATAGGGAACCTGCCTGAAGTGTATTTCCGGAGGGCAGGATCATTGCTTGTTTTTCTAATAAAGCCAGCAAAAACCGGAAGTGCCATATATGCACCCTGGCCTAAGCGGGTCGTCCGGAAATGAACCGATGGATTTTCTGCACCAACCCAGCATCCGGCGAGAATATTCGGTGTAAAGCCAATAAACCAGCCATCGGCATTATTCTGGGTTGTTCCTGTCTTTCCTGCTAACTCACCATTTAAATGGAAAACAGTCCTTAGAGATCGGGCAGTTCCTGAATCAACAACTTCTTTTAACATATAAATCATCTCCAGGCTGGTTTCTTTATCAAAGGCATTTTCTTTTTCTGCAAAAGTCTCAGGTTCATAAAGTATTTTACCATTTCTGTCTTCAATACGAATCAATCCGATGGGTTCAACATAACTTCCATAACGTAGAAAAGCTGAATAAGCCTGTAGCATTTCTAATAAAGATATTTCAACAGTTCCCAGTGCTATAGAAGGAACTTCGGGAAAATCACTGCTAATACCCAGGTCTTGAGCAAGGCTTATTACACGGTGGATGCCGGTTTTCATGATCACATCAGCTGCAATGGTATTGACTGAATGTGCCATACCTCCTTTAAGTGAGTAGTAACCTTCATAGTTGTTGTCATCGTTGGCGGGAGACCAGTCATTGTAATCAGAATAGACTTTTCTTTCGTTTGCCAGGAAACTGCAGGGTTCCATACCATTTTTAAGGGCTGCAGCATATACAATTGGCTTAAATGTGGAACCGACCTGCCTTTTTGCTTTTACATGATCATATTGAAAGTATTTATGGTTAATGCCACCTATCCATGCAAGGATATAGCCGTTTGACGGATCAATGGCCAGAAATCCTGTATGCAGGGTTAGTAGTTCCTGCCGGACAGAATCAAGGGCACTGACTTTATATTTACTCTCCGTTTGCCCTGGTAAATTGCTTGTTTTCTTTTTTAGTTCTGAAAAAATTTCTTTTTCATCCAGACCTTCTGATTTCAGTGCTTTATATCGTCTGCTATTGTGAACAGCATTTTGAAATATGGCAGGATTATTTTTCCAGGGAGTTCGGTTTTTCCAGTGGGCATTGAATTCTTTTTGCAATCTTGCCATATGTTTTCGCATAGATTGTTCAGCGTAAGATTGCAATCTGGAGTCAATGCTGGTATAAATACGCAGGCCGTCGGTTAGAAGGTTTATTGTATCGCTGTATTCTTCTTTCAGAATCTTTTCAACCTCAATTCTCAGGTGATTTCTGAAATAGGGGGCAATACCCGTATTATGATCAATCTTTTTGTATTTCAGGTTAATGGGTGTTTTGAACCATTTAATGGTTTCCGCATGAGATAAGAATCCCTGTGACTCCATCCTGTGTAGGACAATATTCCTTCTTTTTTTTGAATTTTCGGGATGGAGCCTGGGATTATAAGCAGTATTTGCGGCAAGCATTCCTATTAAGGTAGCTGCTTCAGCAGGATTTAGATCTTTGGCTGACTTGCTGAAAAAACGTTGGGCAGCCGTTTCTATACCATAAATTTCCTCACCAAAAGGTACCGTATTTAAATATAGGTTTAATACCTGTTCTTTTCCGTAAACCTTTTCAATACGGTTGGCAGTAATGGCTTCTTTAACCTTATTTACCGGCAGTGACCACCAATGGTTTCCATCCCGGCGATAAAGGTTACGCGAAAGTTGCTGGCTGATGGTGCTGCCTCCCCCCTGCGACTTATTCCTGAAAATAATGGTTTTAACAAGTACACGCCCAAGACTTATGTAATCAATTCCCTTATGTTCAAAAAAACGGGCATCTTCAGTGGCAACCAGGGCATTAATAACATTAGGAGAAAGGCCATCCTTGCCTGTACGGAGCCTGTTTTCAATGAAAAACCTACCCATTAATTTCCCATCCGAAGTAAATACCTCAGAAGCTGTATTATTTTCTATTCTGCTTATTTCTTTTTTTGAAGGAATTTTGCCAAAAACACCAATCCATATAAGAAACATAAAAAAGGCTAATAGAGAAGTACCTGTCAAAAACAGATTAAGGCCAAATTTTAGCCAGAATTTTGTTTTTTTAGATTTCCGGGTTTTTTTTCTGGTCCTTTTAGGTTTCCCACCACCCGAATATTTTGTTTTTTGACTAGTTGACAATTTACAAGAGTAAGGTTGTTTATATAACCATTGATCTGCAAAAATATTGTTTTATTTCTTTTATCACTATTGAATTCAATATTTGGTTTGAAACAAAAAGATTAATTAATCCTTTCAAAAAAGCAGGAGAGTTAGCTATTCATATCTAAGGGCATCTGTAGGGTTTGCAGTTGCTGCCTTCACAGCCTTATAAATTATTGTAAGCCATGTTATACCCAGGCCCACAAGAAGTGACAATAGAAATTCTATTGGACTAAGGTTTATGCGAAAGTGAAAATCCTGGAGCCATCCTTTCATGATAAAATATGATATTGGCCAGGCAATCAATACTGAAATCCCAACAAGAATTACAATTTCTTTTGAAAGCAACCATATAATATGACTGATTTTTGCACCGTTGACCTTTCTAATTCCAATTTCTTTTGTCCTCTGTTCGGCAGTAAAAGATGTTAAACCAAATAATCCAAGGCTTGCAATAATTATGGCTAAAAATGAAAATATTGCGATAAGTATTGATGTTCGTTTGTCTTCTTTATAAAGTCTCTCAAAATCCTGATCTAAAAAGAAGTAAACCAGTGGATCATTTTTCGTGAGGCTACGCCAGAGTTTTTCAACTTTTTCTATGGTAATCTTAGTATTTGAAGAATTTAGTTTTAGGGTAATTGAGCCCCATATTGTTTCTTTTGGTTTGAAAATAAAGATATGCGGATAAATCCGGTCGTGAAGTGATTCGTAATGAAAATCTTTTACAACACCCACTACTTTAAGGTGTTTCCATTTTTCTTCAGTATCTAAAGGTTGCATAAACCTGACTTCCAGGGGGTTCTCAAGTCCAAACTGTTTCACGGCACTTTCGTTTATAATACAGGCGGAACTATCGGAGGCAAACTTGTCAGAAAAGAATCTTCCATCTGCAATATTAAGTTGGTACACATCCGGATAGTTAGTATCAATCCAGTTCGTATTCATTAAATAGGTTTTTTCTGAACCCTGCCCTTCCATCCAATAACCATTATTGTTGTTAGGACGGCCTGGAACGGCAGTAGAATGGGTGGCTTTTATAACCGCCGGCAGCTTTTCTACTTCTTTTAAAAAGACATCCTGTTTATTACCCAGGGCACTAGTTCTTCTAATAACTAAGAGTTGTTCTTTGTCAAATCCCAGCTCCTTATTCAGCATATAATTAATCTGGCGATAGACTATAAATGACCCCAGTATTAAACTAATGGAGACAGCTAATTGTATTATTACAAGTATGTTTCGGAATGAGCTTCTTTTTCTACCACCGGAATTTCCGCCTCCCATTATACTTAAAGGCTCAAAAGATGAGAGAAAGAAGGCCGGGTATGTTCCTGCCATAAGTGAAATGAACATACTTAATAATATTAGTCCCGGAATAACAAACCAATTTCCTAAATAGTCAAGTTCTAAATGAACCTGGATTAATTTGTTGAAAAATGGCAAAAGCAATTCAATGAGAATCAAAGCAATTACTATCGAAATCACTGCAAGTATAAAGGATTCAAGTAAAAACTGCCAAATCAGGTTTTCTCGGGATGAGCCCACCACCTTCCGGATACCAACTTCTTTAGCCCTTCCGGCTGATTGAGCAGTAGCCAGGTTCATATAATTTATGGCGGCAATAATAAGTATTAGAATAGCGACCATTGCAAAAGTAAACAGGTAACGCTTGTCATTGGAGGGTTTTAAATCATGACTGATGTCAGTATCCAGATGAATGTCTTCAAGCGCCTGGAAAAAGAAACCATATCTGTTTCCTGCATTTAAAAATTCTGCAAGTGAGGCACCAAGGAATTTTTCAACCTCAGGTCCGATATGCCTCTCAATAAACTCAGGGGTTTTATTTTGTAGTTCCTCAATTGAAGCGCCTTTTTCTAACAGGAGATAGGTGTTAAGATTGTTTGATAGCCATTGATTGTTGTTGGCTCTTGAATCTGTTATAAATGATCCAAGCATATTAAATGTAAAATGGGCATTATCGGGTACATCTTCCATAATACCGGTTACAGTGTAATATGTTGAATCAGTACCAATTTTAATCATTTTACTTATTGGGTCTGTATTTCCAAATATTTTATTTGCAGTTGTTTTTGTTAAGACTATTGTATGCCGTCTGGCCAGGACTGTTTTGGGATCACCCTGGATAAGTGGGATGGAAAATATATCAAAGAAAGTGGAATCTGCGAGCATAAATCCATCTTCAATAAAACTCTTATCCTCATATTTTACAACCGTTTGCCCCCATTTATCTAACCTTACTGCATTAATCACCTCAGGGAAGTCATCGACAAAAGCAGCAGCAGCAGGAGAGCAAGTCCAGGCTCCTTTTAGTTCGGTTTCACCCATTTTGCCATCTAAATAGAGCCGGTAAATTCTATCCTTCTTTAAATTGAATTTATCATAGCTGATTTCATGAATTACAAACAAAGCAATGATTATACTGCACGCCAGCCCGATTGATAAGCCTGAAATATTGATAAAGACGTATGCCTTATGCTTCACGATATGACGTAAAGCCAGTTTGAAATAATTTTGCAACATTTGCTAAGATTGGTTTTTCCCTTATAGCAATATGACGTTTAGATTGTGGAATTGTTGCAAGCCAATAATAGAAAATTTTGGTATTAATGGCTTTTATTAGGGTTAGTCTAGACATACATGATTAGGAATCATCAGATTTTAATGATGTTTCGTCATTATTCATGCTGGAATCATGAACCACGAAGAGTTCAACCCAGTCAATAATTTGGGTTGAAATATGAGTGATTCAGCTTTTTTCTAAGCCAGGCATCTGTGGACAGGATTATAAATTTCCGGAAGTCAATTCACATTTATCAATGTTATTGTTATTTGCGTCTATTACCTGATAGGATTTATCCACAATCAAATCAGCAAGGGGTTTTAATGAAACCACATTTTTATGCTCCTGTTCCAGAATTTCTAATCTGAATTCACTCATAGCCTCTTTCATACGAATAATCTGATTGATCTTTGTTTCATGATAGGTGAGGTCAATAAAGATTCTCAGATCAACATCATTGGTTTTTATGGCATACAGGCCATCCATTACGAGTAAGTCTATCCTGCTAAAATCAGTTATTAGTTTATCAACCTGCTCAGGAATTAAATCAATGCATGGAATCATACATTCCTGGGCTTCCCTGAAATCACGAATGGTCCTGTTGATCCTGATCCAGTCATATTCCTTAATACCAACTTTATTAATTCCTTTATTCTGCCTCCATTCTTCACGAAGTAATGGGGGAACCTTGTAATAATTATCTGTATGAATAACTTTCGCACGGACGTTATTCTGCTGAAGGATTTTCCCAAGCGAATGTGCCAACTCAGATTTCCCGGAGCCGGATTCACCTGAAATTGAAACGACATACCTGTGTCCTTTTTCTAGTTTTTTCAGGTCATTTAGAACGTATTCTTTAATAGCGCATGCCGCTTCTTTGTGCATGTCATTAATCAGAAGTATATCACCTAACATATTTAAATATTTTTTAGCTGATTTTTAGAATGATTGGTTTATTGTTTGGTAATACGTGTATTTGGTCACAAAGATTCATTTTTATTTTCTTATTCGTATCATTCTTTCCAATTATTTCAATATTATTTTTTGAAATATTGACCTGATAGACTGTATCTCTGAAAGTAAAATTAAATTTAAGCCTTTCCCAATACTCTGGAAGGCTTGGACACAATCCGGGATACTCATTTGACAGGTCCAGGCCTGCAAATGTTTGTAGTACTGCATAGATTGTTCCTGCCATCACACCGCAATGAATACCCTCTCCGGTAGTTCCGCCCTGGATGTCAACATAATCACTTTCTAAAGCTTCCATGTATAATTCCCATCCCAAATCATTTTGTTTCACTTTGAAAGCAAGGCAGGCATGTACCAGGCGGCTTAGTGTGGAGCCATGTGAAGTCCTGGCTATGTAATAGTCAAAGTTTTTTGCCAAATAATCTTTAGGGATTTTATATCCCAGATCTGTAATAATCTTTGTAACTTCCTTTTCAGGAAGATTATAAAGGGTCATGAGGAAGTCAGCCTGTTTTGATAACTTATATTCATCCGGTGATTTACCCTCTGCCTTTAAAATACGATCCAATCTATGGGTATCCTCATATTTGTTGTTGTAATAATCCCAATCTAGTTCTTTCAGATCGAAGTAGCCACTGAACTGAGAAACTATACCTTCCTTTGAGATCTCAAGATTAAGCTTTTCTTTAACAGATCTCCATTCATCGATCTCTGTTTTGGTAAGGCTGATTTTTGTGAAAATTTGGTCACGATCTTTAGCAGGCAAACTATTTATTATTTTAAATGCAGCTGATAAAGCCCAGCTTACCATAATGTTAGTATAAGCATTATCCTCCAGTCCCTCTTTCCTGGAACCTGGCATCGATTCATGGAATTCATCAGGTCCCATAACCTTATCAATATGATATCGTTGAGTTTTATCATCATATTTTGACTTACTGGCCCAGAAACGGCAAATCTCAAAAAACATTTCTGCGCCATATTATATCATGAATTTCAGGTCATTTGTGGTCCAGTAGTAATTCCATAT
>Ga0164313_10003224_pt1 | contig 14560 bp, 9 predicted proteins | sample GuaBasSedimGuay4_FD_113735 | JGI IMG/M metagenome (GOLD analysis project Ga0164313, IMG submission 113735) | Subseafloor sediment microbial communities from Guaymas Basin, Gulf of California, Mexico - Guay4, Core 4569-4, 0-3 cm | ecosystem: Environmental > Aquatic > Marine > Hydrothermal vents >... | reverse complement strand
TCGTTATTAGAAATGGAAGTTCAATTCAATTCATTAATTGATACTTTGAATAATGTCAAAATGCTGAAAGTGGAGGTTTGGAAAGTTAAACAAGAAAAAATCAAGTATTTTGAAATGGTCCAAAAAAACATTTGGTTTCCTAAAATGAAAAAAGTGAAGGGAATGTCGGGTGGCTATTATTCAAAGGCAGTAAACGATTCGTCAAGATATCTTGTGTCCACATTTTGGGACGACATTGGAGATTATAAAAGTTATATAGAACGAGAGCTGACAGGACACAAAGTGAATGCCAATATAAAAAATGAAATCAACCAAAAAACCGAGAGACAAATATTATTAGTTGACTCGTGGAAAATAATTAAAAAAACTGCAGCGAATAGATAAGAATTTATAGCATGTATTATATTTTATTTGATATTTAACGGTCGTATTCTTAACTCTACAATACCCTGAATTTGCTCAGTCAGGACCGCAGATATTATTGGGTTAATCATTTTAAAAAAAGGCCTAATTTATATTATTAGATTTTTTTAAATACCGTCGGATGAATTGAAACTTTTTCAGACCTGTCAGGTTTTTAAAACCTGACAGGTCTTATTTTCAAATTGGTTCACTTCTCCTTAACAGCTGTAACAAAACTTGTAGTATTGGTTTGTATTCTTACACCAACGGATTTACCGGTATCGTCCACTTTAAATAACATTGGCATATTGGCCTTTTTTGCCAAAAAATGATTGTTTCCATAGGGAATAAGGTCCTGTATTGGAAATACACCTCCGGCATTTCCTTTGAGTTGATCTTCAACTAATTCGACTTTTAGAATAAGACGATTTCCATTTATTGAAAGATCATAATTACCCGTATATTTTTCCAATTTTTTAGGCTTCAGTTTGACTATATATGTATCAGGGTCATACGCTTTTCCGAGTTCACTGAGCATCTTAACACCGTTAGCATTACCGGGGTGTAACTCCATAGATTTCATATAATCAGCAATTGCTTTTTCCTTATCTCCTTTTTCCTTAAATGCCTCACCTCTACTGTCATATACATTAAACGATTCCGGAAAGCGTTTCACATTTTCATCAAAAATTTCAATGGCTTTTTCATATTGATCTTCAAGGAGAAATGTGTATCCGAGATTGTTAATATTATTTTCTGTTGCCTGTATATCAAATCCAAGTTTCTCGCTGACAGAAGTATAATGCGCATCGACCGATTCCATTCCTCCCAAAACATAAAGATCAGACAAATCTACGCGATACCAATCTTTAAATATGGCTTCGAGTCCATAATAGGTACTTCGGAGCGGAACAGTTCCATGCGTCTCTTCTTTCATTACCTTAAAATCCCAGTTAAAATTCTCCGCTTGACTTTCCTCAAATAATGCAGCCAGTTTCATTGCGCCACCTAACATGGTTCCATCTTCGTTTCCCATGGTCATATAGAAATATCCATTCAAATCAGGATCAGACTTAAAAAACTCTTGTGCTTTTACTAATTGATTTTGATCATCCCACCACATACTTGGACTAATGGCAATATAAGCATCAAATAGATCAGGTTTATTTAATAATGTATATACTGCAAACAGACCGCCAAAAGAATGTCCTACAAGAATGCGATAATTTCCGGTATTGTAATTCTCATCGATATAGGGTATTAATTCATCCGATATAAAGCGCAACATATTATCAGCTCCTCCGGCGGTTGGTATATTCTTCTTTGTCTCTTCATTCAATTCAATCGCCGGTGTTAGATCCCGAGTACGATCAGAGGTGTTCGGTATAGCCACTATCATCATTTTTGGTATCCTTCCCAGATTTTGAAGAAATGAAACAATTCCCGATGTATGAAGAAAATTATTTTGACCATCAAGCAGGTACAGCACAGTAACCGGATTACCATTATTTGAATAATTATCAGGTGTATAAATAATAACGGGTCTTTTCTCTTTAAGTACCTCAGATTGTATAGTATAGGTTTTACCTATGACAATTTCTGTTCCTGCATCCTGGGCCGGACTACTGGTGGTAATTACAATAAAAATGACCAATACTTTGTAGAAATTTTTCATATACAGAGATTTTGTTACTAACTGATTATCAACTAAAGATAGGAAATAAATTTAACTGATCCGGACTCATAAAAACGGCATGTGATTTTTTTTAACTACATGTTTCCGTTAATAATAATTTTCTTCGATAAATAAATAGGTACTTTCGGACTGTTTTCCCTACCCTTCGTCCTATATCGATTGCTTATATAATTGAAAAAGTTTTATTTAGATAAAAATTTTATTCCTATAGACCAGATCAAATCTGAATGGAATGAACTACTTATTATATATCAATCAAATAAAACTTTAACCCTAAAATTTATTATTATGACTAAAAAAACTATTACTTTATTATTGATCTTTTCTATGATCTTTGGTGCTACGTCAACCATAAATGCTCAGGATGATTCTGATTATGTGATGTGGGAAAGTATGATGCTTACGCCTGACAATACCAAATTAAAAGCCTTAGGAGAAGCCATGGCAAAGCACAACAAGGCCTACCACCAGGACGGACCTTATAAAGCTGTTGTTTACAATATAGCATCCGGGCCTAATATCGGTAAAATGATTTGGCAAATGGGTCCGTTAAAATATTCAGATCTTGATAACAGACCATCTAAAGGAGGTCACGATGAAGATTGGAGAGATAATGTAATGCCTCATGTCAAAGAAATGACACATGGAGAGTATTGGAAACAAGATATTGAGCTTTCCAATACATCCATGCTGGATCCTACCAAGGTGACACACCCTATTTTGTTGATTAGATATTTTGAAGTTAATGATGGTCATGGCTACAGCATAGACCATTTATTAGAACAAATGAGTGAAACCGTAAAGGCCATGGATGGAGAAAATCCATGGGGTATATACGAGAATGAATTCAGACAAGGCTTTACTATTGGGCGTCATCTGGCGTGGGTAGGTTTTAATAAAAACTGGGCTGAATTTGACGGACCTCTTAAATTTAAAAAAACTTTTATAAAGGTGCACGGTGAAGATTCTTGGCGCCCATTTCTGGAGGGCATGGCCGACTCATTTTCTGACAGCTGGGATGAAATTTGGGAGTATAATGCCAAATTGAGTGGAAAATAAATAAAACTTCCTCACACTTTTTCTTTTATGAATTGTTTAGATAAAATTTATATTAGAAAAACAAAAACCAATTACAATGTAGTTGGTTTTTTCTTTTCATAATACTTCGATAGACAAGCTTAAGATAATTTATTAGTCCTTATTTTATAATTGTTCTGCTTTTATTTTTATAGGTCTTTTGCAGTATTTCCAACTTCAATTCCGATTTTTTTTGATTCTTTTCCAATATGTTTAAAGCTCTTATTCATCTCTTTTCCAAATTTCTTAAATTCCTTATTAAGGTCCTTGATCCAACGCTTGTGTTTGAATTCAGCTTTATAGATCTTAATAGCATCTTTACTTTCTTTAAAGAAAGCTTTCTGTCCTTTTTTAATCTTTTTTATAAACTTGTTTATTTTTAATTCTACAGTTCCTTCCTGAACTTCAACTTCAAGTTCATTATTTTCAGATCTGACATTAAATTTTGTTCCAAGCACCTTAATTTCTCCTAGTTCTGTTTTTACAATAAAAGGGGAATCTCCTTTCATAACCTCAAAGAATACCTCTCCCTCCTGCTTTACAATTCTTTGCCTGAAATCACTATTATATTCAATAGAGCTATGGTTATTTAAATAAGCAATTGAACCATCCGGTAATACTACGATTTCATAGTTCTCTTTGGAAGAGATTTGAATATTGGAATCCGAGCATGACGATAAAATCATTACGACTATAATTATCAAAATTTTATATGTTCTTTTCATCGCGTAAAACTTTATAACATACTGAATATATGTTAATTAAAAACCCGGTATTGATAATCTATATCTATTGGGGTCACTATAAAAACGAACCCGGAATTGGATTATTGCTGAAGGCTGGCAATATCTAAGAAATGCTCATATTATTATTTATAAGACCTGTCCACTTTCAATAAGTCTTGCCCTAATAATTTCATAGGACAATTCATGAATACTCTTATTATTCTCCAAAGCAAGCACAGCTACGGTACCTGCACTTTGCCCCAATATCATAAATACCGGTTCCATACGAATTGAACCAAAGGCAATATGAGAACTTGAAACTGCCACAGGAACCAAAAGGTTGGCACATTCTTCCTTTTTAGGCAAAATAGCACCCAGATCTATTTTATAAGGGTCCTTAGGATGTACACCGATATCTCCTTCATTTTGAACAAATCCTTTTGGCGTAATATAACGCTGAACATTGTGAGAATCCATAGTATAAGAACCCATTCCAATCGAATGCTCTATTTTATTTTTGCCTAAGATTTCATTTTCGGTCATGACAAAAGTTCCAATCATTCTTCGCGCTTCGCGAACATAAATTTGGTGAGGCCAATGTGCATTATCTAAAAATTCATCTTTAGAAAGTCCCCATTTATTCATTTCCTTCTGCGTCTTTGCCGGAATTCTCGGGTCGGTAGCAATGAAATACAAGAGTCCTTTTTGATAGATTTCATGCTCTTTAATAATTTCCCGTCTGCGTTCGTAGGAAGCCTCCGGGTATTCATAATTCATCCCAATATTGTCGAAACTAAACGGACCGTGATTATTTACATCTGTTTTTAAATTCGGAATGGGGTCAAATTTTGAGAATGTCTCCTCCCATCCGCTGTTGTAAATTCTTATCAATAGTTCATATTGACTTGGATCATATCCATCAGGTTTTGAAAACGGTATTCGATTGTTCTCATTTTTCGTTAAACATGTTCTAAAGCAGTAGGCTTGAATTTTATTATCACCTTCCCCTTTTGTTCCGGGATCTTCAATTGAAATCCCCGGTAAAACACCACTTGTTATGTCGTTCTTTATTTTGTAAGGGCTGATATTCCTATCTCCAAAATGATGTTGGTGGTGGAGTACTCCCACTTGTACACCATTCCATTTTTCGTTGTAAATATCCGAGGCTTCCCTCCCAACATGATAACTCACTTCACTTGCAGCCATAAGATCACCTTCATAAGTAGCATCCACAAATATTTTAGCTTTGTAGATATTTCCGCTTAGTGTTGTTATGGATATAATCTTCCCGTTTTTCCTGTGCACACCTTTATTTCTATCAAGCCATTCATTTTTATATACTTTAATATTGTTTTCATTGACAAGATCGTCAAAAACCTTTTCGGCAATATGGGGTTCAAAGATCCACATGGTCTTATTTGCTCCATCCAAAGCAGGTGTACCCTGTCCTACATTACCATAGTCCTCCTTTTTCTCCCATTTCCAGGTTTCCGGTTTTGCATACTCTTTGTAAACCCGTTGATAAAATTCTCTTGTCAATCCACCAATAACGCTTTTATTACCGGTGTCCGTCCAACCCAAACCAGAGGAAGTCATTCCTCCCAAATGCTTATCCGGACAAACGATCAATACACTTTTACCGTTTCTGGCTATTTCTACTGCAGCAGTAACCGCCGCTGATGTGCCACCGTAAATAATCACATCCGCAACTATTGCCTCACGCCCAATAGTCGAGGCATCTTGAAATCCAAAAGTGAATAGAACTATTAGCACAAGAAATTTATAGATATTATCTTTCTTCATTTTTTTAACAGGAATTAATTATATTGATCAAATATATTAAATTAAATTCGGGCATCCCAAACGATCTAAGGAACAAGGAGTGCTTTATAACCTCGATTTATAACGGTAATTTCCTCTTTAGTTCTTCCACAATATTAAATACAGCCGGACAGATCTCTGTATTTTTTAAAGTGAGACCGGTTAATTGAATAAATTTTCTTCTATTGGTGTGAGGGTATTCCCTACAAGCTTTTGGCCGAACATCATAAATAGAACAGCTATTATCTCCATCCAAAAAAGTACATGGCGCATCTTGCAGTACCATAAAATCATCTTCATCTCTATGCAAGAATTGTTGTATAAAATCGCGTTCTTTCATTCTAAAATGTTTAGTGATCCGGGCGATATCCTTATTCGTAAATATGGGACTGGAAGTTTTGCAACAATTTGCACAACTTAAACAATCTGTTCTCTCAAATTCCTTATCATGAAGTTCTTGCATTAAAAGATCCAATCGTTTGGGATTCTTTTTTTTAAGCTTGGCAAAATATTTTTTGTTTTCTGTATGTTTTTCAGCCGCAAGTTCGGGGAGATTTTGTAAAATATTATCCATTTTGTTCATTTGAAGGACCAAAATTAACATATCTTATCTAATATCTGAGTAAATTAGTTATTTTTGCACTCAATTTTTTATATCAGATGAACATAAAAACAATCCTTGAAAAGGAAGTTATAAAAGGGATAAAAAGCATTTATGGTATCGACATTGAAACCATTGAATTTCAAGCTACCCGTAAAGATTTTGAAGGTGATATTACCATTGTTGTTTTTTCTTTATTGAGAATTATCAAGGGGAACCCGGTTGAAATAGGAAACAAAATCGGCTCGTATCTAAAAGCGAATATAAAAGAGATCGCTAATTTTAATGTCGTTAAAGGATTTTTGAATTTAGTACTTTCTGATAATTTATTTATCGACGAGGCCAATAAGATTTTTGCCGATCAAAATTTTGGAATTCTTCCATCTGATCCATCGGAGAAAGCTATAATGGTGGAGTTTTCATCACCAAACACAAATAAACCACTCCATCTTGGCCATATTAGAAATAATTTATTGGGATATTCTGTATCCAACATCATCGCTGCATCGGGTAAGAAAGTTTATAAAACACAAATTATAAATGACCGTGGTATTCATATTTGTAAAAGTATGCTGGCCTGGAATAAATATGGCAAGGGAGAAACGCCTCAGAGTTCAGGATTGAAAGGAGATAAATTGGTTGGGAATTACTACGTGAAATTTGACAAGGAGTACAAAAAAGAAATCGAACTCCTGAAAGGGACAGGTTTGAGCGAAGCAGAAGCTATGAAACAAGCACCAAGTCTGCTTGAAGCTCAGGAAATGTTGAGAAAATGGGAAGCAGGGGATAAAGATGTAATGGCTTTATGGGAGAAGATGAATGAATGGGTCTATATTGGATTTGAGGAAACCTATAAAGCACTTGGGGTTAGTTTTGACAATAACTATTACGAAAGTAATACTTATTTATTAGGAAAAGATGTTGTCTCCGACGGGTTAGAAAGAGGTGTTTTCTTTAGAAAGGAGGATGGATCTGTTTGGATCGATCTTTCCGATGAAGGTCTGGACGAAAAAATTGTGCTAAGATCAGATGGAACTGCCGTTTATATGACACAGGATATTGGAACGGCCATACAAAGAATAAAAGACCATCCGGATATTGGTGGGATGGTGTACACCGTTGGAAATGAACAGGACTATCATTTCAAGGTTTTGTTTTTAATCCTCAATAAATTAGGATATTCCTGGGCCAATAATTTACATCACCTCTCCTACGGTATGGTTGATCTGCCGGAGGGAAAAATGAAATCCAGGGAAGGAACCGTTGTAGATGCAGATGATCTAATGCAGGAAATGACCAAAACTGCCAAAGAAATTTCTCAAGAATTGGGTAAATTGGAAGGTTATTCCATAGAGGAAAAAGAAAATTTATACAAAACAATTGGGCTGGGAGCCTTGAAATACTATATTTTAAAAGTTGATCCGAAAAAAAGAATATTGTTTGACCCTAAAGAATCGATAGATTTTAATGGGAACACAGGTCCCTTTATTCAATATACTTATGCCAGGATACAGTCAATTTTACGAAAAGCCGGGTTTGATTATGACCTTGAAGTAAAAAACCTGGTGCTGCATTCAAAAGAAAAAATATTGATTAAACAACTTTTGAATTTCTCGGAAGTTGTGCAAAATGCGGCCCAGAGTTTAAGCCCTGCTTTAATTGCTAATTACACCTATGATCTGGTAAAAGATTACAATTCGTTCTATCAAAGTGTCCCTATTTTAGGTTCAGAAAATGAAAATGAAAAAGTATTTAGAACACAGCTCTCAAAAAAAGTTGGAGACATAATTAAACAATCTTTCGGACTTCTGGGCATCAGTGTACCAGAGCGCATGTAACTTAAGTTACAAGTTTGAAGCTCTCTTTTTTGGGTTTTTTAAAAAAATTTGTTAACTTCGTTCATTACAGTACACTTAAAAGTAGGTGTATTTTTTATTTTTTAGTCTATGAATTGAGCCCTCGCAATTTATATTCCGGTCGACCTTAGAGAATAATTGACCGTAAGCTCCTTTTTCAAAAGTCAAAAAATAAACAAAAAATGAGCATATGAAAAAAGAAAAATTATTATTTATTCTTGCCTTTATCTTATTTGCACAATTATCTCATTCACAATTAATAATGATTGATGGTGAGACCGGTGAGTATAAATATGAGGATATTGTAACGGTCAACGGAAAATCTCAGCAAGAGCTCCTTCGTATGGCAAATAAATGGTTGGAATTATATTACCCCGAAAGCGCTTCTGTTAATGTTATCGATAGAAGCTCATATACAAGAACCGGGGTATACAAATTTAAATGGAAATTAATTCAAAAAGATATCCCTGTCACCCTATTCTATGATATCGATATTAAAACAAAAGATAATAAATACAAATATGCGTTCTCCAATTTCAGGGAGGGAAAAATGAGTGGAAAAGATATAGATGCACAAGCTTTAAAGGTTTATATTGACCGTTTCCCTACCAGATATCAAATATATGTCGAGGAGCCAATTGATAATGAAATTACCAAAGCCATAAACAGTCTTGAATACTATATTTTAAATGGTACTGTGGAAAATCTCGATAACGATTGGTAAATAGAGGTTGCCTTTAAATAAAGTCTAAAACTCTTTCAAGTGCCATACCCCGGGAAGCCTTGATCAATATTGTTGCTTGGGTCAATCTTTTTTTATCCATATTAGTTCTGAAATCTTCGATACTTTTATATTGAAAAATATTTTTATCCCGTATAGCAATCTTAGAAAATTGATCACCGATCAGGCAGGCCGTTTGGATATTCGAACTACTTAGCATTTCGACCAACTTTTGATGCTCTTCTAAAGATCTTTCTCCTACTTCATACATGTCACCTAAAATTGCCACTTTATTATTAGCGGTTAGTTGTGATAAGTTTTCAATGGCAACTTTCATACTTTCTGGATTTGCATTGTATGCATCTAAAATTATTTCATTTGATTCTTTGGTAATTATTTGTGAGCGATTATTAGATGGAACATAATCTTCTATAGCTTCCTTTATTTTATCGTTCGAAATACCAAAATATTTCCCTATGGCGATGGCCGAAGCAATATTCAGATAATTGTATTTACCGATCAACTTACTTTGCAAATCCATATTTTCAAAGGCTACACTTACATAAGGATCTGCTCCTATCAGTTTAACCGGGTACTCGGAACTATTGGAACAAAATTCTATGATGTTCATTCCTTTTGACCTCTCCCTTTGAATCTTGTCATCCCCATTAATAAAGGCGATTTTATCATTTTTTCTTAAATATGCATACATTTCAGTTTTAGCTTCAATAACTCCAGCCAGACTGCCAAAACCTTCGAGGTGTACTTTTCCAAAGTTAGTTATATAACCAAAGTCGGGTAGCGCAATTTCACATAGATTTGCTATTTCAAACCGGTGATTTGCCCCCATTTCAACCACGCCAATTTCAGTTTCCGGGTTCATTGAAAGTAATGTAAGCGGAACACCAATATGATTGTTCAGATTTCCCTGCGTCGCCGTACAGTTAAATTTTTGACTTAAAACAATATTTATTAACTCCTTGGTAGTAGTTTTACCATTACTTCCTGTTAGAGCAATAATCGGTATACCTAGACATTTTCTGTGATATGTTGCTAAATCTTGTAGTGTTTGAAGTACGTCCTCCACACGGATAAACCTGTCATCAAATTGATCTGGTTCCTCATCAATGACTGCAAAAACGGCTCCTTTTGTCAGGGCTTCTTTTGCATATAAATTTCCGTTGAAATTATCACCCTTTAAAGCAAAAAAAACAGAGCTATCTAATTGATGTCTTGTGTCTGTTGTGACTTTATAACTTTTTGCATACAGGATGTAAAGGTCCTTTATCTCCATGAAGTAAATTTAAAAAAAAACTCAATATCAAAAGTGATACTGAGTTTTTAAAATTTTATTATCAAAAATTCATATTAATTCTTGGAAGGTGTTTTTCTTCTTCTGGAATTAGACATCTGACCTAATCTATCCGTTGCACATCTGAATCCAATATAATTTGTTGCCATATACTCCGGTAAGTATCTACGTTGCGCAGGATCCAGCCAAAACGCTCTATCTCTCCATGAACCTCCTTTATAAACTCTGGTTTGATTACTAATTAATGTCGTTCTGGTTTTGGTGTCATATTGTTGTATAATTAATCCACTTTCCCCTATTTGTCTTGGTATTTTTGGCGAATTATACATTCTTGGCTTGGATTCAAAATCGTCTTCATCTTTATAATAATGTCTCGTTGAAGCTACATCTCCATCTTTAACATCAATATTATAAGCTTTTTCATAATTTCTTCTCATAAAAGCATCACGTTCCGTTATAGGTTCATGCTTCACACTTCCCGGAAGATCTCTAGGAACAATTTTTCCATTATCCAAAGTGTCAAATACGACACTGTTATTATCTACGATTACAACATTTCCTTCTTTATCAATAACTTTTTTAGAAAATACATTTCCTCTAAAGTAATTAAAGTCATTTGCATCATTATCAATAATTGGTCGGTAAACATCGGCCACCCATTCTGCAACATTTCCGGACATATCGTATAAACCAAAGGCATTTGGCTTGTAAGATCTAATTCTCATGGTGATATCGGCACCATCATTACTCCATCCTGCTAAACCGCTATAATCACCTTTACCTTGTTTGAAGTTGGCCATTTGGTCTCCTCTGTACCTTCTTGAAGTTTCTCTTGTACTATTTCCATTCCATGAATATTTCTTACGCCCTCTGATTGAGTTATATTCCCTGTTTTCAATCAAAGCTTTTGCAGCGTATTCCCATTCTGCCTCTGTTGGCAATCTAAATCTCTGTGCCAAAATACCATCTGAAGTTTTAACGTGACGTCCTGTAAAAGACCCACTTCCCTTTTTATCCTTTTTAGAATAATCTTTAATTCCCTTATAATAAATAGAAGAATCTCCTGAGAACAGTGCATTAGCATTTGTTAAATAAGTTTCAGAATCAAATCTATTTTGTCCTTCCACCTTTAAAGAATCATGATCGAATAAAGTATGTAAAACTCCTTTTTCAATTAATATTTTCTCGTTAACTCTATCCGTTCTCCATTTACAGTATTCTGTTGCTTGTCTCCAGGAAACACCAACAACAGGATATTCTGCATAAGATGGATGACGCAAATAATTTTCCGTCAACAGTTCATTAAATCCTAATGTATTTCTCCAAACTAAAGTATCCGGCAAGGCTGCCTGATAAATCTTTCTGTAGGTATCATCGGAAGGTGGGAAAACTTTTTCCAAATATTGCAAATACAATAAATACTCAATATTTGTCACCTCTGCCTGATCCATATAAAACGAGCGAACCTGTTGTTTTACAGGTGTAGTATTCCAATCAAACATCACATCATCCGTTACACTACCCATGGTAAACGTACCTCCTTCTATCAAGACCATACCAGGTGGGTTCGCCTGTTGTTTATACTGTGTATTCCCTTGAAAACCACCATATTTGGGATCATTATATTCCCATCCGGTTAATGTTGAGACACTCTTACCACCACTACTACAACTCGATAATGTAATAGCCGCTAAAAGTAAAAGTGCAATTTTGCCACTGTTAAACTTTTTCATAATTTTTTTTGATTGATTTATTGTCAAATTAAAGACTAAAACTTAAATAATATTTTTAATTACAGCTATTCTACTGTAAACCTTTATTTTTGCCCTCAATATCTTGTATAACGATTGTTTTATTCCTTTATTATATGTACTGTTGGAAAATATTTAAAAATAATCTTACATTTATTTCATTATGAAATACAGGCATTACTATTCTTTCCTGATTTTTGTCCTTCAAATTACTTGGGTGTTCTCACAAAACACCTCGGTCAAAAATTTTACGCTTGAATGGAATGATAATTCTATTGTTCAAATGAACGACAATAGTAAGATTACCTTGCCTTTGGTTGCTAATAATTTCTTTGATGAAAATAACATCCCGGTCTATGCTGTTACCATAAACGTACAAAATGGTTTAACGGTGCAAAATTATCAAATAAAAAACGTTAAATATTCAATTTTAGCTATTAATTCATCAAAAAATATAAATACAAGTAAAATTCCTGCAGTTTTAGTCAGTGATTTTGGAATTGGCAGATCAAAAAATAAATCCTTTGCCAAGCTGATCATGACACCCTTGGTCAAAGAAAATAATCAAATTAAAAAAGTAATTTCATTTACTTTAGAATACACCTTAGAACAAAAAAAAGATATAGCGGTCAAGAAAGATATTCCTACACCTGTATATGGTAACAATTCTGTTCTGGCCAATGGTACCTGGTTTAAATTTGCCGTAGATACGACCGGCGTTTTTAAAGTAGATAAATCCTTATTGAACGAAATTGGTATTAACACTTCTAACCTCGATCCCAGAAATATTAGAATATTCGGAAATGGAGGGAATTTATTACCCCAGTTAAACGCTGCATTCAGATATGACGACCTGCAAGAAAATGCAATTCAGATCATTGGCCAGGAAGACAACACTTTTGACAATGAAGATTATATTCTCTTCTATGCTAAAGGTCCGGACTCTTGGGACATAAACTACCTTGATTTTAGTTTAAGCAAACATATAACCAATATTTATAGTGATAAAGCCTACTACTTCATTACTATTGATAGTGGTTCTGGTAAAAGAATCGGTTCTGCGAATGAAATCAACTTAGCTCCTAACGAGCAAATAAATAGTTATCAGGATTTTTTGATTCATGAGATTGAAAAAATAAACCTTTTTGCAATAGGACAACAATGGCTGGGTGAGGATTTTAGTTTTAACGAAACTCAAAATTTTCAATTTCATTTTAACGATATAGATGGTAGTGAAGAACTAACGCTCAGAGTTCGCGGTGTAGCCAGCTCCTTTACAAACACGCAAATGACCGCTAAGATAAATGGGCAAAATTTAGTGACCTTGAATTTTAATGCCTTGAATGAAAACACAGCCCATGTATTGGCTACTCACGATGAATCGTTTAAGAGTACTAGAATAAATCAAGAACAAATACAAGTAGAGATTAGCTATAATAATTTTAGTAATCCGTCGGCCAAAGGATTCCTGGATTATATAGAAATTTTAGGAACCAAGAAATTAAATGCTGCGGATAAACAATTTTCATTTAGAAATACAAGTGCCACCGATCCTAATTTTGTTTATGAGTTTCATATCCAAAATAGCAATAATATATCTGAAGTGTGGGATGTAAGTGATTATCTAAATCCAAAAAAATTGATCAATCAATCAACAGCTACTGATTTTAGCTTTAAATCATACGGTGGCACCGATAAAGAATATATCGTTGTTCATCCTACAGACTTTTTGATCCCTGAGGCCATTCCAAATAATTTTATTGAAAATCAAAATCTTCACAAACTTAAAGATATTGAATATCTTATAATTACAGAGAACTATCTTTTAAATGAGGCAGAAAGACTGGTAGAATTTCATCGGGAAAATTCCAATTTAAATGCAATTGCAGTAGATCTGGATCAGATCTATAATGAATTTGGTTCGGGTTCTCCCGACCTAACGGCGCTAAGAGATTTTATTCGATTTCTATATCTCACCGCCAGCAGTGAGAACAAAAGAATTAAGTACGTATACTTATTTGGAGATACTTCTTACGACTTTAAAGATAGAATCACGAACAACAATAATATTGTTCCTGCATTTCAATCCTTTGAAAGTTTTAATCTGGCCACATCTTATGTTACTGATGACTATTTTGGCATGATGGATGACGATGAAGGAGAACTGGGCTACAGGGATATGCAGGATGTCGCCACAGGAAGGTATCCGGTTACTACATTGTTGGAAGCGAAAGAATCAATAGATAAAACTTTAAACTATTATAGTTCTGATACTTATGGAAGCTGGAGAAACGTTCTGACTTTTGTGGCAGATGATCCGGACAATCTCAGTGAATTCGTGTTGCAAAAATCTCTTGACGAGATTACCGAAGATATCAAAGTTAACAAACCGGAATTTAACATCATCAAAATTTATTCAGATGCTCACAAACAAGTAACCACCGCCGGAGGGGAAAAATATCCTACTGTGAATGCCGCAATAACCAACACCGTGGAAACAGGAACCTTAATAATTGATTATTTCGGACATGGTGGTATTAACGGATGGGCCAATGAAGGGATTTTAAGGGTACCTGAAATTCAAGCCTGGAACAACTA